>JABAHQ010000288.1_pt5 | contig 21500 bp, 23 predicted proteins | sample 7062091 | NCBI WGS metagenome assembly JABAHQ01 (sample SAMN14534359, study PRJNA622989) | marine sediment metagenome | biome: marine biome [ENVO:00000428]; feature: marine pelagic biome [ENVO:01000023]; material: deep marine sediment [ENVO:00002113] | place: India: Gulf of Kutch | collected...
GTCATTGACTTTAACCTCCAACTCCAAATTCCGATAATTCTTTATGGCCTCGCCGGGGACAAGGAACGGTCCGAACGGGCAAAATGTGTCGAAACTCTTCGAACGAAACCAGGGACGTCCTGCTTCGATGTCCGCCCTTTGCAAATCTCTGGCGGTGACATCATTAAGGATGCTGTAGCCGGCAATATACTCGAAGGCGTTTTTTGCAGAGACGTTGTGAGCCTGTTTCCTAATGACGATGGCCAACTCTCCCTCAAAATCCACCCGCCCGACTTCTTTCGGAAGGTTAATCTTCTCCTGATGGGCAATAAGCGCCGATGGAGCTTTCGAAAAAAAAACAGGCTCGTCAGGAACTGTGTTGCCAAGTTCCTCGGCATGGGCTTGATAATTTCTTCCCACACAGAGGACTTTTTGCGGTCGGCCTACGGGCGGTAAATAAGTAATTGGGTCGCGAAGTTTTAGATGACTTATGGGTCTGATTTTCTGCAGTGTTTCTAATACTTCCTGGAAGGTTTCTAAATGGAAGAAATCGGCCTCGACCATAATTTGCAAAAAGTCGAGGCGTGGGCCTCGTCCTTTACTTTTTACCTGCTTATACGTTTCCCAAATCTCTGAGAAATTGTACAGTGTATCATCAAGTTCGAGACCGATCTGAACTTTGCCCTTATCCGTGGCAAACGAAAATGCCTTCAAACTCCTACCTTCCCCTCAAGCTGGCAATCTATTAAAGCGTCTTGATGTCCTGAAATCGTGTAAGTTTATTGAATTATTTAGTGAGAGTCAAGTGATTTTTCCACCCACACTTCCAAACATGTACTGCTTCAAATAACGATTGTCGGTCTCCTGCTCATCCAGTTGAGCCTTAACGGCGTCTCCCAGTGAAATGATGCCGACGATTTTGTCCTTTTCTTCAGCGTCCATAATTGGCAAATGCCGAATCCGATTCTTTGTCATCACGCTCAGCGTATAGCCAATCTTATCATCTTGCAGGCCGATGATCAGATCTTTGGTCATAACATCCTTAACCTTCGTTTTCCGGAGCAAATGGTCGCGTTCGGCACTTTCCCTCAGAATGTCGCGCTCCGATATGATGCCAACCAATTTCTCTTTACCATCTAAAACCAGGAGCGCGCCGATATTATGCTCCACCAATACCTTAATCGCGTCGTGAATCGATTTGTCCTGATGGATCGTAATCACCTCAGGGCTCTTTTGACGAAGGACATCACTGAGCTTCATGGTGGCAACCTCCTTCCTTTAGGCCAGTTGCTTAAGGTTATTTCTTCTCATAAGCGTTGCAAGAATATACGGGCAAGCGCGGATATTTAGGGAAATTGGCATCGATTTTGGAATACTCACAGAATATAAACATGCTGCCCCTGGCATTGTGAATCCTCGTTGCAAAAACGCACGTTTTGCACAACCCAATTTGCATCTTAATCTAAACACTGCTATCCAACGTATCGAGATAACTTTCCATCACGTGCTCGGAGATATCAAAATCATCGGTTTTGAGGCGCAAAGACTTCGACGAGTTTTCAAAAAGTCCAACCGCGGTCCGAATGATTTGCTCCGCCGTGATACTTGAACGAACATCATCCTCGCTTTTGATTGCCTTAAACTGTTGGCCGATCGGTTTTATCTGATATGGCTCGCTTTCTCCAAATATGGCAATCAAGGGCGTGCCAATACCCGCTGCTAAATGCATAAAGACGTTGTCTCCGCAAATAATCAAATCACAGAAATAAATCAGAGAAAGTTGTTGTGTTAGGCTCAACTCCGTGGCTTGAAGGGGACTAAACGGCAAACTGTTTGTGAATTCCGCCCCCCAGGGGCTCATCTCTGATTCCCAGGAGACGATAATCTTCGCATCCAAATGAGAACTGAAATATCTTGCTACTTGGACAAGCTTTGCTATCTCCCGACGATTGCTCCAACTCAAATAGATGGCAACAATCAAATCATCCAGGTTAAGACCATTCTCTGTTAGAAACTTCAGGCCGCTGTTCTTATCCTCAGAGCTGATCTTGATTTCTTCATGGAGTTCCTCACAGTCGGCATGAATGTGCCGAACAATATCCAGATTTCTTTCGGTGTGATGCTTGTTTAAGTCGGAATAGGGGGCACGCAGGTTGTAAAAAAAGTTATTCTTACATCCAGGGAACAGCAAGTGTTTAGAACCCAGGACAAACCGCGCGCCACTGAAATAGGCTAACAAATCGCTGGTGAGAGAATGGAATCGCGTATTCAGGACGATCGCCAAATCGTATTTTGAACGTAGTTTCTTCAGAAAGACAAAAATATTCTTCGGCGTCCAGTCCCGTAACCGTTCGTAAAAACAAATGACTTGATCGAGATTCACATTTTGCTCGACAGATGGCGCCATGCTATTTCTCACCAAGGCAGAAATGTGAGCGTGTGGGAACCTTTGCCGAACCGCGCGAAAGACTGGCGTGGCCAGCAACAAATCCTCCAACCGGTCGTGTTGCCGAATGATGAGGATGCGTTCGAGGTCGCTACCGGCAAGTTTATCAGGAGAAACCTCATCCTTGGACAACAATTTTTCCAGAAGCTCGAAGAAGATGCGGTTGCATAATCTTTTAATTGCTTTCATTTTGCTCCCTCCTTGACACCCCCTAAAAGAGGACATCCAAAATTCTTCGAGTGAGAATCCGACGCTGCCGATCACGTTAACTATTTGCCCCCGAAAAGTGACAATTGCCTTTTCGGCCGGAGATCAGAGATCCAAAGTTTGTACGCACGACTTGTCAACCAATCCTGCCAGTGTGTGAATCTGTTCCACGACTTTCTCGCTGTCATGATGACGCTGCACCCACTCTCTGCCAGCTTTAGCTTTCTCGAGTCTTAGGGATCGGTGTTGTATTAATTCCTCAAGCTTTGCTTTAATGTTGTGTTCGTCAACCATGACAAATGGATGATCCGGATACCCGGCCTCAAAACCTGGCGACAAACAGGAACAGGTGGGAATTCCCATAGCCAGTGCCTCGAGGGAGTTGATGCCATAACCCAAATCGCCTATCTGATCCACAAAGATATGACATTGAGATTTCCTTTTCAAAGCTACTCCATGCGGTAGATTTTCGATTAAGATCAATTCAACAGGATACGACCGCTGTAACTCCCCGATAGTCGAAATGATTTGCTCCGAACCCTTCGCTTGTCGATTGGTTGGGGCGTGACCGATGTTGATCACATTCGATTCTGAGTCTTCTCTTACCTCAAAACCGCTAATATCAATTGGGAAAAAAACATGTTCAATACTAGGATGCAACAGCAAGTGGTCAAATTCAAGAGTTACATTCAGGTCGGATGCCGCGTCAATCTCAGGGATCGCACCTCGTGTGCGTAGGTCGCTACCGGTGTAACAGCAAATCACTTTCTTACCCATTTCTTTTAGCCGCTTGACCGTGGCCCCGTTCCGAAAAAACTCCAGACCCCCATCAAGTTGGTAAACATCGAAACTCCAGAAATCAATTTCATCCATAAATTTGCGAATTTTGCTTTTCCAAATCCGCTCCCGAAACCCAATCAAAGATTTTTCCAACCATCCATATGGCTGCCACTTTGGTGGTATCATCTCAAACGTTTTCACGGTGTTGTCGACGGTGCGTTTGTTTGGATCAGAAAACAGGAATTTGGTGAATTGTGTGCTGAATGAATTCAAGAATGGCAGCTCCAAGCAGCAGTCCTCTTCGTAATTTCGACCGTCCCTGGCAAGCGTCACCAGGCGGCTGTCATGGCCCAGCCTTCTTTCAGCTTTGACGAAGGTGATGGGAACCCCTGCGATGTTGAATGGCGCGATGTGTAATATTTTCATGAACCACCCATCGTTTTTCGAACGCGGTTAAGGTTCAGAGGGTTTTAATGAACGTATCGCGGAAGATGCCGAGTGCTCCGAAGCTCTCTTTGAACCGTGCCAATCCCCAGTTGGGTTTCATATTTATCGTAAAAATGCCAAAGTCCAGAAACTTTAGCTGTTGTCTTATACACCACCGGATGACTTCGTAGAACAGCAAATTGACACCACGGTATTTCTGATGTTCTTCATTGTGACTGATGTAAAACGCTAAGGCGACTCTTTCATTGCACACAAAAACCACAACCCCGGCGATCATTTCATCGCCATTGTAAGCTGCAAAAAGCTTCAGACGGTCTGGGAAGATTTCTTTTAGAATCCGCAACTCTTCCAGAGTGTGGGTCGGCTGAACGTTGTGGCGCAACTTCAAATTGCTTTCCAGTATGGCATAAAAGCTTGCAAAGTCGTCCGATTCCCGAACAGACACACCGAGGCTGAGCGCTTTCCGCACAGCACGACGCGACGAGCCATTGAACCTTAACAAGGTGTCTTCCTCTGCGAAATGCAAAGGGATCATGCTTGAGACTTCGCGTTTGAGATAGTGAAAACCCAACCCCAAAAGAGCAAAATCCAGGTAATTGTTCGGCCGTGCGAAATAAATCTGTGGCGGCAAAGTCAAGACGATCTTGCGGAAAGCCCTCTCTTGAGCGGAGCCCACAAGGGCATCCACAATGCGGAAGGTATCCTTGATAGATTGCGGTGATTTCATGACAACGCCACCCATTGAGGCGCCCGCGTGCGAAATCAGAGACTTTTCGTCCTCTCTTTCCCTTGCAACAGCGGGGAGTAAAGCAACCCAGCTTTCTCCTTTGGTGATGATTAGGGAAGCATCTTGAAAACGTCCGCTTGGATGGTAGTTTAAGAACTGTCGTGTGTGGAAAAGGGTACCATTGTCAGAACCCCACACGAAATCGTCCCAGGGCTTATTGAGCGTTTCTTCGTACTCGAGGACACCTAATTGGGATTCTTGCTGAAGCTCTCTAAATGGTACTTCTCGGAACATTCGAATACTTTGACCATAATGGCTTTTTGTACATGAAGTCTGTTTTCCGCCTCTTCAAAGACAATCGATTGGGGGCCGTCGATAACCTGGCTTGCGATTTCTTCTCCCCGGTGGGCAGGCAGACAATGCATAACTAGACAATCGGGCTTGGCATGCCCGACTAACGCTGTATCGACTCTATAGTCCTTAAAAGCACGTTTTCGCTTTTCAGCTTCAGATTCCTGTCCCATGCTTGCCCAGACATCTGTGTAAATTACGTCGGCATCTTTAACCGCTTCAACGGGATCACGAAAAACTTGAATTTCACTCAGGTTCTGTTTCCTGGCAGCGTGCAAAATGTCCTGGTCGGGATCGTATCCATCGGGAATGCCCAATTGCAAGATCATCGGTATTCTTGCAGCCATGTTTATCCAGGAATTCGCAACATTGTTGCCATCGCCAATGAAGGCGACCTTAAATTTGTCCGACTTGCCTTGTTTTTCAAAAATCGTGAAAACATCTGCCATCACTTGACAGGGATGCAGCAAGTCAGTCAATCCGTTGAGCACAGGCACGCTGGCGTGATTAGCCAATTCCACAATATCTTCATGGCCAAATAGCCTGGCCATGATAATGTCCACATACTGCGAGAGCGTCTGCGCCACGTCGCCGATGGCTTCTCGTTGTCCAATCTGAATATCATTGGGGCCTAAATACAACGCATGACCTCCAAGCTGGAACATCCCTACTTCAAAAGAAACTCGAGTTCGTGCCGAAGGCTTTTGGAAAATCATGGCGAGGGTTTTGCCTTCCAAATGCTTGTGGGATTTGCCGGATTTTTGTTTTTGTTTTAATTCTTTGGTCAAATCAAATATTTGTAAAATCTCATCCTTTGAAAAGTCAGCGATGGAAAGAAAGTGCTTCGGCAAAGTTGCTCCTCCTATAAGATGTAGCGGCTCAAGTCTTCATCTTCAACGATTTCACTTAGTGTATCTCGTACGATTTCTTTGGTAATATTTATCTTGTTCATCTTCACGTCCGGAACATCAAACAAGAAATTTTCAAGAAGTGCTGTCATAACCGTGTGCAGCCTGCGCGCGCCTATGTTCTCAGTTCTCCCGTTTACTTCACTTGCGATTCTCGCGATCTCTCTGATGGCTTCATCTGTAAATTCCAGGATCACCTTTTCCGTTTTCATGAGGGCAATATATTGCTTGATCAAGGCATTTTCAGGCTCTGTGAGAATACGCACAAAATCGTCGGCGGTCAGGCTATTGAGCTCCACCCTGATGGGAAATCGACCCTGTAGTTCGGGGATGAGATCGGAAGGTTTGGACATATGGAACGCGCCCGACGCAATGAACAGAATGTGTTCGGTCTTGACCATTCCATACTTGGTAAACACACTCGTACCCTCCACAACTGGCAAAAGATCTCGCTGCACACCTTCTCTGGAAACGTCCGGTCCTGACTTGGCGTTCTCACCGGCTACTTTATCGATTTCATCCAAAAACACGATACCTGAATTTTCCACACGCTGAATGGCCTCACGAACCACCTGGTCCATATCGATGAGCTTCTGAGATTCCTCTTGAATCAGGTGCTCGCGGGCCTCGGAGATTTTCATCTTCCGGCGTTTGGTCTTTTGCGGCATCATGCCACCAAAAAGATCCTGTAGATTTACTCCCATCTCCTCAACACCCATAGGAGAGATGATCTGCATCAAGGGAAACTGATCGGATTGGACATCAAGTTCGACCATCCGGTCTTCCAACTCATGATTTTGCAATTGCTTCTTTATCTTTTCCCGCGAACGCTTGTATCGCTCCTCGGCTTCATTTGTCTCCGCCGCCGTCTCTGACTCTGACTCCAACCCCGGCGCCTTCTTTCGTTTTGGGGGCGGTGGAAGAAGAATTTCGACTAATCTTTCCTCCGCATGTTTTGCTGCCAACTCCTTAACTTCTTCGGTCTTCTCCGACTTGATCATGGAAACGGCCAAATCCGTGACATCCCTGATCATCGACTCGACATCTCTTCCGACATATCCGACTTCCGTAAATTTGGAGGCTTCCACCTTGATGAAAGGTGCATTGGCTAACCGCGCCAATCTTCGGGCAATCTCAGTCTTTCCAACTCCGGTTGGTCCGATGAGAATGATATTGTTCGGATATATCTCTTCCCGGATTTCCTCACCGACTTGCAAACGCCGCCAACGATTCCTCAAAGCAATGGCGACGGATTTCTTGGCTTTATCCTGGCCTATGATATATTTATCCAACTCTTCAACAATCTGACGAGGCGTGAGTTCTTTTAATTCCAGCACAAAAAGACCTTTTAGTTAGATTTGTTCAATAGTAAGATTCGTATTCGTATAAATGCAAATATTGGCCGCGATTTTTAAGGACTCTTCGACGATGGCTCTCGCGTCCAAATCGGAGAACCTCATCAAGGCGCTGGCAGCCGCCATAGCATAGCTGCCTCCGGAACCAATCGCCACTGTGTTCTCGTCGGGTTCAATCACATCACCCGTTCCCGAAATCAGGAACATGCTCTCCGCATCCATCACGATCAATTGCGCCTCCAGTCTACGCAGAAATCTGTCGGTGCGCCATTCTTTGGCAAGTTCCACTGCTGCACGACTGAGATTGCCGCTATATTGCTCGAGACGTTTTTCGAATTTCTCAAAAAGGGTAAATGCATCTGCCGAAGCTCCGGCAAATCCAGTCAGAACGGAATTATTGTAAATCTTCCGAATTTTCTTGGCCTTCATTTTCAAAACGGAATCACCGAAGCTTACCTGCCCGTCTCCGCCCATGGCACTTTGGCCCTTGTGCCTAACGGCTAAAATGGTTGTGCTTCTCGTTTTATGCATATTTTTGAGTGTTACCAAATGTGTCAATTAGTCTAAAGTTTCCTACGCAACCGCGACACCGGGATCATCATTTGTTCGCGATATTTCGCTACAGTGCGTCGGGCTACATTAAATCCCTTTCCCTTCAAAAGATCAGCAATCTTTTGATCGTTCAACGGTTTGTTGGGATCCTCTTTTTCGATTATCTCTTTTATCATCGATTTGATTCTCTTGTTTGAAACGTCGTCCCCCGCATCACTTCTGATTCGTTCACTGAAAAAGTGCTTTAACTCGAACACTCCGAATTCTGTCTGAACGTACTTCCCGTTGGTGACACGGCTGATGGTTGAAATATCCATGCCAATCTGATCGGCGATGTCTTTCAAAATCATCGGTTTGAGATGTTCTGTACCGTGCTCGAAAAAATCTCGCTGCTTGTCAATGATCGCCTCCATTACCCGCAGTATCGTCGCACGTCTTTGATGAATCGAATTGATTAACCAGCGGGCTGACTCCAGACTTTGTCGGATGTAATCCCTCGTTTCTTTGGACGATTTCTTTTTGTCGAGCAACAATTTCTTGTAAGAATTGTTGATCCGCAAATGGGGAACGTTCCAATCGTTCATGATAATTCGAAAGTCCCCGTTTTCTTTCTCGACTGTGAGATCCGGGACAATCACATTTTGATGGAATACAACATAACCTTCGCCCGGCTTTGGATTCAGCTTCGTGATATCCGTAATCGCCGCACGAATTTCATCTAAGGTGATCTCCATCTTCTTCGCGATTCTTTCGTAACGTTTGTTCTTAAAATCCTCAAAGTGCTCTCTCAAAATCGCCAGCGCAATTTCGTTTTTCGGGTCTTTATCCATCATCTGAATCAGCAAGCATTCCTGAAGGTTTCTGGCTCCAATCCCAACCGGATCAAATTGCTGGATCACTTTTAACACTTTTTCGACGACCTCAACATCTACATCCAGGTTCTCTGCAATGGTTTCAATGGAGTACGTCAAATAGCCATCTTCACTGATGCTCCAAATAATGTATTCGCCCACAACCAGTTCTTCTTCGGACAGATCTGTCATGTGTAGCTGGCTCAATAAATGCTCCGGCAAGGTTGTCTGTGCAACTTCAGGTCGTTCAAAGACTTCAGCGCTCTCGTCCTTTGGGATCTTAAAATCATAAGTGTCTTCATCATTCAAAATCGAGTCCCAATCAACTTCTTCCTTTTCGAACTCATCCATCGCATCGTCTTCAGCTTCGGCTTCCCCGTCGGTATTCTCCTCTTTCTCCGCCTCCAATTTCAACTCCGGCTCCTCCTCCATTTCTTCGACCAGCTCCATTTCTTCATCCAATTCCAACAATGGATTCATTTCAAGCTCCATTTTGATCTTTTGCTCCAGACTCAGAATGGGTAGTTGGAGAAGAGATGACAACAATACTTGTTGCGGAGATTGTTTCAATTGTAAGCTTAATCTCTGTACTAAATTAGGCATAACCAATCCTGTTGTTAGAAAGTCACTCCATTTGATGAAAAAGTCATGTCCATTTTATCGGTTCAATTTAAACTTTTCGCCCAAATACAATTTCAAAGCTGCTGGATCGGTGGCAAGAAATTCCGCGGTTCCAGACTTAAGCACGACTCCATCATACATCAGATAAGCCCTGTCTGTAATCGACAGCGTTTCATGGACATTGTGATCGGTAATTAGGATTCCAATCCCTCTCTCTCTTAATCTTTGTACGATATTTTGAATCTCTTCTACCGCTATCGGGTCAATCCCGGCAAATGGCTCGTCAAGCAACATGAATTTTGGGTTCGTCACCAGGGCTCGTGTGATTTCCACCCGTCGACGTTCACCACCGGAAAGCGTATAAGCTTTGTTGCTTGCCAAATGCGAAACATTTAGTTCCTCTAACAAACTTGTTAACCGCAGCTGTCGTTCATCTTCGGACAACTTGAGCGTTTCAAGGATGGCATTAATATTCTGCTCAACTGTGAGCCTGCGAAAAATCGACGGTTCTTGAGAAAGGTAACCAATGCCCATCCTTGCTCTTTTGTACATTGGCAACTTTGTGATATCTTCGCCATCTAAAAAAATTCGTCCTTGATTCGATCTGATGAGACCAGTAATCATGTAAAAGGTTGTCGTCTTTCCAGCTCCATTGGGGCCAAGCAGGCCAACTACTTCTCCCTGATTTACCTCGATACTTACACCATTAACAACCTTTCGTTTGCGATAGACTTTAACCAGTCCTTCCGTTTTCAACATCAAGACATCATCTCGGCGGTACGTACTTTCCGGAAGACATGTCGGGATCGCTTTTTACGACAACTCTTTTTGCGACACCGTCCGACATAAAAGCTATGATTTTGTCTCCAGAAACTTCATTCGCACCTTTATATTCACCATCCTCAATGATATGATACAAACTTGTGGCCTGATTATCAATGATAACTTTTTTAAGTTGTTTATCTTCAAAATAAAAATTGATATTTTGACCAGACAACTTGTTCACCCATCTACCCTTATTTAAGGTATCCGCATCGGATGTCGCACTCGCGTGGCCTACCACCGAGGCTCGAGACAACTGCGAATCTTCAAGAAAAAGCCACAACGTGTCCCCAACGATCTGGCGATTTCTTTGTATCACTTTCGGATTTTCTGTCAGGAGAGTTTTTTCCTCTTTCTTGAAATACACTGCCTGTCCGCACGTAGAGGTTGCGTTTGGGTTGGTTATTTTCACATTGCCTCGAACGAGGGTTTCATCTCCCCCCTTAAAGACCTCCATCGTGTCACCTTTGACGCGCATGGTTTCGTTCCCAAGGCTATCAGCTCGTGTCAGTGTTGGATTGCCTGAAATCTCGCCATATTTTTCATCCCGCAAATATTCCGCTCTTTCACCTGTGACAATTCTATTCTCCTCGCGGTCCACAATACGAACATCTTGCTCAGAAACGATTTTGTTTTCTTCATCGTAATACGTAATTCGTTGCGCAGTGGTCGTATCCGACGCTGTAATGCTGATCACGTTCCCGCTTGCAACCTGTTTTTGCGCATCTTGATAAACATACACCGTGTCCGCAAAAAGCGACCGGGATTCATCTAAGATCTGGACATGCCCAAGTAAGGCCACCGGATCCTTACCCACCGTACGCTTCGCCACGTCGCATTTTATCGTTGTTCCACCTTGCTTGAATTCGACATTGCCAATGAGCTTTTCTTCGATGTTCTCGCCGATGCTTTTTCTGCTTAGCTTATCTGCGTGGATCAATCTCAGCGGTTCCCGAGCCTCCCGACCGTTTGCAAGATAAAGCAAGCACAGATTAACCAGCCAAGCTCCAACCATCCTATTCGTTGCCGCTTGTCGTATCATCGGTAGAGGTTGAATTAACAATCTTCAGGTTTTGTTGTGTCACGCCCCAAGGCTTTTTGATGGTCCAATTTCTTAAGTTCTTATCCGACTCGAAGCCAATCCCGTGAATGGTGTCCCTTTCAGCCGTCACGACCTTGATATATTCATCGGACAGGAGCTTGTTTCGAGACTCATCCCAAACAAGTTTTTCTGTTTGCAGTCTAAGGCCATCTTCGGCCCGCACCAAAACGGACCCGGTCAGTTCAATTCGTCTGGTTATTTCATGTAACAGCGCCTTGTCCGAACGAACGTATGAGATGTGTTTCCCTGATTTGTCAAAGAAATCTATTTCGACTACTCCCGAAAACTCTGCAATTTTCTTGCGCGAGAATCGTTGCATTCTCTCAAATTCTATCCTCGAACTCACCATTCCGTTGTTTGTCATAGTCAGAGTTGAGTTCCAGCTTTCTTGATCCGGAACATCGCCCAACTCCGGCGGGGTCGAGGTCAGCTCTTGCTCAGAGTGACATGAACACAAGAACAGGAAAAACAATACTAACAAATTTAATCTAATAAAACGCATGGAAAAATTAGCTTTCTACTGCCTTTTGACGATTACGATGATATTCTAAAGCTGCCTTCACAAACTCCCGAAACAATGGATGAGGTCTCAAGACCCTGGATTTCAATTCGGGATGAAACTGTACACCCAGGTACCAGGGATGGTTTTTGAGCTCAATGATTTCCACAAGATTTGTTTCAGGATTTACACCTGTGGCAATCATACCTTTCTTTTCCAGTTCTTCCACGAACAGATTGTTTATCTCATAACGATGGCGGTGTCTCTCGGTGATAACGTCCTCTCCATAGATATCGTATGTTCGGGTGCCCCGTCTTATCTTGCAGACGTACGCGCCTAAACGCATGGTGCCTCCCATTTCGGATACGTGCTTTTGTTCTTCCATTAAATCGACAACGGGATATTCCGTGTGAGGAGAGAACTCTGCACCATTGGCAGCTTTCATATTACAAACATTGCGCGCAAAATCGATAATTGCGACCTGCATACCGAGACAAATACCAAAATAAGGAATGCTGTGTTCTCGTGCGTATTTTGCCGCAGCGATTTTGCCTTCAATGCCGCGGGTCCCAAAGCCACCTGGAATGAGAATGCCAGACACCCCATCAAATTGCTTCTCAATGCCGTCGTTTTCTATTTCCTCGGAGTCGAGCCACTCTAAATCGACACGTGCATTGTTGGCAACACCTGCATGCACAAACGATTCGATGATGCTTTTGTATGAATCTTTCAGATCCACATATTTGCCACAAATTGCAATCTTGACATTGGCTTCAGGTCGACTTTGTCGTTCGACAAACGCACGCCACTTTGTCAAATCCGGCTTGACTGCGTTGAGCTTCAGTTTCTGAACGATGGTATCGCCAACGCCGCCTTCTTCAAATATCAAAGGAACCTTGTAAATCGAATCCACATCTCTTGCTTCAATAACCGCGCTTCTGGGCACATTGCAAAACAATCCAATCTTCCGTTTCGATTCCTCATCCAAGTGAGTTTCACAACGACAAAGTAAAATGTCGGGCTGAAGTCCTATCTCACGCAGACGCATCACAGAATGCTGAGTGGGTTTTGTTTTAAACTCGCCAGCCGCTTTTATAAACGGCACGAGTGTCAAATGGATATTCAGCGAATTCTCATGGCCAACTTCAAGACACATCTGGCGAATTGCCTCCAGGAAGGGCAGACTTTCGATATCGCCAACGGTACCTCCTACCTCGACGATCACGACATCATAAAGAATATCTTCTTTGCCCGCCTGTCTGATACGATTCTTAATTTCGTCAGTGATATGCGGAATGACCTGAACGGTCTTCCCAAGATAATCCCCACGCCGCTCTTTTTCGATCACGGAGTAATAAATCTGGCCAGTGGTGGCGTTATTCTTCTTGGTCATGTCTTCGTCGATAAAACGCTCGTAATGTCCGAGATCGAGATCGGTTTCCGCACCGTCGTGTGTGACGTAAACCTCGCCGTGTTGATAGGGACTGAGCGTACCGGGATCGACGTTTATGTACGGATCTAATTTAAGGATCGTTAGCTTCAGGCCGCGCGATTTGAGAAGTAAGCCAATCGAGGCGGATGCAATGCCTTTTCCGAGTGAAGATACCACCCCACCTGTGATAAAGAGGAATTTTGTTTTCTCGTTAACCGCCAAAACGTTACCCCAACTAATGAAACCTATTTAGTGGCTGGAGGAAAACGGGCTGTTACTGTCATTCCCAAGATCTTTATTCAGAAATCTCCTGCTTAACTCTGGGAGATTCCGCAAAAAACAATGCCGGGATGACGTCCACAAACGAGTTTTCGTTCAGCCTATTTAATGACCTTTGGAACACCAAAAAAACCCTTTTTGTGTGCGGGCGCGTTCTGCACCACTTCCTCTTGAGCTAACCACTCGTCTACTTCATCTTCTCGGAACACGTTTTTTAACTCCAGTACATGCAAAGTTGGAGGTACGTGTTCGGTATCGAGTTCGTTTAGCTTCTCGATGTAGGTGACGATTTGGTCTAACTGTTTGGCAATGCTTTGCTTTTCCTGAGCAGTAAACCCCAGTTTTGCCAGCACAGCAATTTTTTCGACTTCTTCGACTGAAATTGGCATGATAGTAAGAGAATTTAATTTAACAAGAGTAATATAAAACAATTGTACCTGATTGTCAAGACCAATCTAGAAAGGCTGGCATAATTTTTGTTATCATCTGTTCTTTGATAATCGGACGTTCAAAAAACGAAAAAGCGGCGTTTTGCCGCTTTTTTCTAACTTACCAAATTTCAAAAACTAAGATGCTCTTTTCAAATAGCCGTGAAGCTAACCAGTGTGCCAGTGTGTGTTATCAGTTTGTCAAAACACTGACTTTCTTCTTGTAACGGCCTTTTCGCTCAAACTTCACGACTCCATCTGTTAACGCAAATAGGGAGTCATCCTTGGCCAGCCCAACATTCTCTCCCGGATGGATTCGCGTCCCTCTTTGCCGCACCAGAATGCTGCCGGCGGTTACCGCTTGTCCATCGAATCTTTTTACCCCAAGAAATTGCGCATTGCTATCGCGCCCATTCTTAGAGCTTCCCACACCTTTTTTATGTGCCATTTGCAATCAACCTCCAAGTTCTATTTGGTTTTAGGTTTAATGCTTTTAATCATCAATGACGTGTAATCCTGACGATGTCCTTTTTTTATCTGGTACCCTTTACGGCGTTTCTTCTTGAACACCGTTACTTTTCTCCCGCGTTCAAAAACGAGTATTTTTGCCTTGACCGAAGCGCCTTTCACGACTGGTTTGCCAACCGTCACCTTGCCCTTGTCTGAAATGAGCAATACCCGATCGAGGTCAACATCTTTGCCTGCCTTGCCAACGATTTTAGGCGCCACAATTTTGTCATTCTTGCTAACCTTGAACTGCTTTCCACCTATATCCACAATTGCGTACATTTACTTGTGTCCTCCATACTAATCTAATCAGGCCATAAATTGATCCGTTACATCTTCTTGACTCTTTTTCAAAACCATCTTAAACTGATCAGTTCTTAATGAATCATCCTCGACGACTTCGAGTTTCAACCGATATTTCCACATCAATCGTCTACTTCTGTTAATCAATCCAGACGTAAGATATTCTGCAACCGAAGGATGTACGGCCAGAGTCAAAGACCATTCTTTCCTTCGAGCTTTAAAACGCTTTATCCAACGCTCGATTTTGGTTAAAACCGTGTTTTTTGAACTGACCCTCCCGATGCCATCACATGTCGGACAGGGCTCGCTAAAAGCATGGAGCAAACTCGGTCGAATGCGTTCACGGGTCATCTCGATCAGCCCAAATTCACTGATCGTCGTGATGCTGGCAGTAGCTCTGTCCCTTCTTAATTCCCGCTTGAACTGGTCGTACAGTTTTTGTTTGTTTTTCGGATCCACCATATCGATAAAATCGATTACAATGAGCCCGCCGATATCGCGTAATCGCAACTGTCGTGCGATCTCTTTGGCCGCTTCCAAGTTGATCCGCAGTGTCGATTCTTCCGGCTCTCGACCCCTGATATATTTACCGCTATTGACGTCGATTGCAACTAACGCTTCCGTATGATCGAAAACGACGTACCCCCCACTCGGAGTCCAAACTTTTCTGGAGAGACTCTTCTCAATTTCTTGCTCAATACCAAATACATCAAAGATCGGTTTTCTGCTTCTGTAATACTCTACTTTTTTTGTAAGAGATGGAGCAATCTCCTCAAGATAAGCCAATATTTCGCGGTAGAGCTTTTTGGAGTCAATCAGTACACGGTTCACGTCTCTTGTGAACAGGTCTCGAATGACGCTAGAGGCCATGCCTGCATCTTTGTAGATTAGGGCAGGCGGTGACGCTCTCTTAATTCTTTTTCCCAGGTGTTGCCATTTTCTTAAGAGTGCTTCTAAATCTGCTCTTAAGGTGTGTTCATCTTTTTTTTCCGCCACAGTTCGAACAATTAGCCCAAATCCTTCGGGCTTGATTTCTCGACTAATTCTCTTAAGCTTTCTTTTTTCTCTTAAGCTCCCGATTTTTCTTGACACCCCAACAACTCCGGAATTGGGTACCAAGACTAAAAATCTTCCTGGAAAAGATAATTCTGTAGAAACCCTTGCCCCTTTATTGTTAATCGGTTCTTTAATAACTTGAACGAGTATTTCCTGTCCCTCCACAGGAACGGGTCGCCTGTTCCTATTCCTGCTTTTTCCCCGCGTTTCGTTTCGAGAACCGTTAACATTTACAAACGTCTTGTAATCGGCCAGATAATTGCCAATATCGGAAAAATGTAAAAAAGCGTCCTGATCGAGACCAATGTCCACAAACGCTGCGTGCATTCCGTGAACTACATTAACCACCTTTCCGAGATACACATCTCCGACCATCCGTTCGTTTTCGGGTTGCTCCACAAAAAGCTCCACCAACCTTTGATTTTCCAATATCGCGATCCGTGTCTCTCCAATGGATGAGTTAATAATGATTTCCTTCTTCATATTTTATATCTCGTTTCAAAACCAGTTGAAATGCCAAAGTGTCTCAACGACACATTTGTTGAAAATAAACTTGCTGGAGCTGTGGCGAATTTTCAAAGAACAAAATGACCAAAAAAAAAGGATATTCCTATCCTTTTTGCATCCTCCCAAAGCAGAAATCAATTAAATATTATAAGAAAAAAATCAACAACTTGCAAGAAAATTTTGCGGTTGGTTTTAAAGAAGATAATTGTCATTTACAGCCAAACTGAACCTGCAGCCCAAAAAATTGGCCGCTCGTTTGCAATAAAGCATTCTGTTTAGAAAAATCTCAAAATATTCCATGACCGAAGAAATCTCCAAGTCGATTTTCAAAAATAACGTGATGGTCTTTTTTTCATTGTCCACTTGCAGGAAAGATTTCTGCACAGCATAGTTTACACGATCATGAATGTCGAATTTAATCATGTCAGGATTCCGAACCCGAGAACGATGAACATCCGACTTGTCGGCCAAAATCAACCCCGCACTAATTCGGCTCACAGGTTCGTAGCCGTTATCGTCATGGCTGCCAATCGCAGCCACGATTGCCGTAATTTCCGTTGGATCCATGCCCATATCACGCAACAGCGTGTGGGCCAGCACCGCACCTGTATAGGCATGATTCACTCGATTAAACACATTTCCAATATCGTGCAGATAGCCAGCGATGGCAGACAACTCTGCTTCTCGCTCGGGCACGCCTAACTCGACCAGAGTTTGAAATGCAGATTTCGCTACCAACCCACAATGACGCGGTCCGTGTTCCGTATAGCCGATTACAGCCAAATACTCATCCGCACGGTCAATGTAGGCCTTAACTTGAGGATCTTTCTTTACTTGTTTTAAGGTTACAACATCAGACATTGAATTCAACCTGCCTTTGCTTAAATGTTTTGACCAACGAAGGGATTGACCTGCTTTTCCTGGCCAATGGTTGTTTTCGGTCCGTGTCCGGAATAAATAACCGTCTCGTCCCCTAACGGGAAAAGCTTAGTCTTTATCGATTCAATCAACAGGTCGTAATCGCCCCCTGGCAAATCCGTCCGTCCGATTGATCCCGCAAAGAGTGCATCACCGACAAAAGCCACGCCACCCGCAACAAATGAAACGCTGCCAGGCGAGTGGCCGGGTGTATGCAATGTTCGGAACACGATCTTGCCGAATTCAATCTTCTCGCCTTCGTCTATGTACCTATCTACTTTGGGTATTCCAGAAGACGTCAGTCCAAAAGCTGCGGCCTGAGCTGGCAGATTATCCAGCAGAAAGTGATCATCACCATGCATCAGGACCGGAACGCTCACGGATTCCTTGACAGCATTCAGTTCTTTCACGTGGTCTAAGTGCCCGTGTGTCAGGAGAATGTATTTAATCCTGAGGTTGCTATCCCTGACTTTGTCGAGGATTCGCGGCACTTCATCGCCGGGATCGATGATCACACCCTCGAGGGTTTCTTCACATCCAACGACATAACAGTTCTCGGCAAAAACGCCGACTTCTAATCTTTCAATTATCATAAGCCAAAGAATATCCTTTTAAGGTAGCAGCAGCCTCTTTCAATCTTGTGACACATTTGTATCGCACTTTATACTTGCCAAGCACGTTGTTTCCTTGGTTATCTCCGTGATAATCGGACCCACCTGTTTCCAGCAGACCGTTTCGCTTAACCAATTCCCGAAGAACTTGTACTCGTTGCTCATTGTGCCTCGGATGAATTACCTCAATGCCATCCACACCAGCCTTAATCAATTCCAACATTTTCTCATACCCTATCTGCAAACCGGGATGTGCGATGGAACACACACCTCCAGCATTGTTAACCAACTTCAAAGCCTTTTGAATTCCAGTCTTATGTTTTTTGACATTGCCAGGTTTGCCGTCTCCCAAGTAGCGGTTGAAGGCCTCCTGAAATGAATAAACATGGCCTTCCTCGACGAGAAGATCGGCGATATGTGGGCGTCCCACCGATCCGACACCTGCCTTTTTCAAGACAGCCTCAAAGGAGATAGGCATCCCTAATTGTGCCAATTTCTCTACGATCCGTTTGGCTCGTTTAATGCGTTCTTCTTTGACGAAAGCTAAATAGTCAACCAATTCTCTATTATCGAAATCAAAACAATAACCTAAAATGTGGATATCCTGGTCGCGAAAGCTCACACTTAGCTCAACGCCCGTGATGACTTCCATCCCGTGCTTCTTACCGTATTCGATCGCCTCGGCCAATGCTGTGACGTCATCGTGATCCACGATGGCCAGCGCTCTGAGACCAAGTGACAAGCATTTGTCGATTAACTCTGTTGGCGAACAATGCCCGTCAGATCGACTTGAGTGAAGATGTAAATCAGCATATCCGTTGCTGTCTGTCATTGTATCAGGCACTAATTAAATACAGTAAATGTTAGACTTTGGGTAAAGTAATCCCGACTTGTGATTGATATTTGCCCTTTTTCTCCGCGTATGAGGTCAAGCAGTCCTCATCGCTTTCAAAAAACAGGATTTGGGCGATCCCTTCGCCTGCGAATATTTTGGCCGGAAGTGGGGTGGTATTTGAGATCTCCAACGTAACGTGGCCTTCCCATCCAGGCTCAAGGGGGGTGACATTTGTAATGATTCCGCATCGAGCGTAGGTCGATTTGCCAACACAGATGGTCATGATATTTCGTGGAATTCTGAAATATTCCACAGTTCTTCCCAGTGCAAATGAGTTCGGCGGAATAATGCAAACATCTCCTTTGAAGTCGACAAAGGATTTGGGGTCGAAGTGTTTGGGATCGACAATGGTTGAATTGAGATTTGTGAAAAGCTTGAATACATTTGCAATTCGAACATCGTACCCATAGGAAGAGAGCCCGTATGAAATGACCGACTCACCCATCTGTTTTTCCATGAATGGTTCGATCATCCCGTGCTTCAACGCCATCTTTTTTATCCATCTATCAGCTTTAATTGCCATTGGCCGTTTTTCCTCCTCTTTACTCAGCCTGACTTTCCGATTTTTTTAACGCAAATTTAGACACCACGATGCTGATTTCGTAAAGCAAAACCAAAGGACCGGCCAAAAGCAGTTGGGTAAAAATATCAGGAGGTGTGATAAGCGCCGCAAGAATCACCATCGTCACAATGCCATGCCGGCGATAATAGCGCATAAAGGCCGGTGTAAGAAATCCTACTTTTGTCAAAAAAAAGGCAAGTATAGGCAACTCGAAAATCAACCCGAACACGAGTAGAAGCATTGTGATAAACTGCAAATATTCGTTTACCGAGATAGTGGCAATCAAATCGGAAGTTTCAAAGCTTAGCAAGAACCTCAAGCCATATCGCAAAACAACAAAATAGCAGAACAACGCACCCACTGCGAAACAAAGCGTTGAGAGAACAACCACCAGAGGAACATATTTCTTTTCACTTTCAAATAAGCCCGGCGCGATAAACTGCCAAAGTTGGTAGAAGATGATCGGAAGAGACAGAAATATGCCGCTAAAAACAGCCAGCTTAATGTGAATCATGAATCCACCGGTGGGAGCAAGGAAAATAAGTTTCTGTGCATCGGTTTTGTTCAACTTAGACAAAGCCTCATTGTACGGATTTATTAGAACAGTCAAAACTTTGTCGGAAAAAAAGTACACTGCAATCGCACAAATCATGACCGCAACGATAGCCTTAATTAAACGCCACCTGAGTTCTTCGAGATGATCCAGAAAAGCCATTTCCTTCTCATCGTCTGTGACTTTTTTTGTGGCTGTTTCGTTCATTGATTTCTGGTTTAACATAAAAGAGCAGATAGTGCACCAACCATGTCGGTTAGCGGCAGAACCTATCTGCTCCTGACCTCTTGCAAAGCTTGTGGGACGTCTTTATTTTTTTTTCAAACCCGTTAATTCGTTCATAAATGCTTCTTTGTCCTGAAAGTTACGATAAACCGACGCAAATCGCACGTAGGCCACTTCATCCAACTGCTCTAAATATCCCATCACGAGTTCACCAATTTCTCTGGAAGGGATTTCATCTTGAAATTTGTCCCGTAATACGGCCTCAGTCTTGGTAACAATTTCATCCAGAGTACCGGTTGAAATTGGACGTTTCTTACAGGCAACTCGTAAACTTCTTTTCAGTTTATCGCGGTCGTATTGTTCTCTTCGTCCATCAACTTTGACGACCATCAGGGGAGATTCTTCAACATATTCTTTTGTGGTAAATCTCTTAGCGCAATTCAGGCATTCCCGTCGACGTCGTATCACCCTCCCATCGCTACTGGAACGAGAATCGATGACTTTGCTATCTTCGTATTTGCAAAACGGGCAGCGCATCCTTAAACGCTTTGCAATTCTTCGTACAAAGGAAGCCGTGAACAGAGATCTGAAACTTGCTCTTTGACCATTTTCAGCACGGATTCGTTTTCTATATTGGACAATACTTTATCAATTAGAAAAGCAATCTCTTCCATTTCGTCCTCTTTCATCCCACGGGTGGTCAATGCAGGCGTCCCGATTCGAATGCCGCTGGTCACAAACGGACTCTGTTCATCAAAAGGCACCATATTTTTGTTTACGGTAATGCCAGCCTTTTCCAAAGCCTCTTCAGATTCTTTGCCGGTGAGATTTTTGTTCCTCAAATCCACCAGCAACAAATGTGTGTCGGTACCGCCCGAGACAATATCATAGCCAAGATCGATGAGTTTGTCGGCCAGCGCTTGAGCATTTTTTATGACTTGCTGTGAATATATCTTGAATTTGGGTTCGAGCGCTTCCTTGAATGCGACCGCCTTTGCAGCAATAACATGCATGAGTGGCCCACCCTGAAACCCGGGAAAGACATTAGAGTCCACCACCTGGGACCACAATTTGGTTCGCCCTTTTGGAGTCTGAATGCCTAAATCATTTTCCCCATCATTGCCCAACAAGATCATACCCCCACGTGGCCCCCTCAATGTCTTGTGAGTTGTCGTGGTTACAACATGACAATAAGGAAGAGGGCTTTGCAAAAGTTTACACGCGATGAGCCCAGCGGGATGAGCCATATCCGCTAACAGATAAGCATTTACGTCGTCCGCGATCTCGCGAAATTTCCTGTAATCAATTTCGCGTGAATATGCGCTCGCTCCGGCGATGATGAGTTTAGGCTTATCTTCTTTTGCAATGCAGGCCACTTGATCAAAATCGATGCGTCCGGTTTCACGCTCCACGCCGTAAAAAATCACCCGAAAAATTCGGCCCGAAAAATTGACCGGACTGCCGTGCGTGAGATGCCCTCCGTGGGCTAAATTCATGCCAAGAATTGTATCGCCCGGATTTACAAAGGAGAAATAAGCGGCTATGTTAGCTTGTGAACCAGAATGAGGTTGAACATT
>JABAHQ010002740.1_pt1 | contig 21466 bp, 24 predicted proteins | sample 7062091 | NCBI WGS metagenome assembly JABAHQ01 (sample SAMN14534359, study PRJNA622989) | marine sediment metagenome | biome: marine biome [ENVO:00000428]; feature: marine pelagic biome [ENVO:01000023]; material: deep marine sediment [ENVO:00002113] | place: India: Gulf of Kutch | collected...
TTTCACATCTTTGTGCCCCAACAATTCTTGCACTGTTCGAATATCGTATCCCGACTCAAGCAAGTGAGTCGCAAAAGAATGTCGCCTGCCTGCGCCGGCGCACGGCAGGCAGGAAAAGTATGACATCCGGCATGTTTATGAATCCCCGCCTTTCGAATTGCCATCTTCACCGCTCTTTGGATTGCTGATTCATGTAAATGATGTCGCCGACGAATACCGCTACGAGGATCTATGGAAAAATTGGATGCCGGAAACACCTTCACCCCGTGAGATAATGATTGATCCGGTTTTTTATGTACCTTTTCCCCCATGACGATTTCAGATATTTTTCTCTTTTTGTCGCATCTTGCATATTCAGACATCCTTCCCAATAAATCAATGTGAGCGGTATTCTAGATTTTGTTGATGCTACCTTCCCTGCATTGTGTTCGTTTATTCTTTTATGAAGGTCCTCAGTATAACCCACATAGAAATTATTATCTTTTTCAGATCTGAGAACTTAAACGTAATAGTATTCACCCATTTCTTATCACTTCAATTTATCGCTATCTCACGGGGTAAACCAACCCCGACTTCTACCGGCATTAGGATACTTTCTCTCTAACGCATAAGGCAGTTGTACGCCCGGTGAATTTTCCTCCCGGTCTTTTAAAAACAACTTTTTGCTTTGCAATAAATGTCTCTGGAGAGGCTCTTTGACAACAGCAGGCAGAACTGTTCTGCGATCTTTTTGCCCTTTCGCATCGTGAACCATTATCATATTTGCATTAAAACAATATCTTTAACTCTTAGCCTCAAACACTCTACTAATCGTAACCCGGCTCCATACAGTAGGTTTGCCTTAGTCCAGTAGGTACTCGCTTGTCCCTTCGGGGAAAGTTGACTAAGAACTGATTTCACTTCCTCCCGGGTAAAGACTACCGAAAGTTTAGCAGGTTTCTTTGCCCAAACAATATCGCCCAGGTCACCCATTCTATTTTTAATACCTGTTTATATAGAAACATGATGGCGCACAAGGCCTTTACCCCGTGAGATAAGCAATTCAAAAGTAATAACATCTCAACCCTCCTTGTATCTCACGGGGTGAATTCTGAGTAGAAGCCGATACATTCTTTTTTGTGGCCAAATGAGATATAAATTGATTGATTTCTGCTGCACCCATTTCTCGCGGATGACGCGGGCCAGGATGTGAACTCCTCATGTGGAAAGAAATATACTTCCGTATTGAGAAGCAGCGCCAGGAACACCTTTTTCTCCATCTCCAATAGATATTTATTAAATTTTTTACGTCTCAGCACTTTGTTTAATTCCCACAGCACAGGAATAGATATTATTAACTCACCAACGTCGAGGGCTTTATCAAAGGCTTTGCGAGGTTTAGACTTCTTGAAGAGAAGGGCGCTGACTAAAACGTTGGCATCAAAGACGATGCGATCTTTATTCTTTTTCACTTAGGATAGTTTCCAGAATTTCAGGAGTCAACCCTCTATCTTGGGCATTATCACTGATTTCGTTCATTAGTTGCTTTAATGTAGATTTGTCTTTTAATGCAATTTCTTTAAGCCAACTACTAAATAGTATCTGGATTTTCTTTTTCTCATCAGAACTGGCTGATTTGTAGACCTCAGCAGCTTCGGAGTCTATCTGAATCTTGATTTCTTCCAGTGACTTATTTAACGCTTCCATATCAAATCTCCAAAAAAATTTAGGATATTAATTCCACACAAAAATTACAAAACTTGACGATGTTTTTCAATTGAATTATCTCTAATTCCCCTACCCCACAATCTTCCGAATAAACACCTTCCGGTGCAACGGACAGGGGCCGTGCTTCTTTAGCATCTCCCGGTGAAAGGCAGTGCCATAACCTTTGTGGCGATCAAACCCGTAGTTCGGGTAATCCTGATGATACCCCACCATCAAGCGATCCCGGCTGACTTTGGCCAGAATTGAGGCCGCGGCGATGGTAAAACTGCGGCTATCCCCGCTGATCAATGCTTCCTGGGGATACAGTTTATCCGGCAACTCATCCCCATCGATTAACAGGTATTGGGGATTGACGCTGAGCGATCCAAGCGCTTTCCGCATGGCCAGGAAGGTGGCCTGCCGAATGTTGAGACGGTTAATATCCTCCGTGTCCACAATGCCAATTCCATAGGTTACTGCCTGATCCACAATCAGATCGTAAAACTCCTCTCGTTGTTTTGCGGAAAGTTTTTTGGAATCATCAACGCCCTCGATATGGAAATAGGGTTTAAAAATGACCGCTGCTGCTACCACCGGCCCTGCCAGCGGCCCTCGCCCGGATTCATCCACTCCGGCAATGTATTGAATGTTCTCCTGCCAGATCAGATGTTCAACTTCGAGATTTAGAGGGATTGGTTTCATTTTTATCCGTGGCAAAAATTATGTTTAAAAGACAAATCGAAGCAGAGCTTCTAAAATTTTGTCCGTTCCAAGCTGGAGCTTGGAACGAGATGTGAGCACACTGATAGTCGCAAAGAAGTTTTTTAAATATATTCAACTCTGCGTTCCTTCCTGCCTGCTGACGCAGTCAGGCAGGTGCGACCTCTGCGGTTAAAAATGGGGAGAGTGTCAAAATGAATTTTGACACTCCGGAGCGACAAAATTTATTTTGTCATAGCTGCCCGAAACTTCAGCTGATAAAACGACCGCCACTCCCCTGCCGGGTAAATTTCAAATCCGGTTAAGCGACGATCCATCACCGCAATGTTGGTCTCATGCCACAGGCTGATATAGGGCAATTCCCTCTGCACAATCTCCTGGATTTTCCAGTAGTATTTTTTGCGTTTCTCATTATCCAGGGTGCGCTCCGCCAGATCAATCAAACTATCCACCGTAACGTTGCGATAAGCAATCCGATTTTTGGAGTTCTTGATGCTGGCGGAATGAAAAAATCGCCGATAGATGGCCGGTTCATAAATGCCCACTATCGATAAGGAATACATATCGAAGCGACCGTTCTGGATGTCATCAAAAAAGGTGCCCCATTCATAGCTCCGGATGGATACATCAATGCCGACGTCTTTCAGGTCTTGCTGCACCACCTGCGCCTTTTGGCGGCTTTGCAGTTTATCGCTACATTTATAAACCAGCCCGAAACGCGCCTGCGGACCGTCGCCGTCCGGATCGGGGAATCCGGCCTCATCCAATAACAAACGGGCTTTGTCAGGATCGTAATCATAGGTTTGGAGATCAGGATGGTAAGCCCAGTGATTTTTATTTAGCAACGAATTTGCCCGGGTATGTATCCCGCCGTAAAGATTTTCAATCATGGATTCGATGTTCATCGCATAAGCAATTGCCTGTCGCACTTTTTGATGTTTTAAATATTCATTTTGCTGATTCAGACCCAGATATACATAGTTGGAGCCCGGCTCCTTCATTATTTTCAACTTGTCGTTGTCTTTTAGCTGAGGGAGATATGTCAGCGGGAAATTGTTCATCAAAAAATCGACTTCCCGGTTTTCCAGCGCCAGGATGCGGGTGGTGGCTTCCGGCAATATCTTTAATTCAATTTCGTTTAAATGGGGGGCGCCTTTCCAGTAATTCTCATTCCCGGACAATTCTACCACCGCATCCGCATCCCACTTAACAAATTTAAACGGGCCGCTGCCCACCGGATTACGCTTTAAATCGATCTGGCCTGTTTCAACCAGATGTTTGGGGACAATCCCCACCTGAAGATCGGACAAGAAAGGCGCATGCGGTTCCTTCATGCTAAATTTGATTTTGAAGGAATCCAGCACTTCAATCCTGCGAATATTTTCCAGCGTATTGCGCAACGGTGCATTAAGTGCCGGATCCAAAATGCTGTTGAAAGTATACGCCACATCGTGAGCGGTTAACGGCGAACCGTCATGAAAACGGACATTTCGATAAAGCGTGAAAACGTAAACCGTATCCGAGGGCGTTTCCAGTTGTCGGGCTAAAGAAAGTTGCGGTTTTCCGGTAGAGTCCATTTGCACCAGGAAATCATAGACCAGTTCGATCACCCGATAAGAAACGGCATCTGCATAAGTCCGGGGATCGAGATTGGTGGGATTATCATACAGCGCGACTCTTAATGATTGCTGCTGGATATTGCTATCGGATCCATCATTACAGGAATGTAAAAAAATGCAGGTTAGTGAAATTAAAATAATTATAGCGCCAAGTTTCTTCATCTATATTCCTTCTGTGGTTATAATAAATTAAAAAAACAAAAAGGCAAAATCATGAAGGGCAAAATAATTGTTCTTTCAGATTCCGATCACTTTGTGACGATATTTAGGGAAGCAGATAAAATTAACTCCCTGTCTGACAAGCCAGGCAGGCCAATTTCAAAAAGTTGGCACGGTATATATTCCCATCCTTACTAAGGAGGGGACAGCGTCGTGCCACATGGTGGTGCCTGTGGCAAAGCGTCTAGCGAACGACGCAGCCTGCCTGCCGGAACCCGGCGCAGGCAGGGGGTGGTTGACGCAGGTGCATTGAGCTGACCACCCCTGATTTGCTCGCTGAACGCTTCGCAAATCTGTCCCCTCCTTGTAAAGGTGGGGAATTTTACCTTGACCAATTCTCATGCCAAATATCTAAAATCTGCCTGCCTGCGTAGGCAGGCCCTCAATCATTTTGCCAAGACCATAGCAAGTTCTAATGCTGTTCAGAGGCAGATGCTTCTTCAGGAATTAACTCCCGATACAAATGTTGCACGGTTTGATCAACCCGGTCTTCCTCCATTATCCAGGAGATGCGCAGTTCACTGATCTGAAGCATCCTCGGTTCCAGTTTTAGTCTTTCCACCGCTTCAAAAATCCGCAATGCGGTTTCCGAATTGAAATTTAATCCGGTGCCGATAATGGCGATAATGCCCACCGATTCGCTGTAAAGTGATAATTCTGGCTCCTTCCGGTTGATTCCCCTGACAATTCTCCGGATGTCCGCCAAAAAGCGTTTCTGACAAACCAACTCCACCGAACCCGGTTGAAACGCATAGGCCTGCACCTTAATGCGATGATCGGCCATGAGTTGATTGAAGCGATTTTTTTCGTTGAGCGTGGGTAATTCTGTTTTCACATAGAGCATTCCGCTTTGCTTCACAATGCCGCTAATGGCGGATGTGTCATGCGGCCGCTCGGTGATGATGGTCCCCACTTTTCCGGTAAAGCTGGAGCCAACCGCTACTTTCACACCGTAGTGGCGGGCGATTTCCACCGATTCCGTTTTCAGGACACCAGCGCCCATGTTCGCCATTTCAATCATTTCGTCATAGGATATTTCCGAGTTCATTTTCGGTTGGGGGATTATGCGCGGTTCGGCAATATATACGCCGTCCACATCTTTCATAATTTCGCAGCGTTCGGCATTTAATGCCGCAGCAAGCGCCAGAGCAGTGGTATCGGAGCCCCCTCTTCCCAAAGTCGTAATTTCCTTATCCACGCTGACCCCCTGAAAACCGGCAACCACCACAATTTTGCCGCTATCCAAGGCTTCCTGAATTCGCAATCCCCTCACTTCCAGTATCCGCGCATCGGTATGCCGATTATCGGTGATGATGCCGATTTGCGAGCCAGTAAACGACATGGCCTGATAGCCCAGATCGGTTATGGCCATCGCTAACAGGGCAATGGACATTCGTTCGCCAACCGAGAGGAGCATGTCCATCTCCCGCTGCGGCGGCTCTTTGCAAACTTGGTGGGCAAGATCAACCAGATCGTCGGTGGTATCGCCCATCGCAGACAAAACTACCACGACCTGGTTGTCGCGACAGCGTTCTTCCACCACACGTTGAGCTACGCGTTTAATACTCTCCGGATTGGCAAGCGAACTTCCGCCATATTTTTGAACGATTAACGCCATTTATGAATTCTTTTCTGACTCGGGAAACTATGTGACCAGTTCGTAACGCCGCAGGATTGTTTCTAATTGTTTTTTATTTTGATCTGACATCTCACACAGCGGTAACCGGAATCCGCCCACAACCATACCCATCAGGTTCATGGCGGTTTTGACCGGGATCGGATTGGTTTCCAAAAACAAGACTTTGTGGAGAGGTTCTAACTGATGATGGATGGTTAACGCTTTCTCAAAATTACCGCCAGAAAATGCATCAATCATTTCATTGATACGGTCGGGAACGATATTGGCCGTTACCGAAATGGTTCCTTTCCCCCCTACCGATAGCACCGGCAGCGTCAACGGATCATCACCGGAGAGGATCGCAACCGTATCTCCGCAACGGCGATGCACTTCCGAAATCTGGCCTAAGTTTCCGGAGGCCTCCTTAATTGCCACAATGTTCTGGTGAGCGGAGAGCCTTTCAACCGTTTCCGGCAGCACGTTTACACCGGTGCGACCCGGCACATTGTAAATCACCACCGGGAGTCCGCCTTCCTCGGCAATTTTCAAATAGTGCTGATATAGCCCTTCCTGAGTGGGTTTATTATAATAAGGCGCCACAATCAGCACCGCATCCACCCCGATCTTTTTGGCGATTTTGGTCATTTCCAGTGATTTATCAGTGCTATTAGTACCGGTTCCGGCAATCACCTTTAATTTGCCGTGGGACGCCTCAACCACGGTTTTAAACAGGCGCTCTTTTTCCTTGGCAGTCAAATTCGGCGACTCGCCGGTCGTCCCGGACGGCACTACTGCAGTGGTGCCCTTTTCGATATGAAATTTTATCAATTCGCGAACTTTGTCTACATTAAGTTGATTATCTGCTGTAAAGGGGGTGACTAAAGCGGGAATAGCTCCTGAAAACATAGGTTTTTCCTCCATTTTTATCTTGATCCTGATTGCTGCGAATTTAACCGTCATCGATATATATGTCAAGAGAAATGAGTTTGGATGTGCTTCTTAGATTGCATCTGAGCGCATCTCTTTAAATGGATTGAAATTAAATTCAGTTTTCTATAAATTCTAAAATTATTGTAACTTTTGATGATTTTTTAATAGATCATAATTCTAATAGCTATAATCTAACATAAAAATTCGAAGGAATGTCCAATGCAAAATAATCAAGATTCAAAACGATATGATCTAGAAGAACGAACACTGAAATTTGCTCAGCGAGTGAGAAGCTTTGTTAAGAAACTTCCCAAAACGTTATCAAATATTGAGGATAGTAAACAGTTAATTTCGATATTTGATATTCGAATTTCTGACAACTTATTATTTTGACAACAGTTACACGTTACTAATTTCAACCAGATTTTAAAATTGTATAAATAAGTCAGGAGCACCTGATGGAAGTAGGTATCGTTGGATTGCCGGTCTCCGGTAAAACGACCTTGTTTGCAACCCTGACCGGACAGACTGCTCAGGCGCATCAGCAGCGAGGCGGAAAACTGGAAGTGCATCGGGGAATCGTGAAAGTGCCGGATGAACGACTGGATAAACTTACCGAGATTTATCAACCCAAAAAGAAAGTTCCGGCCACTATTGAATATATTGAGGTCGGCGGAATGGACCGGGAAACCGCTCAAACCAGCGGATTTGACCCCCAATTCCTGCAAGTTTTGAAAAATACCGATGCCCTCTGTGTGGTCATTGGCGCTTTTGCGAATGAATATCATCCGCATCCGTCCGGAAGTATTGATATTCAGCGAGACATTCAAACCGTGGAGAGCGAATTTTTGTTGTCCGATTTATCCATCGTTGAGAACCGGCTCGAGCGTTTGAAAAAACAGGTCATGAAAAGCAAAGAAGAACATCTTCAGCAAGAATTGGATTTACTTACCCGTTGCCAATCCTGTTTGGAGGAAGAAAAGCCGCTTCGCGAAATGGTATTTCGTGAAGAAGAAGATCTGATGTTAAGCGGGTTTCAATTTCTTTCCGCCAAGCCGGTAGTGTGGGTCATCAATATTAACGAAGCGGATATCTGCAACCAGGCTGAGATTATTGCCCGGGTTGAAAAAAAAACCAATACGGCAAAGGTAGCCCTCTCTGCAAAAGTCGAGGAAGAGATTTCCGAATTGGAGGATGATGATCGCAAACTATTTCTGGAGGATTTGGGAATTGAGGAACCGGCGCTCCATAAATTAATTCACACTTCATTCGATTTATTAGGACTGATCTCGTTTTTCACCGTTGGTAACGAGGAATGCCATGCCTGGACCATCAAAAAAGGTACGACAGCGCTAAAAGCAGCCGGAACGGTGCACACCGATTTTGAACGGGGATTTATCCGTGCCGAGGTGGTGAATTTTGATGAATACATTCAATTTAAGAGTATGGCGAAGTGCCGCGAACAGGGAATTCTACGAGTGGAAGGAAAAAGTTATATTGTTCAGGATGGGGATATTTTGACGATTCGGTTTAATGTCTAAATCGTCGTTTATTCATTCCTGAAAAATTGAAGATAATTCGAGATTGAATTCTTTTAAAAGCGCTGATTGAACCTTTTCTTTCTTTTCTGCTTTGCAGGGTGTGGCTGTTTCTCTGCCTTTCATCATTTTTAATCCGACTTAGTTTGTTCTTCTTCACTAAAAAGGACAGCTAAATCTATTGACAATCCCTTTAATAGCACGGATTGGATTTTACCTGTTCTCTCGGCTCGTTCTTGCAAATGGTATTTTCCCTTTTGCAAAACAAAAATGTCAATCCGCTCTTTTTTCGGATCAACTATCCAGTACTCCCGTACACCAAATGCTTCGTACAGCTCCTTTTTTTCGACCAGATCACTATAAGCAGTGGAAGGAGAAAGGATTTCCACAATCAAACCCGGAGCACCTTTTATATTGTCTTCAGTTATTAATTTTCGATTTTCATTGGAAATAAAAAAGATATCCGGCTGTACAGTGTTAAATTTATCTAAAACCACATCAGTAGGGGCGTAAAAAATCTTACCCAATTTTTGTGCTTTAACAAAACTACTAAAGAGAAATCCTAATTCTTCACTAACAATTTGATGAATTACTTTCGGCAAAGGCGACGTAATCAACTCTCCGTTGATGATTTCATAGCGATTGCCATCATCGGGAAGACGAAGGTAGTCTTCGTATGTATAATGTTTCTTTTTGGCTTTATACGGAGCCGTAGTTTCTTTGGCTTTCATAAATCCCCGCCAATCAATAAAGTGAAATAATCACAAAAGTGATATTAAATTTATAAAATTCAATTTATTATATATTAAGGAGATAAGCGTATCAATCAGTTACTGTGTCGCCGGAGCAGCCGTCTCACAATCTTCATAAGTCTCTCGATGGCGATTGTCGATACGCATCATCTTGAAGAGATTTTCACGGGTTTCATCGTAGGTAAACAGCTTACACATTTCTTGATGATGATAATCTAAAAATCGTTTTAATGCGGAGCTGTTAGGTCTACGCTCGTGTACTTTTTCTAATAAATCAACAACTTTTGTTGAGTATTGAGGAGCCTTTTGAGCATTTTGCCGCTTTTCTATGAAAAATAAACCTTCGTAATAATAAAATTTTGCCTCCCGCAAAGGGGCGTGATCACCACCGGTTATTAAATTGACCTGATCTAATCGATCCCGCCAACCTCGCGAATAACTGCTAACCAGGCCCTCGTTGGCAATATTCTTGGCCTTTTCATAATAGATTGTGCCGCCTTTTAAAAAATAGGTATCCAGCTCTCCGCCAATCACCATATAAATGTAATAATCTACCAATCCCAAAAGCGGATCGAATAGACCGCTCTGGTGAGTAAAGAATTGATCGGGTTGATAAGGGAATTGAATACTCTTGTCAACATAATTTTCTTTTGACGGAGAATTAATGGCAAATTGGCCGCTGAATATTTTTTCCGCACCACGATCAGTTACGGTTTCAATGATAAAGGTGAGTCCGGATTCAATGAGTATACTTTCATTCTCACCGGTCCACTCGAAATTATTGATATAGTCCTCAATCTTTCGTGATAGCTCAGTCAAAATATCCTGATATTCCGGTTGAACACGTTCGGCCTGTACCGATACAGTGGCCTGAATTGTTTGAGCGTTCAGAGTGCTGAATATAGCGCTAATGATCAATAAGGTTCCTGGCAGCATTCCAATACATATTTTTTTAGTCATTATATACGTCCCTTAATTTTGATTTATTCCATAATAAGATAATATCGAACTGCTATCCATTCAAGGTATAACCATGGTATTAAAACTCTGACGCAATTCTTACTCCCGGCTCAAGCTAAATATCCGTAAAAATGGATAATGGTTTTGATTGCTTCCGAAATTGAATCTTCTCAGCATTTAATTTATAGTTGTAATTACTTCCTACTGTTTACTTCCCTGCCTGACTGGGTAACAGGCAGGCTACTTCTTCCTTTACTTTACTTACCGTTCATCGATTGAGCGACTAATTGGGCAATGTCAAAACTTTCCATGGTTTCTTCCCGTCTGGTTTCATTAATGCCATCACCAATCATAATTGAACAGAAGGGACAGGAAGTTCCGATGATGTTTGCCTTAGTTTCAGTAGCTGCCTCATTCACCCGATTTTGATTGACCCTCGGTGAACTCTCGTCCATCCACATTCTGCCACCACCCGCACCGCAACAAAAGCCTTTGTTTCTGGAACGCGGCATTTCTTCCAACTTTACTCCGGGTAAAGCGGCTAAGATTTCTCTTGGTGCATCATATTTGTTATTGTGACGCCCCAGGTAACAGGAATCGTGATAAGTGATGGTTTTATGGATTGCATGGGTTAATTGAATTTTGCCGGCTTTGATCAGGTCGGCAAGCAGGTCCGTGTGATGAATTACTTCGTAATTCCCGCCCAATTGGGGATATTCATTTTTGATAGTGTTAAAGCAGTGCGGACAACTGGTAACCACCTTTTTAAAACTCTTGGAATTCAGGGTCTCGATATTGTGTTCGGCCAATATTTGATAGAGATACTCGTTGCCGACCCGACGGGCCGGATCTCCGGTGCAGGTCTCTTCTTTGCCCAAAATCGCATAATTAACCCCGGCTGCATTTAATATCTGGCAAAAGGATTTTACGATTTTCTGATTGCGTTGATCAAAAGCGCCTGCGCAACCAACAAAGTATAAATACTCCACCTCACCTTCAGCGTCACGAATTCTGGGCACATTAAGCCCTTCCGACCATAACTCACGATCCTCATGGGAGATGCCCCAGGGATTGCCATTGTTTTCCAGATGCTTAAAAATACCGATCAATTCGTCGGGAAAGCGACTTTGCTCTAACACCATGTATCGACGCATCTTCACAAAGCGATCGACAAAATCGATGAACAGTGGACAGGCTTCCTCGCATGCTTTGCAAGTGGTGCATGACCAGTTGGTTTCATCCTTGATGACTTCCCCGACCAGAACAGGTCCTTCATACTGCATTTTATTACCATTGGCTTGCTGTGCCATCTTCATAATCCAGGGCGTCTTTTGGTAGAGATGATCGCGCATGTCTTCATTCACCCTTTTGGGAGAAAGCGGTTTATCTGTTGCATAGGCAGGGCAGGCAGCCTGGCAACGTCCACATTCGGTACAGGTGTAAATATCCATGATGTCTTTGCGGTCGAACTGTTCAATTTTAGAAACACCAAAACTTTCCAGATTTTCATCCTCCAGATCCATGTGCGGTAAGGCGCTGGGATCCAAATTTCGCATGTAAACATTGAATATGGAGGTGACAACGTGAAAGTGTTTGGAAACCGCTAAATAGGGAAGGAAAAATAACAGCGCTACCATGTGGGCCCACCAGGATACCTGATAAATGCTTNNATGCTTGTTAATGCAGCAGTGGTAAGCCCCACTGAACTAAAAATACCGCCAGTAAAAGTTGCCATAAAAGAATAGGCTTCGGGAGTTTGTCCGAAAGCAGATTTTTCCGCACCATTGAGCAGGAAGTCGGTTAGCATTAATACACCGATGAGCGCTAATATCAGGGTGGCATCCCAGGATAGAGTGGTGCGTTCCGGCTTGAAGACCGCCCGACGAATCAAGGCAACTAAAACCATTATAAAGACTAAAACTTCAAATACATCACGCAACAAAATATAAGGGAAACCAAAGATTTGATCAGACCCAAAAAGTGGAAGGTGAAATTCGGGTGCAAACGCCCGACCTACCAAATGTATGGTGTTGATGGAAACGGCGATGAATCCCCAGAAAATCAGGGCATGCATAATGCCAACACCACGGTGTTTGCGATCCAGTATTCTTTTTTGACCCAGAAAATAAACGAGGAGCCCTTTAAGGCGTTCACCATGCCGGTCTTTTAGCGGATACGGCTGTGCAGCAAACCATACTTTCGCTCTTCTATAAATTAAATAAACAAATGAAATTAGTGAAGCACCCAGCATTAGGATAAAAATGATCTTGGCAAACATAGTGGCAGTGGCCGACATAGCTCCTCCTGAATAACAAGTTGATCAGATTGCAATGGACAATTTTTATTTTCATTTATTCCGCATCATTTCAGCAGAGACTAAAGCAGTCAAGTAAAATAAAAGTTAGAAGCTTGAGCAATTTAAAACAAGGGAATTTATGAAGAGAGTAGGTAAGCCTGAGGGGGACTATAAATGCATTGGATCATCCAGTGTTCTCCTTNNTTTATTCTAAAACCCCTCTAAATCTCCCCTGGAAAAGCGGAGACTTATCCCATGGTGATCCCCATGGGAACGGAATATCCCGCCACGATCAAATCAAATTAGTATAAGAATTCTATAAGAGCAACGAAAACGGAACTGCAATTTAATTTGAGAAACATTAAAGTTGCCAGTCCAGCGATTCCAATACTACGTGAGAGGGATTTATATAATACTGCCCAACTTCCGCTCCCTGGTTAAATAAGAGGTCTATCACCGATAATCCACTGACACAATTGCCAAACTGCTGTGTATAAACAGGATGTTGAAATTGGTTGTATTTTAAACAAATGCCCGCTTCCTGAAACTGCTTTTCATCCAGGTAATCCTGACTGCCGCCGCTACCGGATAAATATTCATCACACCCCAGTTCCTTTGCCAACCCGATGATACGTTCCGTGGAGCTTGTCAGATCTAAGGCTATTTGTGAGCTAGGGAAAAGCGAAGTCGTAATTGCAAGCTCCTGGCGCAAAAAATCAATCAGGGCCACATTCAAGTCCACCAGAAATTGCCATTCCTGCTGGTAAATTTGTTCGAAAAAATCAGCATATTGATCGAAATAGGGAGCGGATGAATAGTTAACAACCAGTGTTTTCCAGTGCTTTTTTTGCCAATTCCGACTAGTATCAATTCGCACTTCATTTATCTTTTGGCAACCTTGTTTCTTAGTCAACACCGGGACGGTAAGCCACTGCTTTTCGTGAGCAGTCTTAATTCGGGTGCGATTGATGAAACTTTGGGTTGTATATTGGACATCATCAGCCAAGACAAATTTATCGGCCCGGGACATTTTATGAAAATATCCGATCCAGGGCATAAAATTGGGTTGATGAGCGGCGAGTATCATAACATTTCACTCTCAGTTTTTAAGACTTGTTGCAGGGCCTGCTTGACATAAAAAATTTCTTCTACAGTGAGTTGAGGATGGATGGGTAGGCAGATGATGCGATCCAGGATGTTTTCAGCCACGGGGAAATCACCGAATGTGTATCCAAACCGGTCTTGATAAAAAGGCTGCAAATGACAGGGCGGCCAGTAAATACTACCGCACTGGATACCGAATTCTTCTCTTAATCGTTGGCTCACGGTTTGACGGGATTGTTTCTTTTCCAGGAGCAGTGGAAATTTATAGTAACTGTGACGAATATTTTCGGGAGGTTTGAAAAACTGTATTCCCTGAACGTCGCTTAGTTCACTAAAATAGCGATCGGCGACCTCCTGTCGTTTGACAATGGCCTGATCCAAATTTTGCAGTTGGTGAAACCCGATGACCGCCTGCACCTCACTCATTCGCCAGTTGTGCCCCAACCGAACCAGTAAATTTTTATTTTTTCCCCTGCCCTCCTCACCAACGGCAATTCCGTGACAGCGGACACTGCGAGCAAAGTGAGCGCATTCCGGATCATTGGTGGTGATCATCCCCCCTTCCCCGGTGGTCATTGGCTTGCTGGGATAAAAAGAAAATGCACCGCCATCTGCTAATCTTCCTGCTTTAACACTATTGCTTGCTGCGCCGGGCGCGTGAGCTGCATCTTCAATCAAAAACAAATTATGCTGTTTGCAAATGTCGCAAATGACTTCCCATTGTGGACTGATCAAACCCGCAATATGAACTGCAATCACGCCTTTGGTTCGCGGAGTTGTTCGTTCAAGAATGTCATCAGGGTTTAAGTTGAGCGTTTGGGGATCGATATCTGCCAGCACCGGAATGCCGCCGGCAAAAAGCACTGCATTTGCGCTGGCAAGGAAAGTATTTGTAGGAACAATAACTTCGCGGTCCTGTACATCAAAATAGCGAAGCAGAATTTCTAATGCGCTTGTCCCGGAGTTGGTGGAGACTGCGTAAGTTGTTCCCACATATTCGGCAAAGAGATGCTCGAATTTTTCCGCCCAGGGTCCCTGGGTTAATTTTCCGCTTGCCAGAATTGCGGAAATCTCTTCCCCAAGCTTTCGGCGTGCTTCTTCAGGGAAATAGGGTTTGTTTGCCGGTACCTTAATTTCCAAAAATTGTTCTCCTGATTTTTTTTTGTGCACTGCATAACGGCATTGCACTCCGATTCGAAGTGCATCGCCTGTATACGATGCACTGGCAAAGCACAATTAATTATTTTGTCATGCTCTTTATATAGGCTGTTAATCCTTCCCGCAATGAGTGGGGCTGATACCCCAATTGTTCTCGAGCTCTGCTAATATCAAAGAAAAAACGACGCGGTTTGCCGGAGGCCTGTTCGATAATATTTTTCCGAAAGCCACACAATTCCTGAATAATCCGGGCCGCCTCTGCAACCGAGGTTTCCTCTCCACTACCAATATGGAAAACCCGATTGTAGATACCTTCGTCAGTGCTTGAAGGCATCGATTCAGATTCAGTCTTCATTTTCTGAAAAGCTAAGAGGTTGGCATTAACTGCATCGTGCACAAACAAAAAATCAGAAGTGCGGTCGATGGGGACAGTCCTTTGCTCGCTGCTTTGGGCCATGCAGTGATGAAGCAATTTTGCAATTATTCCCCGGTCTTTCCCTCGGCCATATACGCCGGGATAGCGCAAAATCATGTAGTTCAGATCGTGGGACCGGCCATAATATCGGCACACTTCTTCGGCTAAAAGGACACTCATCCCGTTGGGTTCTACCGGAGCAGGCGGATCAGTTTCTTTTGCAGGCAAATTGCTGCTGTTTTCAACATCAAATATCATCATTGCCGAACTTTGGATCCAGAAGGAAACTCCGGCTTGCACAGCAGCAGAGATCAAATTAAGCGTTCCCTCAAAATTGGTTTTATAGGCATTGGTATCTTGAAGTGAAACCTGGGCGGACGAAGTCTCTGCGGGATAGAAACGTTGCACCGCCAGGTGAAATACTGCATCAATTTTCCGTGTTTTAAAAAGTTCCCGGACAAAATTCCGATCGGTAATGTCCCCGATTTGCAATTTTAATCGTGGATCGTTTATCGTCGTTCCTAATAAACCCGGTTTTTCCGATCGGGTCAAAGCGACAACTTCATATCCATCGCTTAACAGCCGATGGCACAAATGGTGACCGATAAATCCGTTAGCGCCGGTGACCAGGAGGCGCATCTCACCCATCATTCCACCTGAAGGATGAGTGAATGAATTGCATTATTACCATCCGCCTTTGCCAGAACAGATTCTTCCTCAAGAGGTTGCATATTGCCGGCAGTATCTGTGGCACGAGCAAACAGCCCGTATTTTCCTTTTGAATTGGGAACTTGCAAATCGAACTCCCACAAGCACCAAACGAACGGCGCTGGCCAGGGGTTGGTATTAACCTTTTGCAGGGCCTCGCTAAAGGCATTTCCGTTGGAGGTATCATACTCAGGACGGGCTATGCCGGTTGGTCTATCCATTATTTGCGCTCTCCGCCAGCTAATGGAACCTTCAATTTGATTGCGTCCACGCACCCTGGACAGACCAATTTCCATTTTCTCCACCGGACCAACCCCGCCTACCGCTACGCCTCTGACTTTATAGACAGAGCCAGGCGATACCTTTTGATAGTTAACCGGATCGTATATTCGTGAATTGATCTTTAACGGCGGAATATCCGCCCAGGTGATGTTCGGATTGGATGAATCTACCAGTCTGGTTTCCCAATACCCGTCTTCCTCACCGCGGTCGCTAACTTCGATTTCCGTAAGTGCCTTCGGACTTTTCATGCCCAACATATCCGGTATGACCATTCGAACCGGATAGCCATGCTGCATAGAGCCATCTCGCTGATCGCTGAAGGGAACGCCATTAAATTTATAGGCCAGATAAGCCGGGGTGGGATCATCATTGATGATGCGTTCTTTGAGATGATTGGTGTGATAGCCATCGAAGCACCGGAAATAGACCCGATTTGCCTGGGACCAATCCACTCCAAGATCGTTTTCCAAAAACAATCGTAAAGGCACACCGGTAAAATAGCCGTTACTTAATTGAAAACCGCCCGGTGGATTCCCCACACACTGAAATGTCTGAAAGAAGGTGGATTCCTCATTTGGATAACCGCTGGCGATTTCATCAAAGCTTAGAGAAGTTTCGCGAATTTTTTGTCCATTGACAGTCTGGGATAGTTGAAGGCGCCAGGTATTTAAGTCCAGCCCATCCGGTTTATATTGCCGCCCTTCGATAAATTGAATATAAAAGCCACCTTGTTCCTCAGGGATATCAACCGGGGAACAAAAATTTAATTGAAGGGGATCGATGGTGGGTTGAACACTGTTCTTGGTACAACTGAAAAATCCTAATCCGGGAATAAACACCAGAGCGGTGCCGGCTAAGCTTGTTTTAATAAATTCTCGTCGTTTCATCTCCATTTCACCTTATTACCGTTTATATGCAACACCAATAAATATTTCATTCGATTTAGGAATATTTTTTCCGGAAAATGTATTCAGATAGGTTACGTCAATTTCCAGGCGGTTGTTTAACTGATAAATAATTCCTCCCCCCGCACGAGTGCGTTCCTGTTCCAGTGGAAATCCCAGCAGGGTGCTTTCTCCTTGTGCACTTTCAACGCTGCGGATACCGGTGGCTAAAAATCTGAGCAAATATTTTTGGAAGAAGGTATATCCTGCTTCAAAGCTAAAATTGATTTCGTCCACAAAATCGCCTCCCCGTTGCCGATAACCTACATCTCCGGTTGCGTAAGCCGGTATCGGATAAAAGGAGGCGCCGATCAGCAGTTTGCCATCCAGGTCGGTTTCGCCATTGCCCAGGGGAGGTATGTCAACGACATCATAAACCAGTGGAATTTTCACTCCGCCTAACAGGGAGGCCACCACACCGCTATCCCAGAATTGATATTTTGCTTGAATTTCCACATCTCCGGCAACCAAGCCGGTAGTTTCGCCTAACAGAAAATTTGCTTCGTTTTGCGACTGCTTGACCAGCGGGGTGCTTAAAACAACGGAGGTTCGCTCAAAGAGGCCATACTCTCCATAGAGATAGAGAGAATAATCTGTAAAGGTGGCGTTGGAAGCGGAACCGTGGATACCACTCGCATCGGAATAGATTCCGGTCAGCTTTGTATAATAATGGCCTTTGGCCTGAGGCCAGGCGCCTGCAAACAATGCTCCGGTAAATCCGAGCAGGCATAAGATAAATATCCAGATAAACTTGTCATCTCTACGCATTTTGATCTTCTCACCTATGTGTTGTCACCAAACTAACCATGCTTGTTTAAAAATGTACAAATAATCGAAATTATATGAAAATAATGTAGGTGATGTACACAAAAAAGCATACAAAATTAAGTTCACAAGAAATTCACATCCTTCTAAATTATTTCTTAATAATTTTGAGAAACTGTGTCGATAGATGTTGCGTTAATGGTTTATAAAATATAAATTTGGCAGTTTATTTTTATCAGGTAGAGATAAGTCATAATTTTGAAAAATTGTAATGATTGAAAGGGTTAGGGAGAAATGATTGAAAATCACTTAGTCGTCTATTTAACCATTGTGGGAATTACGGGGATGGTAATCCTCTGGCTGCTCAAACGCACCCTTATGAAGGTGGAAGAGGCCCGTAAATCCCGCCTGAAGCAACTGGATCAGTTCAATGCGGTCCCGACCAGATCCCCGCTTAAGAATCCGTTAAGAAACGCCAGGAAAAATGCCCTTGAAAACCTCGGAATTCGGTTTACGATTATTAAGCGAGCAATTTATTTTACCCTCCTTACAGTCTGGTTGATCGCCTTACTTTTTCCGTTTATGGGAAACGTTCCGGCGACGATGGTCTCTCTCCTGGTAGCTGCGTCTGCAGTAATCGTCGGTATTGCCGCCCGGCCCTTTGTTGAGAATTTAATCTCCGGTATCGTTATTTCTTTTTCCAATCAACTACGAACCGGAGACACCTTAATTATCGACGATCACTACGGCACCGTTGAAGACATTTCCATTACCCACACGGTCATCAAATTGTGGAATTGGAAGCGCTACATCATCCCCAATAGCAACATGGTCACCAAAAATTTTCTCAATTATGATATTTGCGATAGCTTTTTGTGGGAACACGTGGAATTCTGGGTGGCGCCGGATTCGGATATGGAAAAAGTTGAGCAAATTGCCCTGCGGGTCGCCTCAAACAGTACCCATTTTGCCAAGTATGAGCCGCCTCGCTTCTGGATTACGGAATTGGCCAAAGAAGGGGTGCGCTGCTGGATTGCGGCCTGGGCGGAGAATGCGGCGGAAGCCTGGCTATTGAAAACCGATATTCGCATGGGATTGATGAAAGAGTTTCACGCTGCCGGTATTAAGACGCATGTTTATCATTACCAAAAAACCGAACCTGTGCAGGAAACACAAACCACACCCTTGTTCGGCGATCAGGAACTTGCTGACTCAGGCTAAGAGCATATCTTCATCAAAATCGCTGTCGCGATTGTGGATGTAATCCCACACATAGGCAAAGAATTCATCCGGCGATCCGACTCGCGGACCCTCCCATTGTAGATTCCAGGGTTGATCCAGGCAAACCGCCAATCGTCCGGTGGCCTGAAAGTGATTCAGATTGTCTTCGAAGTCATCGAGTAAGGCGATACCGGGAATGCGGTATTTATGGGCAGTGATATGCACCTCATCGACGGGCAGGTCATGCCGGGCGATCCAGGTAAAGGTGGGCGCGCGTCCCGCCGGCGGTTGGGTGGTGGCAATCACCATATCAAATTCGTTTTCCCAACGACGGAGCGCCTCTATCGCTCCCGGATAGGCGAGCGCTTCCTCCAGGATTTCCCTGGCGAAAGTTTCGTCCATAAACTGGTAAATTCGCTCACCGATCGGAAAAAAGTTTTCCAATTTCCTTGAGACCACCGGCGCTATTTCGTGCTCCGGGAATTCCCTCTTATACACACGGATGAGAGATCCTACAAAGTCACGCAAAACGCCGTCAACGTCAATAATTACTCTAGGGTTGTGTTTCATTGTCTTCGCTTTTGCAATTTAATGTGGTAAAACAACAATTAACCGCTAATTGCGCGGGGGCAGTGCAAATTGCACAAAGTAAGCCGTCGGCCTCAGGTGACACGATTAATTCGTCAAACTTCATAAGTCCGGTGTTAATAACAAGTTACGCCAATTAGCCAATCGTTTCAACGGTTTCTAAAAACCACCCAAAAGTGCAATTTGATGCTTCCGGGTTCAGCAGTGGTGTCTATGTGTATCAACTCAAAACCGGAAAGACGATTTTGCGGAAGAAGATGATTTTATTGCGGTAGATCGTAGACCTTCCAGGTTTTGGAAACCAGGAAGGTCTGGGTATACGACTGGGATAAGTGTAAAAAAGGATAACAAGAGAATGAGAAATTGGGAGGTCATATTGCCTGGCATTGATTAGAAAATTGCCCCATCCCTGTTTACAATTATCCCTGTCGTATTTGTTTTATCTTCATTTCTACCAAACTTCAAAACTCACCAATTTGCCTCTTTGCATGCCTGTGAAGAGGATGATCATAAAACACCCCATTCTCCCTCCTAAATCATATCCACCACAGACTCACCGTAATCGACCCCGATGGTATCCCCGTTAATCCAGTTGGCATTCATGCTGCACAAGGCGACGATAGCGTCGGCGACATCTTCGGGTGTGGTCAGCCTGCCGGAGGGATTGCGTCGTTTCGCGTTATCCATCATGCGTTCGTTGCCGGGAATTTTCTGCAAAGCAGGCGTATTGGTCACGCCCGCCTTTATGGCATTGACCGTGGTGCCCAGGTCACCAAATTCATAAGCCAATTGGCGAACATGCGCTTCCAATGCGGCTTTGGCGGCGGACACAGCGCCGTAATAAGGAACAACCGTTTTGCTACCGTGGCTGGTCATGGCAAAAATCCGTGAACCGTGCCCGAGCAAATCTTTCCAGTAGAGTTCCTGCGACCAGTAAACCAGCGTATGCGCCATTACCTCCATAGTCATGTTAATGTTAGCACGGGTGATGGCTTTGCTCGGTTCTTGATCAATGAATGCTTTCAGTGAACCGAAGGCGAGACTGTGCATCATTACCTTTAAATAGGCATCCTTGGGGATGCGTTCGCGAATATCCGCCACCACTTCTTTGCGCTTTTCTTCATCAGCGGCATTCACATTGTAAAAGATCGCTTCCCGACCCAAACTTTTTATTTGATTAATGGTCTCTTCAACCTGCGGCATGGTAGCCCGGCGATCCAGATGAACGCCGAAAATATCAAAGCCCTCTTTGGCCAGGCGGATAGCAGCAGTGCCCCCAAATCCACTGCTACTGCCCAGAATTAGTGCATATTGTATTTCGGTGTTTTTTGACTGATTACTCATAAGTCTCTCCTGAACTTTTTTTTCTCCAAATTTAATTCTGTCCATCCTGCTCCGTAGGAGTGCCTACGGCATAAATCTTGCTTGCCTGTGCGTTGCACGCAGACAGGTCAAAATTTATTTGAATAGGTACGATTTTTTCATGTATATATCTGTAATGAACACTGCACTTTTGAATAATCATACAGCGGATTGCTCGTAAATCATATCGATAATTCTCTGGTTCACCCGACCCAGTTCACCGGGTGTTTCCTCACCTGTATTATTTAAAATGGAATTTGTGAAAGAATCAAGCATTGATAAAAAATGATCGCCGTTTTTTACTGTCAGCCGATCTTCCCTATCCTCTTCAGATATGGTTATGGATAGCTCCGAGTGCATTCTACTAAAATTTCGAATTGATAATTTTGCCCTACTGCCGTAAAAAGTTAGCTCTTTCTGGGGGGGTAAATCAAATGAAGTGAAGAGATTAGCGAGAATGCCGCTTTTAAGATGGATGGCGACGGCAGCCTGCCGTTCAATGTGTTGAGGTGTGTAAGGCGGGATTAAAATAGGCTGAACGGCAACAATTGAATCTCCGGTAACATATTCCATTAGATCGA
>JABAHQ010002609.1_pt3 | contig 21450 bp, 30 predicted proteins | sample 7062091 | NCBI WGS metagenome assembly JABAHQ01 (sample SAMN14534359, study PRJNA622989) | marine sediment metagenome | biome: marine biome [ENVO:00000428]; feature: marine pelagic biome [ENVO:01000023]; material: deep marine sediment [ENVO:00002113] | place: India: Gulf of Kutch | collected...
AAGCATAAATTTATTGAACTCGCGCAATGCGGGATCCAGTTTAAGGCCGACAACGACGGGCCCCTGAAATTTTCCGGGCATGCCTCCGTGTTTAACAACGTCGACGTCGTGGGCGACAGCGTCATGCCCGGCGCTTTTGCCGATACCCTCAAAAACCGGGAGGCCCCGGTCCGCCTGCGGTGGAACCACTTCGGGCCCGTCATCGGTAAATGGCTCGAACTGAAAGAGGACGAAACCGGCCTGTTCGTCGAGGGCGAACTCACGCCCGGCCATTCCACCGCCGAGGACGTCGGCGCCAGTCTCAAACACGGCGCCGTCGACGGTCTCAGCATCGGTTACCGGATCCTCGATTCCGAAATGCGCGACGAAGTTCTGCTGCTTAAAGAACTCGAATTGGTGGAAATCAGCGTGGTCGAGGAACCCGCAAACCGCGAAGCCCTGGTCAGCCAGGTCAAGTCGGTCATCGAATCCGCCACCAGCTTAAAAGAACTCGAAGCCCTCCTGCGCGATGCCGGCGGGTTTTCCAAGGCCAACGCGGCGGCCTTAATCAGCCGCGTCAAAGGGTGTCTGGGTGATCCAGGGCATGCCGACAGTAAACCCGAGGCCCTGTCCGTTCCCGATTTTGCGGACCTGGTCGATCAATCATTCAACGGGCTGTACGACAGCCTCACCCAAAGGAGTTAACCATGTACAAGATCAAAAACCCGGCAATCATCGGTTACACCAATGGCAAGCCGGTTTATGCCGTCCGCGGCGGTGCGCCGGACGATGGCGGCACCGCAACGAAGGAAAAGCCTGTGACCATGGAGGTCATGCAGGTCAAGTTTAAGGAAGCCCTGGCAGAACACGAAAAGACCCTGCTGGAAACCTTCCAGAAATACGAAAACGACCTGAAGGAATACGGGTCGGTTTCGGAAAAAACCAAGGCCGACCTGAAACTCATGGCCGAGGACTACAAGGGTCTGCGGCAGGATATCGATGAAATCCTGCAGAGTCAGACCAAGTGGCACGACACCAAGCCGCAGGTCAAAAGCCCGGGCAAGGAAATCATCGATTCCGATGAATTCAAACAATTGATGAGCGATGGGGGCGGCCGGCTGACCAAGCAGTTCGACGATTCCCTGTTCATGAAAAACACCATCCTGGGCGAGGGTGGGTCACCGCAGGATCCGGAGAGTGTTATCGTGCCCCGTCACGAAGTCCCGGGCATTATCCCCGGTGCGTTCCGGATGCTCAATATCCTGGACGTCATGCCGACCGGGCAGACCTCCAGCAACCTGATCCACTTCACCCGCGAGCTGACGTACACTAACGCCGCCGCGGAAACCATCGAAGGTGCGGCAAAGCCGGAATCGACCCTCACGTTCGAGGACGCGACCAGCCCGGTCCGCACCATCGCGCACTGGTTGAAAGTGTCCAAACAGGTGATGGACGACGCTCCGGCCCTGGCGACGTATATCGATACCCGCCTGCGGCACGGTGTCCGCCAGAAACTAATGGATCAGATCATCGCCGGCAACGGCACCAGCCCGAACCTTTCCGGGCTGATCGGTGATACCGCCAATCACACCGCCCTCGCGGCCGGCCCGACGGGTGAAATCAACCCCGACGCCGCGAACCGCGCCAAGGAAAGCGTGATCACCGCTGATTACCTGCCGGATGCGTTCCTGGTCCACCCCACCGACTGGGGCAAGATCGAGCGCAAAAAGGATTCCAACGGGCAGTATCTGTCCGGTGGCGGGGGTGTCATTAATTACCTGGCGAACGGGTTGATCCCCACCCTTTGGGGTCTGCCGGTGATTCTGTCCAACAGCATCACCGTCGGGAAATTCGCCTGCGTTTCCTGGTTTTCCATGCTCTTGTGGATGCGGCAGGAGGCCGTGGTCACCATCCACGACCAGGACCAGGACAACGTCCAGAAAAACCTCTTGACCATCCGCGGCGAGCTGCGATCAGCATTTTCGGTTTTCCGTCCCGCCGCCAACGTGGTCGGAGACTGGCCGGAATAATCCTGATCGTTAGGGATTCCCGGTTGCCATCAAGAGCCGGGGCCTTCGGGCCCCGGCCTATCTGGAGGATTTATGAGATTCAAAGCATTAAAAACCTTTTCGAACGCCTACGTCGGGAACATCACCTCCGGCCAGGTGTTTGATACCGAAAACGACGACCTGATCGGCCACCTGATGGGCCACAAGCTGATCGAGCCCGTGGGTGATTTCGCGTACCAGAACAAGATGATCCGCGACAAAGTCAAAAAAAAAGCCCACCCGATGGACTCGCGTGGGTCGGGAGGTGGGCCGGAGAAACCATTGTCTGCGCCGCCAGCGGACCCAGCCTCTCCGACAGGCAGATCGAATACCTCCGAAAACGGAGAGAGGCCGGAACCTGCCGAATCATCGTCACAAACACCACCTACCGGGACATCCGATTCGCCGACATCGTTTACGGATGCGACGGGCAATGGTGGCGACACACCCCGGCAGGAGCGGAAAGCCCGGCGCACAAAGACGCCCGCGAAGCGACAAACGCGGAACTCTGGACGGCGGACAAGCAAACGGCCGAAAAGCTCGGGCTGAATTTTGTATGGGCGCAAATGTCGAAAACCCTGGTGATGCGGCCGGGGGTGATCGCCTCCGGCGGCAACAGCGGCTTTCAGGCCATCGGCCTGGCGCACCAGTTCGGCGCCTCCCGGATCGTCCTGGTTGGGTACGACATGCAATACACCGGCGGCAAAACCCACCGGTTCGGAGACCACCCCAAACCATTGAGCAACGTCGTCGGGATCAGCAACTGGGTGAAAAAATTCGATCCCCTGGCCGACGGCCTTCGCCGCGCCGGGGTCGAGGTCTACAACTGCACACTGGAAACCGCGCTGACCTGCTTTGAACGCGCGAACCTGGAGGACGTGCTTTGAAAATCCTGATACTCGCCAGCGGACCCAGCGCCCGAAAGATCGATTTCGATCTGCTCCCGGCTGACGTTCAGATTATGGGCGTAAACGGCACCGTCCACTGGGCCCCGAGGCTCGATTACTGGTTCACGCTGGACCGCTGCTCTAAAAATAAAATGCGGTTCCAGAACCGGAGGCAAGGCGTCCGCTATTTCGCCGCCCTGCCCGCCGGGATCCATGTGCCGCCCGGCGTGACCCGCTTGAACCGGGTATCGCTGACCGGCCGCAACGGCGCCTTTCCCACGCCCGCGACCGCCCGCAGGGGTACCCCGGAGTGGTGGTTCTGGTGGTGGTCCGCCACCCCGACGCTTTCCGAAGTGCCGGGCACTATTCACACTGGGAACAGCGCGTGGGGAGCGCTCCAGCTTGCGGTGCAATTGGGGTACCGCGAAATATATCTCGCCGGCGTCGACGGCACCCAGGACCGGCGTGTCGAAGGCGGCCGGCCGAATAATCTGTCCCACCTTCCGCTGCTGTTTATTTCCGCGCTGCCTCAATTGGAACGGCTGGGAGCGCGGGTGATCAATCTCAGCATGAACAGCCGCGTCGAGTGTTTCGAGAAAATAGAATTTGAAAAAGCGTTCAACTTGGAGAAAGTTGCATGAGCGAAACGTTGAAAATATTTATCGGGTGCGCGCCGAACCACGACGACGTGGAATCTCAGGCCGTGCTGGAGTGGTCTATCCGCAAACACGCTTCCCGGCCGGTCGATATTACCTGGATGCGGTTGTCGCAGGACCCGGAAAGCCCGTTCCACGGCTGGAACACCTGCGCCTGGCCGACGCCCTTTTCCGGGTTCCGGTGGGTGGTGCCGGAACTTGCCGGGTATGAGGGCCGCGCCATCTACATGGATTCGGATTTCATCGTCTTGGCCGACCTGGCGGAATTGTGGGATCAGCAATTTCAGCCCGGCAAAGCGGTCCTCGCCAAGGGCGGGGGGAACTGGCGCCTCTGCATGTCGCTCTGGGATTGCGCGGCCGCCAAGCCGCACACCGTCCCGATTGAAAAGCTCAAAGTCAACCCATCGAACCACCAGAAAATGGCCTCGCGGTTTTCCGCCGGGTCCGGATTGATCCAGCCGTTTAAGGGTGATTGGAACTGCCTCGACGCCCGCAACGGTGAGGACCTGAACCGGATCAAGGCCCTGCACTACACGCGCATGTCCACCCAGCCGCAGCTCGAATACGCGCTCCCCAGGTTGTCCAAAAGCGGCGGGTGCCACTGGTACGACGGCCGCACCGCCAAACACCCGCGCCAGGACGTGCGGGATATGTTCGCACGGTACCTGAAAGAGGCCGAGGCCAACGGGTACGGCATCGAGCGGTACATGCAGCACGAGCCGTTCGGTTCGATCCACAAACAGCGATTCGGGGGGAGGGCGGTATGTTGAACGTGGTTTGCGTCCGCACCGGGAACAAATATCCCTTCGAGGACGTCCTGCGCCTGAAAAACATGGTCGACCGTCACCTGATGCGGCCGTTCCGGTTTGTGTGCATCACCGACCGCCCGGTGAGTCACACCGGCGTCGAGTGCGTCGATATTGCATCCACCGGCCTCCGCGGCTGGTGGGGGAAAATGACGATATTCAACCGCGCGGTGATGCCCGAGGGACGCCTCCTGTATTTCGATCTCGATACCGTGATCACCGGCGACCTGGCGCCGCTCGCCGACTGGTCCGGCCGGTTCGGGATCTGCGCCAATTTCACCCGCGCCGCCGGCCATCCGAAATACCCCTGCAAGTACGGGTCCTGCGTCATGTCCATCGGTCCCGATTTTGGGCAACTCCTATGGGATACGTTTTACCTGAACGGCCAGGTCAACGGAATCATTTCCCGCAACCCGTACGGCGACCAGCAGGCGATTGAATGGCTCTATCCCCAGGCGGCCCTGCTCCAGGAACACCTGCCGAAAGGCTATTTCCTCGGGTATCGGGACCTGAAACTTAAAAAACCGGAGTCCGCGGCGGTCGTCGTGTTCGGCGGGGCCAGTAAACCCAACAATTGCACCGTCCCCTGGGTGCGGGAGGAATGGCGATGATCAAGAAAAGGCGGCAAATGGCGCCGACTCTGGATGGTATTCGGGACGATCATTTAGAGCGTTACCGCTTCGCCGCCCGGCTTATTAAGGAGCGCGGCATCAAAAAAGCCGTCGATGTCGGCTGTGGGTGCGGGTATGGATCCTACATTCTCGCCACCGAGGGCGGTTGCAGCGTGATCGGGTACGATATCGACCCCGAGGCCGTCGAATACGGCAAACAGCAATATCCCCACGAAAATGTCCACCGTTTCACCTCCGATCTGCCGGACATTCTGATCACCCCGGGCACCGCCCTGGTGATGTTCGAAATCATCGAGCATTCGCGCCTCGCGCCGTCGTTCCTGGCGCGGGCCATGGCCCAGGGCCCGCCCCTGCTGGTCTGCAGCGTCCCGAACGAAAACGCCGTCCCCTTTAAATGGCCGAAGGTCCACCCCGAGCACTATCGCCACTACACGCCGCGGGAGCTGGAAGAGGAACTGAAAACAATCGCCGGGGAATGGAAAATCATATTCAAAGGATCCCAGCCCGGGAAACACAACCAGGACGCCCGCATCGTCGAAAACGATCTCGCGGGCCGGACCCTGGTCTTTGTCGCGGAGCCGAAATGAAAGTCGCCGTTTACATGCCGGAATACAACGAAACCCACCAGGAGGTGCTGGAAGCCCTTGCCGATGGGATCCCCGGCGCGAAATTGCGGTGGTTGAGCGAGTTCACCGCCGACACCGACGTCGCGGTCGTGTTCGGCTGGTTCAAATATGCCTATATCCCCACGATGAGAAAACGCCCGATCATTGAAAATTACCTGCCCCGCGGCCGGCTGATCGTCGTCGAGTCCGCGTTCCTGAAACGCAAGCAATATTACCAGGTCGGGTGGAACGGCTTCGCGGGTTACGCCGATTTCAAAAACGAAGGCGTTCCCATGGACCGCTGGAACGCGCTCGATATCGAAACCCAGCCGTGGACGAAAAAAAACGACGGCCTGGTCGTGGTCTGCGGCCAGCTCCCGCGCGACACCCAGGTCCAGGACGTGGACCACCTTGCATGGTGCCGGGAAACATTTCAATGGGCGGACAAGCGTTTTGGGGAGCGCGCGGTGTTCCGCCCCCACCCGCGCCACAAGGTGCCCTGGGAATACGGCATCGATCCCAGCCGCTGGGATGAGCGACGCCTACAGGACGTGTTCGCCGACGCCTCGCTCATAGTTACATATAACAGCACCACGGGGGTGGAGGCCGCCGTCGCCGGCGTCCCGGTGATCGCCCTAGATCGGGGATCTATGGCCGGCCCGGTGGCTTGCGATGAACTTTTGGAATCCGCGCAGGCTTGGAAACCCGATCGCTCGCAATGGCTCGCGGGGATCGGCTACGCCCAATGGACGCTGGAGGAAATGCGCGCGGGGTTGCCCTGGCGGCACCTGACCCGAACCACCCAATACACGGAGGCTGTCCATGCCTGACACAGTGGGGAAAATAAGAAGGCTCACCCAGCCCACCACGGAACCGATCACCCTGACCCAGGCCCGGGAACACCTGCGCCTGCCGTCCACCTTCACCAATGACGACGATTACATCCTGCGCCTGATTTCCTCCGCGCGGGATCACGTCGAAAGGTACTGCGCCCGCTACTGGGCCAGCGCGAACTTTATCTGGACCGTGGAAAGCCTGGGGGAGGTGCCGTTCGGGACCGGCCTGCTCATTTTCAACATGCCCCGGCCCTACGTCACGGCGATTATTGAAATCGCCTATCTCGACAGCGACGACGTCGCCCAGACCGTGGGCGCCAGCGAAATAACGCTCGACGAGGAACGCCAGCGCGTGACCATCCCGGACACCATCACCGGGCACGATTGGCGCATCAAGTTTACCGCCGGGGCGGACGAAGACCAGAACGATTCCGATGTCGCGCCGGACGCCATCAAGGAAGCCATCCTGCTCCTGCTCGGCGACGCTTACGAAAACCGACAGGCGCAGGTCCTGGCCACCAGCATCGCCGAAAACCCGGCGGCTAAGGCGCTCATGCACGACTACCGCGAAAACATGGGGATCTGATATGGCTAAATTCCGGATCGGGGAGCTGGACCAGGAAATTCAAATTTACCGCTGGGTGAGAACCCCGGACGGCCAGGGCGGGTTCACGCGGTCCGCCACGCTCCAGCACACGCTTATGGCGAAGCTGATGTCCAAAGGCGGGGGCGAAAACTTCCGGTTTGAAAAGGTCGAAGCTGTCGCCACCTTCACTTTTGTGATCCGGAACCTCGGCCTCGATATCCGCGAGGACGATTACATCCTGTTCAACGGCGAACAGTACAACATCAGGAACATTTTAAATAAAAACACGCGCGATCTGTACCTGCAGATCGAAGCGGAACGGGGGGTCGCTCAATAATGGCGCGCCGGGGGATTAGAAATAAAGGGATCCAGGGCGGGTTCGATGTCGTTTCGGAAATTGAGGGCATCGACGAAATCGCCGAGGTACTGAAAACCGTCGTCCCGAAGGAAGCGAACAACCTGCTCAGGGCCACCGTCGACGGCGTCGCCGGTGAAATCCGAAAAAAAGCACGCGCCAACGCCCGGACCCACGGCCTCCGGACCATTTCCAAGGCGATCAAGAGCCGCCGCAAGAAATCGCCGCCCGGAAAACCGGTCAGCCAGGTGTTTGTCGAGCACGGGGCGGGGGCAAAGCATGACGCCTGGTTCTGGCACTTCCACGAATTCGGGACGGATATCCGCTTTATCGAAACCGGCCGCCTCGCCGGCCAGTTCGTCGGCCGGGTCACGGAAAGGGCGTTTATTCGTAAAGGGTTCAAGTCGGTCACCAATCGGCTGGACCTGACACTCCGCGAACAGTTCCAGAAAAAGCTGACCAAGCGGATCGAGCGAGTCAAGAAACTGAGGGCCAAAATCTGATGGGTGTTTTCAGCAACGTCATTTTACAGGAGGTGTTCCAGCTTTTAACCGGCAATTCCACGCTGATGGGGATGGTGGGGAACCGGATTTATGACGACGTGCCGCAAACCGACGGCTATCCCTATGTCGTGTTGGGCGAGCTGGACGAAACCGAGGCGAACACCGACGACGCCGCGCAAATGGGCCTGGCTTCCCTGACGATCCATACCTATTCACGCCAGCCGGGCAGGAAGGAAACCAACGATATCCAAAAAGAGATCGTGAACACACTGCACCGCGCCGCGGTTTCGGTCAGCGGGTTCAATTTCGTTTCCATCGATCATGAGCAGACACAGAGCTTTAAAGACGCCGACGGCAAAACCCGCCACGGCATCACAGAATTTAACTTCATCATCACGGAGGTTTAAAAATGACTATCGCAGTAGGAAGGGCGTTTAAGATCAAAAAAGGCTCGGTCACCATCGCCAGTGGCCGGACCAAAAGCCTCGCCTGGAGCGGCGAGCCGATCGACATCACCACCGACGACGATTCCGGCATCCGGACCCTTTTGGGGAACGCCATCGGCCAGGAACAGATCGACCTCTCATTCGACGGCGTTTCGGACGCCGGCGAGTTCCGGGACATCGCCCTGGCGCCGGCCACGTCGAAAATGCTGACCGACATCACCATCGAATGGCCGGACGGGGAAACCTTGTCGGGCAATTTTTTCCTGAATTCGTTCAGCGAAAACGGGGCCTACCAGGATGCGATGACGTTTTCGGCGTCCCTGCAGTCCAGCGGTACCTGGACCTATGTCTCGGCCGCGAATTAAAGGAGGGTTATGACTAATTCGGTATTTAAGCCTGTCACCCTCGAATGGGAGGGCACTGAGTACGAAATCCCGGCGGACCGCATCATGGGCCTGATTGTCCGGCTCGAGGATATTGTTTCCTTCCGCGACCTGGACCAGAAAAACGTCAAGCCCGGTAAGATCTCCGCGGCGTACGCGGAGGCCCTGCGCTATGCCGGCGCCACGGTGACCGACGAGGAAGTGTATGAGCAAATGTTTCTCGGCGCCACCACCGGCCAGCTTTACGGCGCTATCGCGGGCTTGTTTTCGATCATGATCCCGCCCTCCCACCTTCAAAAAAAAACGAAGGATGGGCCGGAACCTCCCGGGGCTCCAAAGAAGGGGAAGCGGCACAAGGCGGGCTAGTCCACCAGGCGTATATTTTCGCGGTGGTTCAGGGGCTCCAGCCTTCGGAGTTCTGGAGGATGCACCCGCGGGAGTTCTGGTGGTTTTATGAAGCAAAAACGATGGGAATCGAAACCCCCGCCGACAGGTGGGGCGAATTGTATGCCATGTTGAAAGAGGGTTAATCGATGCCGGCAAAAAGGGACGTGGTCGTCCGCGTGGGCGGCGACACTTCGGTCTTACAGGAGGAAATGACCCGCGGATCGAAATCCGTGAAAGGGTTCGGGGGCGAGGTCCGTTCGCAGCTGGGCGGGGTGGTTAAATCCCTCGCCAAGGTGGCGGCAGGGGCGACCGCCGCCGGATCGGCGCTCACCCTGGGTTTGGTCCAGAAGGGGCGGGAAGCCGTCCGCGAGCTGGGGAAAATGAGCCGCGTCGCCAATGCCGGGAGCCAGGAGTTCCAGCGCCTGTCATTCGCCGCCCGGCAATTGGGGATCGATCAGGACAAGTTCGGCGACATCCTGAAAGACGTGAACGACCGCGTCGGCGATTTTCTCACTACCGGCGGCGGGCCGATGGCGGACTTTTTCGAAAAGATCGCCCCCCGCGTCGGCGTCACCGCCGAGCAGTTCCGGAACCTGTCCGGCCCCCAGGCTCTGCAATTGTTCATCACCAGCCTGGAAAGGGCCAACATCACCCAGGCGGAAACCACCTTTTTCCTCGAGGCCATGGCCTCCGACCTCACCCTCCTGCTGCCGTTGTTCCGCAACAACGGGGCGATGGCCAAGGCCGCGGGGGAAGAGTTTGACAAGTTCGGCGCCACCCTGAACGCCATCGAAATCAAACAGGTCAAAGAGGCCGACATCGCGATGCAGAATTTTGTCGTCGGCATCGAGGCGGTTTCCAAGCGGATTGTCGTGGAACTGGCCCCGGCACTGAAATTCATCGGCGACGGGTTCAAGGAAGCGGTGAAACAGAGCGGTGGGTTCAAGGATGCCCTTCGTGAGACGTTTGACACCGGTGTGGCCGTGGTGGCGGTTCTTTTGGATGGAATCGACTCGATCAAAATCGGTTTCAAAGTGCTGGAGGTGGCGGCCGCCGGGTTCGCTGCGTTCTTCAATAATATTATGAGTGCCGTTGTTTCCGCACTATCCGGGCAGGTCAAAAAATTTATCGATGCCACCACCGCCGGTCTCAATGATGCAATAGAAACCATGAACCGCTTTCTCGGCACCGATTTCGGCAAGCTGCAAGCCCCGCAAATGCCCTTGATCTTCGATTCGATCATCGCCGCCGGACCGGAATCCACCCGGATCCTGAACGAGGTCAATAATGAGCTGGTCACCATGGTGGCTCAGTTCAATAAAGAGTCTACCGGCGAGGCGTTTTTTAAAGCCATGAACAGAATGACGGCGAAAGCCCGGCAGGCCGCCGACGCCGTCAAGGAAATCAATGAAAATGTGCAGGGTACCTTCACCCCGCCACCGGATGTAACCAGCGATGACGACCAGCGCGAGGTGAGGGACGCCATCGCGGAATCCTCGGCCGCGGCCCTCGAAAAACAGCTGCAAAAGCGCCTTGAAATCCTCCGCCAGGCGGGGGAAACGGAGCTGAACCTCGAAATCGAAATGCATTTGAAACGCCTGGCGGAACTCCAGACGCTGGAGGACAGGGGATTGATCACCGACCAGGAGCGGATGGCCCTCCGCGAAAACCTGGAGAAAAAGCATCAAGAACGGCTGACTCAGATCAAGGTCCAATCCATGACCCAGCTGGAACGGTTCAATTCCATGAGCTGGGCGAATCAGACCGCCACCGTTGTCGGGGAAATGGTGAACATGACCCGCGGTGTCGCCCGCGAAAACAAAACCCTTTTCGAAATCAACAAACAGGCCGCAACTGCGGAGGCGATCATTCAGGGATTCATGGCCATCAACCGCACCATGGGCGCCTACCCGTACCCCCTCAGCCTGGTCATGGCCGGTTTGCAGGCCGCCGCCAGCGCCGCCCAGGTGGCCGCCATCCAGAAACAGACCTTTTCCGGCGCGTCCTTTTCGCCCTCGGTGGCGGGGTCCACCGCCGCCGCGCCGGTCACGCCCGTCGGGGGTGATGGGAGCGGCGAGACTCAGAACGTATTTATCAACCTTCGCGGGCAGGAAGTGTTCGGCGAGGAAACGATCCGCGAGCTGATCAGCTCGATCAACGAGGCGACGAAAGACGGCGCCCGCCTCCAGGTGGTGAGCCAATGATTATTATCAGCCCGGGATATGTATTGAGCCAGGGGGACAATGCAAGCCATCCCCATATCGCCTACCAGACCTGGGTGCGCGACCGGGTGGCGGACGATATCACCGTATCGTCCGAAACCGCGGACGGGCCGAAGGATGCCATCCTCCGGCCGGAAACGGCGGAATACTGGCAGGCGTCCGCCCTGCCCGCCACTTGGACCATCGACCTCGGCCAGGCCCGCGCGGTCGACTACGTCGGCCTCGCCGGGCACACCATCGGCACCGAACTCGCCGCGGTGAAAATCGAGCACAGCCCGGACAATTCCGCGTGGACCCAGTTTGCGGGGGAGCTGGCGCCGGTCACCGACGCGCCGATCCTGTTCCTCGACGCCAGCATTTCCCGGCGGTACTGGCGCATCACGCTTACCGGCTCCGGCGCGGTGCCGAAACTGGCGGTTGCGTACATGGGCGAGGTTTTGATCGCACAGCGCGGAATATACGGCGGACATTCTCCCGCCCCCCTCAGCAGGGATACCGAGCTGTTCCAGAACATGAGCGACGGCGGGCAGTTTCTCGGCCAGTTCATCCGCCGCCGCGGGGTCAACGGTAGTGCCAGTTTTCGCAACCTTGAGCCGGACTGGTACCGGACGAACTTTGATCCGTTCGTGAAAGCCGCCCGGCAGTTCCCGTTTTTCTTTGCCTGGCGCCCCGTCGACTATCCGACGGAGGTGGCCTATGCCTGGACGGATAAGAACATCCGCCCGTCAAACATGGGGGTTCGGGGATTAATGGAAGTCAGCTTCAATTTTAAAGGCATCGGATTCAACGAATAATTTTCTCTGGAGGTATTTCAATGCAGGCTGCCTACAACAAATTCGAACAATTCGTGAACGACCTGATTCACGCCCGGCACGATCTTAGGGCGACCGGAGACACGGTCAAACAGTATTTATCCAACACGGTCCCGTCCGCCTCGGGGGACCTGATCAAGGCCGATCTGGCGGAAATCACCGCCGAAAACGGCTACACCGCCGGCGGGGACGACACCCAGAACGACACCACGAAGTCGGGCGGCACGTCGAACATGACGGCGGTGGATATCACCGTGACCGCATCCGGCGGCACAATTGGCCCGTTCCAGTATCTGCCCCATTACAACGACACCCAGGCCAGTCCCGTGGACCCGTTGATCTGCTGGTTCGACCGGGGTTCCTCGCTGACACTGAACGACGGAGAATCGCACACAACGGACTACGGCTCCTCGTTCTTCAGCATCACCTGATCCATTTAAAGGGGCGTTCTAAAAATCGATTGATTGCAAATTTCAAAAGATAAGGAGAATCCAATGCAAAGACCGGATCGCGTAACCCATACACCCAAGCCCACAGGCCCGAAACGGAAAATCCAGGAAGTGGCGGACCTGATCCCGCCGAAGGTATTGAAGGCGGTGAGAGACAACGTAAAATTAAAGCCTTGTTGCCGCGACGTGGAAACCAGCCACGTCCAGACATTCCAGTCGCACCCCGGCATGGTGGCGGGTATTGCGGACCTGATGGAAATCACCTGCGATTGCGGCCGGACCCAATACCGGACCCACGCCAACGTCGGCAACGTCAACGGCCCGGAACCTTACGGCAACTAACGGGCATGGACTGGCGAATTTATTATGGTGACGGCGGCACCTTTTCATCCGACGACGGCCCGCCCTGGGAGGCGCCGCCTCATAACGTCATGGCCGTCGCCCAGAAGGATGCGCGCCTTGGCCGCGCCGTTTACAACCAGTGGGACTGGTACTTTTATTCGGACGAAATCGGAGGGTGGTACGGCGCTGATCTCTTTGGAATCATCGACCAGGTCATGCACAACTGCAACAGGATCAGGGCGGTGATTCAAGGCCGCGTGACCACCAGTGAGCGGTTTACGAAAATCCTCGATCAAGCCCGGAACGATCCCGACCTCCCGCGGAAATCCGCGAAAGGGGGGTGGGAATCCCGGGGGCAAAAGTACGGCAATGGGTTCAGTGAATAAAAGACAAGCGCGACTGATCGCCTTACTTAAAGGCCGGCCGGTGTATTCCGTTTCCGGCGGACACGATGTTTTTGACCTGAATCAGCAATCATTCCGCGGGCGCAACGACGACGGGTCCGAAACCTCCGCCACCTGGATTGATACGGTAAACACCAACTGGACCCAGGACGTCGACGCAAATTTCCGGGTCCGGTTCCTGGTTCAGGAATCAGGCTCCGGCACCCTGGGCGGCACCTTCGGCGGCCAACTCCAATATAACCTGAATTCCGCAGGATGGAACAACGTCACCGCATCGTCCAGCGTGGTCCAGGCCGTCGCATCCTCCAATATCGCCGACGGGGTGGCCACCACCCAGCAGGTGGGCTCCGGGACCTTTGTCGCCGGGTCGATTGACGAGGTCGACGGCAACGTCGCCAACATCACACTGAATGGTGACGATGAAACTGAGGTCGAGTACGTCCTGCAGATCGTCGGCACTGATGTCAACAATAACGATACGATCGAGCTACGCGTCATCGGCAAGGGCGACGACTCCACCGTCCTCGATACCTATACCAATACGCCGACGGTTACCGCGAGCAAGGTTCAGACCTTCACCACCACCGCCGACCCCGGGTCCTATTCCCTTACCGGCGGGGCGGCGGGGCTCTTAGCCGCCTACCTCACCGGGGCGGACCCGGGTTCTTATTCCCTCACCGGGACCGCCGCAAACCTTCTTTTGCAGGCACTGGTCACCGCGGATCCCGGCTCCTACGCTGTCACAGGAACGGATGCGGGCCTCCTGCGGTCGCTGATCACCGCCGCCACCGGCGGCGCGTACACCCTCACCGGGACCGATGCCGACCTGAATTTCTCGATCGTGCTGACCGCCGACCCCGGCTCCTACGCCGTCACGGGGACCGCCGCGGGCTTGTTGCGTGCCCTGATTCTGACCGCCGACGGGGGTTCCTATGCGATTTCGGGAACGGCGGCGCAATTGCTCGCCGCCTACCTTGCCAAGGCCGACCCCGGCTCCTATTCCCTCACCGGGACCGATGCTACCCTCATTTTTTCCGTGATCACTACCGCCGACGGCGGTTCCTATGTTCTTTCCGGGCAGGCTGCCGGGTTACTGGCGGCACTTCTCACCGGGGGAGACCCTGGCGCATACAATATTTCCGGAACCGCGGCCGGTCTGCTCGGGTCCCTGATCACCACGCCCGACGGCGGTTCCTATGCCCTCACCGGCACCCCGGCACAGTCTCTTTTATCCGCGGTGATCACCGCCCTGGGTGGATCGTATACCCTGGCGGGCACCCCCCAGGAACTGCTCCTGAACGCCCTGGTCAACGCCGCCGCGGGCGATTATTCGATCATCGGCGGGGACGCCGGGCTTATATATTCCAGCGACACGCCGCCCTATAAACTGGTTGTTGAAATGACCCTGACTATTGCCCGGTCCGCCGGCAAGTCTTTGGAAATGCCCCGGTCGGTGAGCGAGGATTTGAATATGGCGCGGTCCGCTAATTTTGAACTGGAGGTGGAATCGAATGGCTGATCTACAAAAGGACTCGGTGGGCGTCACCCTGCAGGTGACCGTCCAGGAAAACGGCGTCGCCGTCGATATCTCGGCCGCCACCACGCGGCAGATCATTATCACCAAGCCGGACCGGTCGAAGCTGACCAAAACCGCCACGTTCGTCACCGACGGCAGCGACGGAAAGATTCAATACGTCACCGTCGCCGGCGATCTGGACCTGGCGGGCACCTATTCCCTGCAGGCGTTTGTCATCACCCCGGCGGGTGAATATTATACTGAAATCACGAACCTGTTTGTGGCGAAAAACTTATGATGGAATTCGGCGACGAACCGGTCACCATAGTCGAAATCGACCAGCCGTTCTGCCAGCTGGTATACGGGACCAGTCCGTGCCAGGCCCAGCTCGGCACCACCGGCACCAAAAAATGTTATAACACCCGGTTCACCTGCCAGGACCCGCTCAATTACGATCCCGCGGACAAAACCCTGCGGTTTTCCTTCCCCCAGGAATCCCTGCTTGAATACGGCCTGATCATCCCGTCCCTGCTCGGGGTGTCCACCTCCCCGATGCGGCTGAACCTGGGCTCCATGGATCCCGATATGGGCGCCTTCGGCGAGCGGGAAACGGTGGTTCTTAAATTCACGGATCACAAACACAGCGACCACGATGTCGACAAATACCGCACGGAACGGCCAAACGCCCACGGGCAGACCGCCGTCCAGGGCTTCGACCCGTACGAACAGGGCACGTTCTGGGCCAAGTGGCTGGTCCGGAACCCCTATCACGAAGGCTATGCCGTCCGCATCAAGGAAGGGAAGATGGGCGACCCATTGGCGTCCTTTCGCGTCCGGAACTACCTGATCGACCGCATCGACGGCCCCTCGAACGGCCGCGTCACCGTCCGCTGCAAGGACTTGTTCAGCCTGATCGAGGCGCGCAAGGCCCAGGCCCCGGTGGCGAACACCGGCGAGCTGGCCGCCGGGATCACCGCCGGCGCGTCATCCCTCGACCTCACCCCCACCGGCATCGGCGACACGGAATATGGAACCTCCGGGCATATCGCCATCGGCGGCGAAATCATCGAATACACCCGCGCCACCGGCAGCGACACCATGACCCTGGTCACCCGCGGCGCCAAGAATACCGAGGCGAAGGCCCACGACCAGGAGGATTTGGTCCAGGAGGTCCTGAGCTATGTTTCGGAGCGCGTGGACGATATCATCATTGACCTGCTGACGCGTTTCACCGCCATCACCGCGGCCAACATCCCGACCAGCGAATGGGCCGCGGAGGCCGACAGCAACCTCCCGACCCTCTATTCCGCGGATATCGCCAAGCCCACGCCGGTGACGGAATTGATCGGGGAACTGGCGGAACAGGTCGGGTTCACCCTCTGGCCGGATGTCGAAACCAATCAGATACGCTTGAAGGCCATCGGTAATAATATCGTTCCGTCCGTTACCGTGGACGACGACGCCTGGATCGTGCTTAGAAGCCTACAAATCCGCCGCGACCCGGACCGGCGCGTGTCCCGCGTGCAGGTGTTTTATGGCATGATCAACCCGCTGGAGGAACTTGACGACGACAAGAATTTCCGTTCCCAGGTCGAGGTGCGCGACGTGGGCGCGGAGGATGCCACCCAGTACGGGAACAAGGCAATCCGCCGGGTGTTCAGCCGCTGGATCGGCCAGTTTGGCCGCTCGGTAGCCACCAGCCTGGGCGATTTGATCCTCAAACTGTTCCGCGACCCTCCGTTCCGCGCGATATTCGATGAAGATATCCAGCGCGCGGGCCAGCTCACCCTGGCCGATCCCTTTTCGCTCAAAACCCGGGCCATTGTGGATGATTTGGGCGCGCAGGCGCTGAATACCATGCTCCCCATGGCCGTCCGGCGGGGTGAAACGAAAATCGAGATCGAAGCGCAAAAACTGAGCCTGACCCAGCCGACTGGGCAGGACCGGATCATTAATATCGATGACGATGTCAACAACGTCAACATGCGGACCCTGCACGACTCCCTGTTTGCCCCCGCCGCCAGCGGCGATACCGTCGAATTCATCGTCGGGCCCTCCGCCATCGTCGGGTCGGACAACGCCGCCGGTCCGGCCATGCAAACCGGCGACTGGCCCACCGGAGTCAACCTGCAACTGAAAATAGACTCCGGCGGGTTCGTTGCCGGACCAGGGGGCAACGGCGGATCCAATTCAAGCCGCGACGGCAAGCCGGGCGGTACTGCTCTTAAAGTCGATTTCCCCCTCTTGCTCACAAATAATGGCGTTATCGGTGGTGGGGGAGGGGGGGGCGCTCTTTCTACTTCCACTTTTTTTGATAACGGCGGCGGCGGCGGGGCCGGAACCAATAACTTGGTTAACGATGATCAGGTCCGCGGCGGGTTTGGTGGTGCCGGAAGGCCCAGCCCGGATTTTGATGGGGAGGACGGCAGCCTGGAGACCGGCGGCCTCACCGCAACGCTTCAATTGAGTGGGGGAGACCTCGGCCAGCCTGGTGTAGATACCGCCGACGGCACAGGCGGCGAGGCGGGGCTGGCCATCGACGGCGATTCGCTGGTCACTCACTTGTCCGGCTCGGGTGAAATCCGGGGACCGATCAATACCTGATGAAAGGAAATCACAATGGCTTTGGGAATCTATAACGGAGTTGCTTTTACCACCACGAACGGCGACGTCCAGGTCGCCAACGCCGCATCGATCGAAGTGCGGCGGGAGGATACCGGCGCCCTGGCCTCGATCTTTTCCGACCGCGCCGGGGGGACGCCGCTGTCCAATCCGTTCAACGCCGACGGCGAGGGCCGGTTCGAATTCTACGCCGCCGGCCTCGATCAGGGTTACCAGGTGAAGGTCACCAAGGACGCGGAGACCTACACGCTGAACAACCAGCCGGTGGGCCTCGCCCGGGAGCTGGATCCGGCGGAAAATTACCTGACCGCGAAAATCGGCGGGGTGGCCATCGATGAAGAAATCATCCTCGACGGCGTCACCTTTGACCAGGCGGTGACCGTCACCCGGATGGACCTGTACGCGCGCGAAGCACCCACCGGTGCCGACCTCACCCTCGATTTTCTCAAAGACCAGGTAGAGCAATCTAAAATATCCACCCTGGCGGCGGGCACGCTCAAACAGTCCACCGCCATCACCGGTTTGAGTTATGCCGTCGGCGAGGAACTGGGCCTGAAAGTGAAATCCGTCGGATCCACCATCGAAGGGTCGGAGATAGCCATCGTCATCCATTACAAAATAACCACCACTTAGGAGGAACCATGTTGAAACGTTTTTTATCTTTCATTTTGGTGGCCCTGTTCGCCCTGCCGGGCCATGCGGGCGCCATCAAATACAAGGGGGACCTGGAAACGAATGAATCGGTCACCTACCCGGAACAGGGATCCACGCCCTCAAACCCCGCGTCCACCAAACACAAACTGTATATCAAGAGCGACGGCGACGCCTACACGCTGGATTCATCCGGGGTCGAGGAACCGGTCACCAAGGGCGCCTTGGAGGCGACGGAATCGGTTATCCTGCCCGAGCAGGGCTCGACCCCCGCGAACCCCGCCGCCACCAAATATAAACTTTATTTTAAGGACGACGGCGGCCTGTATCAGCTCGATTCCGCCGGCACCGAACAGCGCGCCGCCATGACCGGCTTTAAAAATATTCTGGTCAATGGTGACTTCAGGATTTGGCAACGAGGGACGTCCTTCGCTTATAACCTCAGCTATGGTCCTGATCGATGGGGCAAGCATAATTTTCAGAGCGGTGTGAGAAGCCGCCAGACTTTTACATCCGGCGGCGACCATCCGGGAAACTCTGAATATGTATGCCGCACCGCTGGCGATGGAACAAACAGCATTCGGATGCAAACGCATCAAGGAATCGAGTCTATCAATACAATCCCGCTGCGCGGAAAAACCGTTACGGTTAGCGGGTATATTCGCTTCAGTGCGGCGACCATTACATCCTCGGTAGATTTTAGGTTTGTCGTCGGTTACACGAACGCGGCGGCGGACGGCTCCCTTGATTCTTCAAATTATACGGCTGACGGTGCGGTGATCAAAACTTGGACGAATGGGTCTTATCCTACAGCCTGGGAAAGGTTTTCCGCCACCATCACCGTGGGGAGTTCGGCGAATAATGTCGTCGTCGGTGGGGATTTCAGTGCTCAGGAGGTTTATGCCTCCACCGATTGGTGGGAGATGTCCCAGGTTCAATTAGAGGTGGGTTCTTATGCTACCGACTTTGAGCAACGCCCGATCAGTATCGAGCTTGCCCTCGCCCAGCGGTACTACCAGAAAACATTCCCGCTGGCCACCGCCCCGGCACAGAACGCGGGGAACGAGGGGGCGCTGGGTTACCGGGCGGTTTTGGCCGGGGTAAATAATACCATGATTGAGTGGGCTCATCCGGTGCGCATGCGCACTTCGCCGACGGTTACTTTTTACAATCCTGGAGCGTCAAACAGCAACTGGCGCAATGTAGACGATGTGGGCGACAGCGGTGCGCCCAATGTCCAAATTTTCAGCAATGAGTCGAGAACTTATATTTTTAATGGCCAGGTATCCACGGATAACGTGGGTGAAAGCCTTTACCTCCACGCCACCGCCGACGCCGAACTATAAGGGGGAACCATGAAGCGATTTGTTTTGATACTGATTATCTGTTTGTGGGGCGGCACCGCCTGGGCGGATCACCCCATCGCCTCTGCTCAATTTAATCAAGGCGGGTCAATCCACGTCACCATGAACGACGGGCGCGCCTTCGACGTTCCGGACGATATGAAAAACCGACACCGGCGACAGATCGCCGAATGGGAGGCCGAGGGCAATACCATCGCCGCTTATGTGGCCCCGGTGGTGACCGACGACGACCGGATAGGTTCCGCCTTCCCGCTCAGTGACCGGGAACAGGTGCTTTTCGAGGTCCTGTTCGAATTGACGAACCGACTCCGGGCCCAGGAAAGCCTGGGAGCCTTAACCCGCGCCCAGTTCCGGGACTGGCTCAAAACGAAATTGCCCTGATGGAAAATATATCGGTCGAGCAGGCAGGAGCGGTCGGGGTTTTACTGCTTTTTATTCTGCGTGAAATAAAGGGCTTTGTTCAGTGGCTGGTCCAGGCGATCCGCGCCGACCAGACCGCCGACCGCCGCCGCAAATGCGACAACGACATCGCCGATATTAAAAAATCAATTACGAAAATTCTGAGAAAAATGGGAGATAGCGATGATTGATATAATTTTTTGGGTCGGCTTCGGCTGCGTCCTGGTCTGGGAGGCATATTGCTGGATAGCCGGAATCCGCTAATTTTCAAAATATGTAAAAAAATGTTGACATTGGGGGCCCATAGGTATACATTGATTGCCGTACGAAAAAAGCTAATTTAAGAGGTCTTGGCAAACCTATGACGTTACCCTTTTTACATTCGAATTTCAAGCAAACAGAACTGGAAGCCGCCAGCGCCGAAGGAACTGTTTCGAGGCCCGCCCGCCTACCGTGTTTGCCAAGACCACGGGGCGGGCCTTTTTATTTTTCGCCCATGAACCTCCCTTTCGTGGGATGGGTTTTAGATTCCCTGCCGTGGTCCCGGCCGGGCGCTTGACTAACCGCCTTGCGGCGTAATCAGGCGATTCAGGGCCGATTTGTTTCACCTCCCAGCAAGGGTTCCCGGGGGAGCGGCCACGCACCCCGGGGACTCTCGCGGAGGGTCGCCTGATCAAGAGGAATTTGTGAACCGAATCACCCTCCCGAAACAGAAAAGCCCGGCCCGCGCCATCCGCGCCATGTGCATCGAGTGTATGGGCGGGTCCGGCATGCAGGACGCGAAAGAGCGGATCCGGGAGTGTGCGGCAACGGCCTGCCCGCTTTACGAGTTCCGGTTCGGTCGCAACCCGTTTCATACCAGGAAGCCGAAACAGCAACCAGCGCCGCCCCGCACGGCTTCGCAAGGGGGGCAATAATGATATCCGTAGCCTATTGGATCGCCGTCACTGCGCTGGTGGTAATGTTGATCCTGCTGTTCCTGGCGTTCCGGCGGCTTGCCCGGTTGAAAAAGGACCGCCGCGAAATCGATGGGGGGCGATGCCTGATCCGGGACCTCTACAAGCTGGAGCCGGCATGGGCCGGGCGCACCCAGCGGGGTATGCCTCCGGCCGAGGTGATCCACGAACCCGTGGACGTGAACGCCCTGATCAAAGAAATCGACGCGGCCTGGGCCGCCCACCAAAAGGAAAAATCGAAATGACAGACACCCAAACCGAGCATATGACACGCCATGAAGCCATCCGGTTTCTGGAAGAAAAACCCATGGAGGAATGGAACGCCTACCGCGCGGAGCACCCTGAATACAAACCCAACCTGCAGGACGCGGATATGGAGGGCGCGAATCTGCAGGGCGCGAATCTGTGGGAAGCGAATCTGTGGGAAGCGAATCTGGAGGGCGCGAATCTGGAGGGCGCGTATCTGCGGGAAGCGAATCTGCGGGACGCGAATCTGCGGGAAGCGAATCTGCGGGAAGCGAATCTGCGGGAAGCGAATCTGGAGGGCGCGAATCTGGAGGGCGCGGATCTGGAGGGCGCGGATCTGGAGGCCGCGAATCTGAGG
>JABAHQ010000003.1_pt3 | contig 21441 bp, 19 predicted proteins | sample 7062091 | NCBI WGS metagenome assembly JABAHQ01 (sample SAMN14534359, study PRJNA622989) | marine sediment metagenome | biome: marine biome [ENVO:00000428]; feature: marine pelagic biome [ENVO:01000023]; material: deep marine sediment [ENVO:00002113] | place: India: Gulf of Kutch | collected...
GACTCGTCCGATGGTTCGTACCATCATGTCTTTGTTCATTCCTACGAGGCAAAGGTACCGTAGGTTCTCATTTGCTTTCGTGGCGCGTTTGTAGGGTGTGGAGTAAAGTAACCATTCGTTGTTGAATTCTACCCATGCGTCACATGTAGAGAGTGTAGCGGTTAAGGGTTCTACTGGTAACATGGGGTCTGCGGCTTCTCCCACGCCTAAGGGGGAGGGAAGCCAGATGACCATTGGTTTCGCACCAATCGCAAAGGCCGCTTGAGCAGTAGCATCTACAACATCCTCATCGGATTCCGTATCCGCGGTAATCACAAACGTTTCCCCCTCTTGCAGGTCAAACATATCTCTCACGATACTATACGCAGATCGTCCTAATTCATATTCGTAGTGTTTCGGCATTTGACTTTCCTCCAATGTTCCTCCCAAAACAGCATATTAAAATGACTCATCAAAAGCAGGATAATTTCTACCACTCAATTGAGAGTATCTCTCAAGACTTGAAGTAACTGGCAGTATGTTCAAGACCTCCATTAAGGAAGAACTTGGAATTAACAGTGCATTTACGTGGGAGAGCTCTTCACTGAAAACCTCTTCTAACAGTTTTTGAAAAAAGAAGGAGAAACAGTGAACTTTATGCCGAACGAAGCTAGCTACTTTTTGTTTTTAAGAAAAATAGGAGAGTGGTACATTGCTCTACCAATTAAAGAGCCAGCATAGCGAACGGTTCGGTGAGTAAAAATGAAATCAACACAAGATCAAAGAGATAAAGCGCAAAAACTGCATGAGAAGGCGTTAATTGTTGACTTTCACTGTGATGCGGTTCTAGCCACACTTCCTGACTCTGCATACTCACTCCACAAAGGTTTAGAAAGAACCTTGTTTGAGTGGTCTGACAAAGGACATGTGGACATTCCTCGATTCTTAGAGGGAGGTGTTGATTGTCAAGTATTTTCTCACTTTGTTGAACCCATTTACAATCCTATAGCACCTGGTAGAATGCTTCAAGTTTTGGGGTTCTCCTTACCACTGATTGAGAGGTCTCCCAAGCTTGATTTGGTAACCGATCCTGAACAGATCTACCGTAACTATGGAAAAACGATCTCTGTCATCATCGGGTTTGAGGGTGGCGAGGCCCTAGGGGGAGATATCCGACGATTAAGAGTCTTCCATGAATTAGGACTTAGAAGACTTACACTTACGTGGAACAACCGAAACATGATCGCAGATGGCGTGAAGTGGCAAAAGGCACAAGGAGGATTAACGAAGTTTGGTGAGGAGGTAATCGAGGAATGTAACAAGCTGGGTATACTCGTGGATGTATCCCACATGACGGATCGTGGTTTCTGGGATACCGTTGAAGTCAGCGATGATCCTGTGATTGCGTCTCATTCTAACTGTAGAGTTCTCTGTGATCGTAAGAGAAACCTAACGGATAGAATGATTAAGGCCCTAGCAGAGCAAGACGGCGTGATAGGGGTTAATTACGCCACTAAATATCTGGTAGATCAACGGAAGGAAGGTGAACCAGTAACTGTACAGCATGTAGTGGATCACATAGATCACATCGTGAAGGTGGTCGGAGATACGAAACACGTTGGTTTAGGATCTGACTTTGAAGGTGTATCGAGTGTTGCTCAAGGATTGGATGATGTAAGTAAACTACCAAACTTAACGAAGACGCTTATTGCTAGGGGATATTCCGATCAAGATATAAAGAAGATCCTTGGGGAGAACTTCCTCCGTGTGATCAAACAAGTGTGGAAATAGGACGACTCTCCAGAGGCATACCATTCTGGTTGGGGCCCCCTCAGGAAGATAGGCACCTCAAGCGTATTTACGGGATTATTAAATACCAGTTTTTTTAGAGGATTATTATTCAAGCAAGGTAGAAAACGATGACGTATCGAATAGGAGTGGATATCGGGGGGGCATTCACTGATCTGGTGGCGTATAATGAGGAAACTGGCGAAACAACATGGGTTAAAGGTGAAACGACTCCACAGGATCCCTCACGGGGAGTTATTGATACCGTGCAAAAAAGTAAGTTAGATCTATCTAAAGCTAACACCCTCATTCACGGACAAACACTAGTGATTAATACAGTTGTTGAACGTAACGGTGCAAAAACGGGACTTATTACCACTAAAGGATTTAGAGATAATATCCAATTGCAAAGAGCAAACCGACGTGACATGTACAACCTTAGATACAAGAAACCAGAACCTTTTGTACCTAGGTATTTACGGAGAGAGGTTAAAGAGCGAATTATGGCTGATGGCACAGTGCGTGAGCCACTTCACCCGCAACAGGTAAAAAAGGCTACTAAGAAGCTTCTAGAAGAGGATGTAGATTCTCTTTGTGTTAGCTTCATTAATTCGTATGCCAACCCAGAACATGAATTACAAGCAAAAGAGATCGTCAAAAGCGTAGCTGATGGTATTCCCGTTACGCTAAGCCATGAGCTTACAAGAGAATGGAGAGAATATGAACGGACGAATACCGCCGTCCTTAATGCGTACGTTACCCCAAGAATTCAGAAATATTTAGGGACATTAGAGGAGGAGATCAAATCTATGGGATTTGGGGGCACATTCTTCACGATGCTCTCAAACGGAGGTATGTCTACCTTCCAGTTCGCAGAAGATTACCCCATCTATACTATCGAATCCGGGCCAGTTGGTGGCGTCATGGGTGCTATAACACTGAGTGAGGTAATAGAAGAAGAAAACATTATTAGTTTAGACGGAGGAAGCACCACCACGAAGGCAAGCCTGGTGGAAGGCCTTGCTCCTCGAATGCATAAGGAATATCATGTCGGACGAGATGAGTTCAGACCAGGATACCCTGTCAAAGTACCCGTGGTGGATACTGTCGAAGTTGGAAACGGGGGGACGAGTGTGACGTGGATCGACGAGATTGGAAACTTAAAGGTCGGACCCAAGGCGATGGGTGCGGAACCTGGTCCAGCGTGCTATGGTAAGGGAGGCAATACTCCAACTGTGACAGACGCCTACGTTATCAATGGGCTAATCAACCCGGAGTATCTCTTAGGTGGTGAAATGAAACTTCATAAAGATTTAGCCGTAAAAGCTGTACGAAAGATCGCTGACCACTATGGTATCTCCATCCAAGAGGCTGCTGAAGGCATCATCAAGCTAGCGAATGAGAATGCATCTGATGCAATTAGACTTGTTTCTGTACAGAGAGGGTTTGACCCTAGAGAGTTTGCTTTAGTTGCATATGGCGGCGCAGGACCTATGTTTGCTCCCTTCATAGCCGAAGAATTAGAACTCAAAAACATTGTAATTCCTACCGTTCCACCTGGTGTTTTTTCAGCCTGGGGCGTACTTGTTACAGACATCAGACACGATCTAGTACAAACGAATGTACTTCGACTTGACCGAAAGGGTGCAATTGAAACTATAAATGGAACCTATGAGGATCTTGAGGATAAAATCGTGAATATCTTCGAGGATGAGGGCCTAGAAACCGAGAAAGTAGTACTAAAGAGATTTGCGGATATGCGATATTATGGACAAGAACACACTGTGAGAGTACCAATCTTCTCTGGTAAACTGACGGAATCTAAGATTCCTCAAATAATTGAACGCCTTCATGAAATTCATAATCGAGAATATAGCTTTAAGTTGAAAGATAGTCCTGTGGAAATCGTCAACTTCCATGTCACTGGCATTTCAAAGGTTAAGAAAATCTCCTTAGAAGAAAAAGAAGACCGAGGTGGATCTGTAAAAGAATCAATTAAAGGAGAACGAGATGTGTTTCTTAACGGTCAATCTCGTACTTTGAAGGTTTACTATAAACCAAAGGTTCCAAAAGGCGCTTCAATTCGTGGTCCTGCTATTATAGAAGATCCTACTTCTACCGTACTTGTGTTAGATGATCAAGTGGCAGAATGTGATAAATTTGGAAACATCGTAATTAGTAAAAGGTGATATTGAATGGAAGAAAAGATAGACCCCTTTACGGTTGAGATCATCAAAAAGAGCCTGAAAGTTGCTGCAGAGGAAATGTTTTACGCCTTTGGAAGAACTGCAAAAAGTCCAGTGATTTATGAGGTATTAGACTTCGCAGTCGGGTTAACAAATGCGAACGGTGATCTGATCGCTCAAGCTCATGGTGTTCCAGGTTTTACAGGGGTATTGGATTATGCTGCTAGGAAAGTGATTGATAAGTGGGACGGTGAACTTTCTCCGGGAGATGTAATCGTGGATAATGTTCCTTATGAAAGTGGGACGCACCTAAATGACACTACGTTAAGCATGCCAGTATTCCACAAAGATGAACTTGTAGCTCTTATAGTGAACAAAGGACATTGGAGTGAGATAGGTGGAATGCACTTTGGTAGTTGGACTCCAGATGCCACTGAAATTTATCAGGAAGGACTTCAGCTTCCGTGTATTAAGTTATTCCACGAAGGTAAAGCGGATGAGGATCTCATAACCCTCATAAAAACGAATTCTAGACTTCCCGCACATACTGAAGGAGACTTACGGGCTCAAGCAGCTTCAATGAGAGTGGCGCGTAAAAGAATCCACCATCTCATTGAGAAGTACGGCTATCAAAAAGTGCGTTATAGTATGCAAAAACTTCTAGAGGATGGTAAAGAGTACGCACGGTTAAAACTTGAAAGTGTACCCAAAGGAGAGTTCAAAGCAGTTGATTACATTGATGATGATGGAATTACGGATGACCCTTTGAAGATACAGGTGAAGGTGACAATCTCAGATGAAGAATTCATTGCCGACTTCACTGGAAGTAGTGAGCAAGGTGAAGGGTCTCTGAATTCCGCGTTTCCTGCTACAGTTTCTGGCGTGAGAGTAACCTACATGGGAGTTACTGATCCTCACATGGATCCAAACGGTGGATTCTTCAGCCCCATAGATGTCATTGCCCCAGAAGGTACGGTATTTCATCCAACACCACCCGCCCCCACCTCTACGTTTTGGGAAGCCACGAGTTTCGCATCAGACTTGGTTTGGAAGGCTCTAGCACCACACGTACCAGAAAAACTTTCAGCGGGACACTTCCTTTCCATTCTTGCTACAATACTTGGAGGTACGGACGACAAAACTGGTGAAGCGTTCTCTATTGTTGAACCGCAACCGGGAGGTTGGGGTGCCTGCTACAATAGGGATGGGGAAAGTGGTTTAGTAGCGTGTGTAGATGGTGAAACGTATATTGCTCCTGTAGAAATTTACGAGAGAAACATGCCAATAATGGTTGACCGATATGAGTTGAATACTGAAGACGGTACTGGTCACGGAACGTATAGAGGAGGTTTTGGTGTCATCAGAGACTATCGTGTACTGAATAGTAAGGCTAACCTTTCTCTCTCTATCGGAAGATCAAAATATCCCCCATGGGGAGTGAAGGAAGGGCAGCACGGAAGCCCAAACTATGCAATCGTGTTCAAAAAAGGTGAAGAACCAAGGAAAGTTCGGAAGTGTTCGGCCCTTGAAATGGAAAGGGGTGATGTAGTAAGCATTAGACCTGGTAGCGGTGGCGGATGGGGCCCCTCAGTAGAAAGAGATATAGAACTGATCAAAAGAGATGTAAAAAATGATTACATTACCGCAAAGACAGCACGAGAGGTATATGGTGTCGCCATAGACCCGGATACCCTAGAGATCGATGAGGATAAAACGAAACGGTTACGTGAAAAGCTAAGAATGAACCAGAGCAAGACAGCATAATCGTAACCCGTATTTTTCTTTTTTCTTTTTCCGAACGTTTCTAGACTTTAGAGGAGAAACATGGTCGAAATCGTACGTCTCACAGATCAAACGTGGAAAAAGGCAGTAAATACGGCTCTTCCTTTAGTATCCCATAGGAATGTGGAAATTGGCATCCTTACCCTTTCAAGTGGTGAGAGATTACCAGAAGAGGGATATAGTAGCCATGAGGACAATGAAGAATACGCACTCATACTTTCTGGAACAGTGACCTTCTGTACTGAAAACGACCGTTACGAGTTATGTGAGGGAGATCTCCCGTATAATTCCAAAGGTACGCGACATTACACGATAAATGAAACGAATTCTTTAGCAAAGCTTCTTTGGATTCTCTCCCCTGGTAGGAAATAGTAACTTTTCCTCAGAATAACCACTCAATGCAAAAATCGAAAACCCGCCCTTAATGTTAGGCTTTCCTCTCCGCACTTCAAGCAGGTAAGAGCATTCGGGAGGAGAATCGTAAAATGTTTGGGAGTTACTGGTTTACTGAAAAAAAGTAGAAAACATGAAATGGTATTGGTTTACGATTGAAGCTATAAGTCCATTCTTCCACTGAGGAACATTACCTTCAGACCTCTCGAAGCTCTTTGTCTAAGCTCGTCAAATTTTCATACCCCTCATCGGTAACGACAATGTTATCTTCTACTCGGACACCAAACTCACCTGAGAGATAAATCCCTGGTTCTACGGTAAACACCATACCAGGCTCCAGCGTTTGGGAGTTTCCCTTCAGGATAAAGGGAGCCTCATGAACCTCTAGTCCCAATCCATGTCCGGTCCGATGAATAAATTGCTCTCCATAACCTTTCTCTTCAATGTAGCCTCTAGCTTTACGATCGATCTCTTCTGCTTTCACGTCAGGTTTTACTGCTTCTATCGCCCGTTTTTGTGCTTCTACAACAATTTTATGAACCTCTTTCATTTTTTCACTGGGTGTTCCAATGACTACAGTTCTTGAGATATCAGTGACGTAACCTTCATACTTACAACCGATATCTAACAAAAGCACGTCATTACGTTGAATCCGTCGTTCCCCATAACTATGGTGTGGGATGGCAGAATTACGCCCAGATTGTATCAAACAGAATGGTACGTCCCCCTTCTGGTCTTCAATTCTGTGAGTAACTACCCTTGCAACCTCTTTTTCGGTCATCCCTGTCTTGCTGGTGTTCAAAACGTAAGATATAGCCTCCTCTAAGATCTGTGAGGATTGCCTGAGTTTTTCAAGTTCTTGCTCACTTTTCGTAAGGCGTAATTGCTGCAGAATTGGATCTACATTCTCCAACTGGATTTTTGCAGAAGTTTTGGTAAGTAACTGGATAGTAGAGAACGGTGTTTGACCTTCAACCCCTAGTATTCCACTCTGAAGATTTAATCGCGACAGCACAGATGATAGTACTTGTTGTATATTCTCTGCATCTTTGTAAGAAGTGATACGTTGAATTGCCGAGAGTCTCCTCCCACGGTCGGCTTCAAGTTCAGGAAGAAGAAGTGATGGTTCTCCATCTAACGGGATGAATAGGCCCATAAACCGTTCGAAACTTTCTACGGTGTAACTTGTGAAATATTGAAAATTAGGACCAGGAAGCACTAGACAACCGTTTAAATGTTTCTCATGCAGTCTCTTTTTACACGCTTTTATTCTTTGTAAGTATACGTTCATCTCGAAACCTTTTGGGATTGATCGATTCGGAGCTTAGAAAGTATTGTATACTTAGAAAGTATTGTATATAAAATGGGAAAGTAGGCGTTCTCCAGTAGTTAACTCTGAATTGAATAGAACTATATTGACTACGTTGGTGAAATGTATGTGAAGAGGAGTATGCCTGTCCAATATATTCGTGTAAGAGAGCGTCGTGGTTACGCAATATATCAAAATGAGTGTTTCTACTTCACTAAAAGCCTAGGAATTAGAAAAAAGTAGAGAACTCATATATATAGAGATATTTTATGGCGAATAGTTTCCTTTGACTGGAAAAAACGGTGTAAACAAAATGGTCGCAAGAAAGAACCTAATTGGGATTGTAGTTGGTGTTATTATCGTCGTAGCCGCTGTTGGCGTTGGAGCATGGTACTTATCAAGACCCTCAGAGGAAGTAGACTACTGGGATGGTGGAAACATTGTGGTAGACTGGTGTAAGGCTGTACCAGCTGAAGAAGATGTTGCCTTGATATTTAAAGATAGTGTGGAAGCTATCTCCGATGAACTAGAAGGACTAGACCTGGAAGTTGAATTAGTAAAGACTCCATGGAGTAGAATGGTGGAAGAAGGATCAAGTAAGACGGAAAGCCCCAACATTCAGACTACCTTCGTGGCAGCTCATTATGCTGAAGCAGGATCCTTGCTGCATTCGAAGTACCATTCTGAATCCGCTGCTACATGGGAACAAAACGAATGGCTTGAGAATGATACCATTGACACGATGATTGATGACGCCATCGCCACGATTAGTCGTTCAGAAAGAAAAACTGCCTATCAAGAAATCCAAGAAGTCGTCATGAGGTTGCAACCCTCCCTATGTCTGTTTGATAACTACGCTAAGCAGGCGTATCAAGACTACGTCGACTGGCCCCAAGGTGAAGGGAACGAGATAACTGGAATTATGGGCTTCGACCTGAATATTCGTATAATGGAGGTAACCAAGGGGGACAGGTTAAAAGCGTACTTCTCATTTCCCACTGAAGTCGATCCAGCGAAAGGATCAGATCGTTCAAGCTCTTGCACCTACACACTCGTATATGATCCATTAGTCTTCCCTACCGAGGGCGGCGGGATCAGACCGTGGGTGGCCGAAAGCTGGACCACTTCCTCCGATGGTTTAACCTATAACTTTACCATCAGAGATGGCATTACGTCCCATACTGGTGGAGAGCTTACTCCTGAGGATGTCTACTACAGCATGGAACGGATGAAGGAACTCGGAAGAGGTTATGCATACCTGTTCGAAAAGGTAAACATGACTAAATCCAACTATTGGAACGACGAAAATATTGTGCAATTTGTCCTTGATGCGTCATACGGTCCCTTCGAGTCAACCTTATGCAGATTAAACATCGTTGACAAAGATGCCGTAGAGGCTCATGATGAAGGCTGGCTAGACTCAAACGATGCTGGCTCCGGGCCATACACAGTAACTGAAGTCGTAAAGAAAGACCACGTGACCGCCGAAAAAGTTGAAGATTACTGGGCATACGAGACATTTGAGGATATATCCGACGTAAACAAGCCCTCCACGGTTATATACGCTGAGCATCCCGAACCTTCTACCGTAGTCACAGAGATGAAAAATGAGGAAGTAGAGATGACCTCTCAATGGTTAACCGAATCCGCTATTGAGGAGTTGGGTCAAACAGAAGGAATAAGTGTTGCCTTTCTACCCACTAGTGACATTTTCTATTATATGATGCACACCCAAAAGAAACCCACAGATAGTATACACCTCAGAAAAGCTATTGCCTACGCCATGGACTATAACAAAGTGGTAGAGAATGTCTACCCTGGACGAGAGGTATCGACTTCATGTGTTCCCACTTACATGTTTGGGTATAAAGATCTTTCTAGTATGCTACCTGACAGAGCTGTGAATCTGGACAAAGCTATTGAAGAGATAAAGAAGTCGAAATACTGGACAGGCCCTGAACCTGGTGAGGAAGCAGCAAGCCAAAGTACTCTCGCAAACTGGATTTTAGGGGTCCTCTACTGCGTAAACATACAGCGGAAATCGATCTTTGCTCTATTCAACTAAGAGTTTTTGAACTACACCAGCAGAAAACCCTTTTTCCTTTTTTTATTATTAACAAAAGCAAAATCTTTCCGTTCTGTTCTTTAAACTTTTTACGACCGTCGAAGTCAGTATTTATGCGTGAAATCTCCTAGATCTTTTACGGTCATAGCTCAAGTATCCCGTCTAATGAGCGAAATACGATGAAATCTCGTATCATCGTGCATATTACGGAGAATCAGTTGGTCGTGCATTTTGGTTTCACAGACTTATAAAAGCTATTATAAGGGAGTAAAGGAAATCCACACAAAAAAAAGAAAGCTGTATTACGAGAGGAAAAAATGAAGGAGATGGTAAAGTATATCGGAAAGAGACTACTTTATGCCTTACTAACACTCTTTATTCTCTCAATAATCGTATTCAGTATTGCCCGTATCTTACCAGGTGATCCAGCACGAACGGTTGCAGGTCCTAGAGCCCCAGAAGAAGCTGTTGAACAGATACGGCATAGACTCCACCTCGATGAACCCCTCCCAATCCAATATGTGATCTGGCTAAAGGATGTTCTCTCCGGTGATTTGGGCTATTCGGTTCTTACTGGACGAAGTGTCACGAAAGATGTCATTGCATTCCTTCCCATCACGATGGAAGTTATACTGCTCGCAGCATCTTTGGAAATAATTGGAGGAGTGCTACTGGGGGTACTTGCTGGGAGCTTTCCTAATAAACCACCTGATTATTTTGGTCGGCTCTTCGCATATGTGGGTATCGCTATCCCCTCCTTCGCTTGGGCGATCATCCTTCAACAGATGTTAACTTGGTCTATCCCACTATTTCCCACCGCTGGACGCCTCAGTGGAGAAATGACTGCGCCTCAGAGGGTTACAGGCTTCATATTAATCGATGCGTTAATCGCTGGGAGCCCTTCTGTAGCTCTTGATGCGCTTCGTCATATGATTCTGCCTGCTCTTGCTCTAGCTATTCCCCCCATGGGACAAGATGCTAGAATTGTGAGACAAGAGATGGCTAGAAATGCCAACAAAGACTATGCAGCTTTAGCTCGTTCTTACGGTCTACCATTCGGCTCCTACCGGTTTAAATATTTATTAAAACCATCTTTAATTCCCGCAGTCACTGTGATGGGCATGGATGTAGCCTCATTGTTGGGCAATGCGTTTGTCGTGGAAATCGTCTTTAATTACCCTGGTTTCTCACGTTATGGTATGCAGGCGATATTGAACACAGATTTAAACGGTGTCGTAGCCTTAGTATTAGTAATTGGCATTATCTTTGCCATTGCAAATATTATCGTTGATATTGTAGTAGCAAGTTTAGATCCTCGAGTTAGATTAGGACAGTAGATGGTGAACATAATGAGTACTAAACCAGAATCAACTCAAAAAGAGAGTGGAGAGTCTCCCTTTTGGGAATCCGCAAAATCAGCATGGTATCGTTTTAAGCAGGATCCTTTGCCTCTTATTGGCCTAGGAATTGTCGTGTTTGCTGTATTCGTTGCCATATTTGCTCCCTATGTGTCCCCCTATCCAGAACAAGCCTACCTATACCTAGATTATGATAATTCCCATCAGCCCCCCTCTTTACCCCATCCTTTCGGGACTGATAGAAGAGGACGGGATATTCTCACTCGGGTCTTTTTCGGAGTTCGATTTTCCTTAGGTATGGCCGCGGGAATTTTGGCTATCGCTGCCCCTCCTGGAATCCTACTAGGGTTAGTGGCCGGCTACTATAGGGACACTTGGATCGATAGTGTCATCATGCGAACTTCTGATGTTTTTATCTCTGTTCCCCCCCTTGTGCTAGCAATGTCAGTTACCGCGGTACTTGAGGCAAATGTCTTCAATGCAATGATGGCGGTAACCTTGATGTGGTGGCCATGGTACACTAGGTTGACGTATAATCAAGCGTCGTCGATCAGAACCGAATATTACGTGACTGCAGCCGAACTCACGGGATCCAAACCTCGACAGATCATGTTTCAGGATCTATTGCCTAACAGCATGGGACCGATTCTGACAAAATTAACCTTGGACTTGGGATGGGTCATCCTCATTGGTTCAACGTTAAGCTTTGTAGGACTTGGTGCTCAACCTCCCACGCCTGATCTAGGAACCATGACTTCGGAATCACTGGTGTATGTGCTTCCCTCCGATGGATTTTGGCCAAAAAACTGGTGGGTTACGCTATTCCCAGCTCTAGCTATTGCCTTCTTGGTATTAGGGTTCAACCTCTTAGGAGACGGGATCAACCGAATCTTTGCTAAAGAAGAGGTAGTAAGGTGAGATCATTGAAACCCATACTTGAAGCTAAGAATTTGCATGTATATTACAAAACACGGCTTGGCAATCGTAAAGTACTCCATGGAGTCAATCTAAGCCTAGCACACGGTGAAACATTAGGCCTTATCGGAGAATCTGGATGTGGTAAAACCACCCTTCTAAAAAGTTTTTTAAGAATCCTCCCCTCCAATGGCTTGATCCCCGATGGGGAAATTTGGTATAAGGAGAGAGACCTTCTTAAAGAGAAAAACATCACGGACATTAGGAGACACGCGATCTCAATGATCTTTCAAGACCCCACGGGCGCTCTAAACCCAGTATACAAGATTGGAAGGCAGTTAATGGATGCTATAAAATCTACAAGTGATAAGAAGAAGATTACTGCCAAAGAAGCTGAAGAATTAGCCAAAGACAACCTGAAAAAGGCTGGTCTACCAAACACTGAGCGGATCCTTGATAGCTATCCCTTCCAATTAAGTGGAGGAATGAAGCAACGGGTGTGTATCGCCCTTGCCAACGCTACGGCTAAAGATGTACTGCTAGCCGATGAACCAACCACTAATCTGGATGTGACAATTCAAAACCAAGTGTTACGAGAGATCCACCGGTTAATTGAAGAAACAAATCTTTCGGTCATCCTGGTCAGCCAAGCGTTAGGGCTCGTCAAGAATATTACCGATAGGGTTTACGTGATGTATGCTGGTATGATAGCGGAAAGCGCTGAAGCTAATGAACTTTTTGCTGATCCTCTGCATCCCTACACACAGGGCCTACTGGCAGCTGTACCCAAACTCACAGGAGGAGGAATTCCAGAGGGCATACCAGGACGAATTGCCAATTATCTCAACCCGCCACGTGGCTGTAGATTTCACCCTCGTTGTGACCGAAAAATGGACATTTGCTCAAAGGAGCAACCCCCCATGATAGAGATGGGTGACGGACATCACGTCGCATGTCATCTCTTTACGTAATTGGAGGAGAAGAAGAATGTTAAAACAGGAAGATAAGACCATTTTAGAGGTTAAAGACTTAAAGAAACACTTTGAAACGGCTCAAGGCACCGTTAAAGCCGTCGATGGCATCAACTTTGATGTGAAAACTGGGGAAATGTTTGGCTTGGTGGGTGAGTCTGGCTCGGGAAAGACCACCACTGGATTTGCGATAGCGGGAGCTAGGGTTTACGTCCCGACTGCTGGGAAAATACTTTATAACGGACAAGATATAACTATCCCAGCGAGAGAACGACCTCAGAACCTAAAAGGGGATATATCCATGGTCTTCCAGGATCCTGCGTCTTCACTGAACCCCCGTGAAACAGTTAAAGAGATCATCTCTCGTCCTTTAAAGGTACACGGTGCGTATGACAACGACGCGGATCTGCGGGAAAAGGTTGCCCATGTACTTAAAGAAGTTCGGTTACCGCCCGAAGAATTCATGAGAAGAACTCCAGGTGAGCTAGGTGGGGGAGAAGCTCAATTAGTAGCGATTGCGAGGGCACTCGCACTTGATCCTTCCTTCGTGATATTCGATGAGCCAACGTCAGCTCTTGATGTTTCAATACAGGCTAAGGTTCTACGGGTAGTTCTAGATGCTCAGAAAGACTATAACCTTTCTGGGATCTTCATTACCCATAACCTAGGGGTAGTGAGGAATATTACCACAAGACTGGGGATCATGTACTTAGGGAGGCTCTATGAAAAAGGACCGACCCAAAAAATCTTTGAGAACCCCCTTCATCCATACACTAAGATGCTACTGTCTTCCATTCCCGTGCTTACCGAGGAAGAAGAAAAAATGAAGCCAGCGGCTATAGAATCTATTGGAGAGATCCCCTCTCCAGTGAACCCTCCACCAGGATGTAGTTTTCATCCTAGATGTCCATTCTCAAAGGATAAGTGTAGTAAAACCACACCAGAATTTGTTGAGGCAGAAAAAGGCCATTTTGTAGCGTGTAATTCGTTCTAGATGAGGAGTTAGTGAAAGTTGCCACGCTTTTTTCCTTCACCCCTTTTTTAAATTACTCATTTACTTCCCTTCCTTCACTTGTTACTTTGATAATTTTATGCTCCTCTTTCTTTTTAAGCCTAAGGATGCCTCACATTCTCTAAAAAGATTGATTTTTTGAGTGATTTTTTCTTTAAGACAGGATAATATGATGAGAACGCAAATTCCAACTACTTATAAACGTTTGTCATTATGGTACATGGAGATGAGCATCTTGAGAAAGAAGATCCTTTGGATAAATCCCGTCGGTACTACCTTATTTGATGAAGATATTGAAGACCTTTTGAGTGCTATAAAACAAGAAGGTACCCAAGTAAAAGTTGTGTCACTCCCTCGAGGACCTGAACATTTAGAATACCATTACTATGAAGCATTAGTGCTTCCAGACTTATTGCATGTGATCCAAGAAGGAGAACGAAGAGGGTATGATGGGGCGGTAATTGGATGCTTTTATGATCTTGGCCTCAGAGCGGCAAAAGAAATAACTCAGGAGATGATGGTTACCGCACCAGCCAAGGCCACTATGAGTCTAGCTACAAGCTTGGGAAATAGTTTCTCAATACTTGTAGGACGAGAGAAATGGATACCCGAAATGAAAGAGAACGTCCTAAAATATGGTTATGGTGAGTACTTCGTGAACTTTAAAACGGTAGGGTTAGGCGTTCTTGAGTTCCACGAAAATGAAGAAGAGACGAGAGGGAGATTAAAACGACTTGCAAAGGAAGCGGTGGAAAAAGATGGAGCTGAAGTCCTTATTCTCGGTTGTACGATTCAATTCGGATTCTTTAGGGAGCTTCAAAAACTAGTAGGGGTTCCGGTGTTAGACAGTGTAGTTGCCCCCTTCAAATACGTTGAGTTTCTTGCAGAACTTAAACACCGATTTAATTGGAAACATAGCAAGATCCGAGGATACGAACCCCCACCAACGGAAGAAATACGAAAGTGGGGCTTAAAAGAACAATATAAAAATGTGGAGGACATTTTCTGAAACGCTCCGCGTTCTTTTGTTTATTTTTCCAGAGAAAATCACTTTTTGGTATATGCCCCCTCTAGATGCACGTTAAGGATCATCCCGAAGTTTTACTAACGTTACCTCGATTCTCGTGTTGTTCCGAAGCAAATTCCTTCAAATATTGCCTAATGAGTACAATGAAGGTGAGTATTCCCGTTAAAGCCAAGCCAATAGAGCCGCGAACTCCCATCAATACATCAAAGAAAAGAAGGAGAGGGAGTAAAAGACCGATTACAAGACGAAACTGTTGTAACCTTGAATAGTCTTCCAATCTCTCGTAAAAATTCAAGAGAAAAAAGATTACGAGTATGATTGGGAATGTAACTCCCAAAATTGAATTCGGGAACAGAAAGAAAAGGAAAAACATTGTAAAAGTGAAGGTGATACCAAAAATCATCGGATTTTGCTTTAAATAAGGGACTATAAACGGTTTCTTGAGGGTAATCCCCTCTTTAGCTTTCTTTACTAAGTATACCGTAACGCCTAAAGTAACTATATAGGGGAGGATTGGGGGAATAGAGGGACTCAAGAAAAAGAAAATAATAACTACCACACTCAGAAATATGATCAACACCCCCTTTAGCCCAGCGTCCGAAAAGAACGGTTTTTCTTTGCATTCTGGGTAAATGGTATGGATCAAGAGAATTGGGAGAGTAATACTGAATACGGCATGGAAAATCGAAAGCCAGATTACCCAAGCAAAAGTCACTCCTACAGACATACCAATGGATAGTATAGAGTCTAGATCTACCCATGCTAGATTGAAAAAGGATTTGCTTGCGATTCCCTCCTTGATTATCCCATAGAGAATACCCAGTACCATTAGTTGACTGTACTCTTGTCCCCATCTTACCCAGAGTTCTCTCATTAGGAGCACGCCACTTCCATAAAGACTCCAAAAAAAGAGAAATAGTAGGGGATCAGTGAAGTCAAGGGGCGGAGTAGAGCCACTGATAATCTCACCGAAAAATAGAGAAAGAAGTGACAGGAGGATGGTGATTTTTGTTTTTTGATTCATTTTTTCGTCTCATCTAGAGTTGGAAAACGATCGTGTTGATTTATTCTTAACTCTTTACTTATTATCAATCAATTTCGTATGTATTTGAATCTCTAATCTCAAGCCAAGGAATTTCCTTTCTTCTTGCTTCAACCGGCTAATTATTTTAGACTTACCATAAAGGATCCTGCTTTCTTTGTTAGTTGTTCCACATCTCTCCAGAAGGATTTACTGCTAAGGAGTGAACACAGAAATTGTCCTTGGATCCCAATCCATTCCCTCCAATCGTGTAGACACGATTACAGTGGTGAAAGATTTTCACTTCATGAAAACATTCTTAAGAAAATATAGTTAGCTTCTCATAAAAGAAAAGTGAAGAATCCCCCTGCCCCCAAAAGAAGGAACGGGAGACACATGTTTGATATAGAAGCATATGACAAGTGGTTCAAGCAAGCCAAACATACCTTGCAAAGCGCAAAGCGAGATATGGACGAGAATGATTTTGATTGGGCATGTTTTAAAGCACAGCAATCGGCAGAATATGGAGTAAAAGCTTTACTTTATGGCATTGGTATAGAAGCATGGGGGCACTCGATCACACAACTCCTCAAAAAATTGCATGATAAGGGAACTTCAGTTTCTAAACTTCTCACGTCGGCTCGATTGTTAGACCGACATTACATTCCCACTCGTTACGCGAATGCTCATGTACAAGCTCCCCCAATAGATTTTTACGATCAAGAAACAAGTAAACGAGCGATAAAGGCCGCAGAAAAAATACTTACGTTCGTGAAGGGAGAGGTGAAGAAATGGAAAAAAGATTAGAGAAGATCGAGGGACTTCCCTATGCGGAGGAGATTCGGACATTCGTTGAGGAGGCAATAAAAGTTCTTTCACCAAAACTCATCATCCTTTTCGGTTCCATGGCAAGGAAAGAAGCTGGTCTTGGGAGTGATGCAGATTTACTAGTCATTTCAACCCGTTTACCTCAAGGATTCAATGAACGTTTGGATAAGCTTGCCACTCTTAACAAGACTTTTGCACCCCTTCAAATTATGGGTTACACACCTGAAGAATTCGAAAATCTTCTTGAAAAAGGACGGGCTATTGCTCTTACAAGTCTTACTGAGGGTAAACCGCTTTTTCTAGAGAAACGTTACTATCAACGTGTAAGGAATCTCTTACATAAAACCATTCAACGTTGGGGCATAAAGAAAGGGGAAAAAGCATGGATTAAAGAAAAAATGCTCAAATGAGAGTTATTCTCCCGAGTTACGAGTCCTTTCAGCGTGAAACTAGAGGATATCCAGTTGCAAGGATTGCAGAAAGTTTACGTTGTTATATCGACTAAAAAATGTCTCTCTCCGTGATTTCCAAGGAGAGGGTTGATTCGTTGCAGAATCGTAAAACACAGTTATAAGACTTTCTTCCAGTCGATACGAATGAAAAGGTAAAAAAGTAACGCGAATGCAACTGCTAGGCCACTTGAGAAGAGACGTGAACTCCCACTCTGTTCAAGACCGATACCCAAGATAGGTCCAACCACCCATGATAAGAAGATGCAGAGCAAGATCTTTCCCAGACTTGCGAAGAAGATCATCTTCCGAAACGGGTAGCCAGCAGTGGCCAGGGGCACCACGACAAATTCATCGGGAATCGGCATTAAACCGACGAGAAAGAGTAACACGGGATTTGAACGACTAAATTTATCTGTAAGGTACTCTACGTTCTCTTTGGATTCATCACTCATTGTTTTCCGACTTACATAGCCAACACCATATGCTGTCATCTCTCCGACACCCGCAGCAACACCACAGATCACTCCCAATATGATTTGGTGAACGAACGAAGGCAAGTAAATAGCCAAGATAGGGATCGCAGCGGCATAGGGAATAGGGAATAGAATGCTTCCGTTTCCAATGAACGTGATGGCAAAGCCGATCAGGTAGATCGACCCCACCTCGTTACCCTTGCTTCCTTTGGCCCATCTGAGGAGGGAAAAGTCAAACTGGAGGAAATAAAGCAGGACACCTAACAGGAGTGCCGAAGCTACAACAATACAATCCTTTTGTGGTTGGGAAAGGTGCACCTTCGAGGAAGTCAACTTACTCTACCAACTACTGAGAATCATGGAAAAAATAGGAGTGTATATAAGTTCGGTATAAAGGGGGTGAAACTCTTTTGTCGGTGGACTCCACGTCTTACATTCCCCCTTCAGGTGGATTTGTTTTACCATTGGTGAAAGTAGTTTGCAGGAGTAACGTCATTAGGTCAAGTGGTAGCGTCGTCTTGATTCATTCATCCTTGCAAACGAAAAATATTGACTTTACTCATACCACATTCAATAGAGGAGTCTGCATCAACGTGTACGGAGTCGAGTCTTTTTAATGAACCAATCGGTCTTTTGTTCAGCATGTCGCTGTAGGATCCGTACAGAAAAGTTGGGATCAGGTTGGACGTTCTCTCCATATTATTATGCTTTAATGAAGGTAGAGGTTCAACCATATCAACAACTGAGCGTCGATAATTTTACGCGATCACAAATGAAAGTTAAAGTTTCTGAGGTATTTAAGAATGGGGAGCACTTTTTTGCGAAGGCATGGTTCAATAAGGAGGAAGGAGGAGTTCTAGCCATTAAAGAAAACGTCTACAAGGTCTTGAAGTTGATCGGCATCAATAAACCAGGGAAAGAACTCGCGATGAACCCTGACGATCTCATAGATAAACAGGTCACTAAGTCATTTTACGAGAAGGTAACACGAACTAAGGTCTCCTAAGCTGGAACTCAACTTTTTCTGAAGCTCTCTCGGATTTTATAATACAGTATTTCTCGTTAATCATCATTTTGACTCTTTTTTGGTCAATAGCATTTCAGGAAGGGCCCTAGCGTGACTTAGCAATGTTTTGAGAGGGGGGAACATCTAGAAAGTATATATACTTATTTTTTGTACATTAATCTAATATACATTAATCTAATGTATATAACAGAATTTAACTAAGGATACACATGTCAAAAGAACAAAAATTCCTTCTTTGTTTGGTTTTTCTGGGATTTCTTCTCCTCATGGTGGATTTTAATGCCGATATGACTGTTGTTCCCCAAGAACCTTCGGAAATGTGGGAATCTCAGTTCGCTATAGTTTCATGGAATGGGGACGAGGAGGTACTCGTCCTAGGTGTGAATCTTAAAATGTCCCGGGGAATGACGGGGTTAGGAGTTCTTCCATTACCATCCCTACCCTCTATCAACTTAGGTAGCAAACAAAGCTTTGAAAAAATAGATAATTTATTCCCAAAAGAAAACTCCGGGCTCTTTCTTGGAGAGACACGAAATCAAGCTCCTTCCATTGTCTTTTATAAAAGCCTTGGAATCCATAATGTGACATGTGTTCATGTCCCTCAGAGTGGGGGTGGAATCCAAGATGTTTTAACCACTGTCTCTGGTGAAAACGAGATAGGGAATCTGAGTTGGGACGATAGTTCAATAAATCTGTTGGAAAATTATGCTTCTAGAGGCTATGAGTATTTCCTGATCGATGTGATTGACTACGAAGGAGAAACTGAGGGGTTTCTCCAACCTCTCATTATAAAGTTCGAGACGAATAAATTATGGTTTCCCCTTCGCGTGGGGCAAGTATTCAATGGTACCATCTTTACGAGGATAGCGGTCATCACTAATCGGTATTTCACTCCTGATTTTACTGAAATGTGGAATGTAAGGCACCGTATCCTGTCTCGCTGGAGGGTAGGTTCCATAGATGAGGCCCTCTTGGAAGTATTTTCTCCCTTCGACGTGTGGTTCCACACCTACCTGTATGAAAAAAGCCTCAAACCCAAAGAGCTGACCTATGATTTTTCAGGGGAGAGACGAAAAATTACTGTTTCTGTGAGTATCCTTCCATTGTTCTTGACAGCGTTTAGTGTGTTGGTGGTAGCTATTTTTCCGGGGGAGATTTCCAAAGGAAACGGGTTCACTCGAAAACTTCGGGGATTGGTAGGTATTACCCTCGTGGTTATCGGTCTTGGACTTACTATGTTCAATCCAGTGTTCTACGCGATAATTGCAGAACCAGTACTTGTATATGGTGCCTCTTTGCTGCCTTTTACGTTTTCAGCCTTACTTTTTTCCGTTCTTTTGGTTGTATCTTGGATTTTTGGTCTTCTAATCCGTGCTTTATCTAGCTACATGCGAACAAGTGTCAACATTAGACAAGTGCTATACACGAGGAGGCTTATTATTTCGATGAACATCCTCACTCTGCTTGGAACTATAACTACACTGGTATATGGGTTCTATGTTTTTTTTTATACACGGATGAATGGGCTCTTTCCTTCTGGTTTTATTCTTGTAGCTTCGCTGGTCTCTCTCAGTTACATTCAGAGAAAATTTCTTTCATGCATCTTTAAAGTCAAGTATCCTTCTTATCAAGAGAAAACACACCAAATCGAGGAGGAATCTGGTTAACGGGTAATACAAGCCCACAAAATGTCAGGGTTGGAGGTTAGTTGAAAACCAACTAACTCACCTTTTTCAGCCTAAGCAAAGCCTGTGAAAATCTTGACCTTTTATTGTCAACAGTGACATTTAATCGGATAGCCCCAAAGGAACTCAAGATAAAAGGTAGAAGCCTGTACTCTAACAACAAATTTTTACCTCTTTTTTATTTGAATATCATTCGGAACTACAATTTCTTCTTTTATCTACGCACGCCATTGTAATCAGACTTTTCTGTGCTTTTTTCTAAGAAGATACCATATAAAGAGAGTGTATTTTTCTATCAAAGATTAGCTCTTCATCCCTTAAACCTCATTGTGAAACTAAAGTTTTACATGCTGAGATTTAAAAGAAATTCTCTAGACCTCCAGACGGGAGAAACTAGGGAGAATCGGATTTAAAATAACCCGCTTTTAAAGAGAAAAATAGAAAAGACGAAGCAAACTTTCAATCTAGCTATACTTCGATACTTTCCCCTATTCCCAGTATCCTGCTGTGGATCCCTGCGTTTTTAAGTTGTTCTACGAGCCCTTGAGCGTCCTCTAACTCTTCTGCTGGATCATAATGGAAAGGTATTACGAGTTCTGGTGCTAATCGCTTCGATTCTGATAGGTACTCATCATAGTAATCTGGGAAACACGCCGAAAATATGACTTTCACACCTTCAGCGGTAGGGTATGCTGCAGAATCTCCTGTATGGAGGATGCCCTTATAGAAGTAGCTCACACTTTCCTCTGCCCCCCAACAATCACTTTCCAGCACCTGAATTCCGTTTATTTCATCACCTGAGATCACGGGATGCCCTTCCACATCAAATTTTTCAAGGGCAGTTTGGGGAGCGTATAACTCGGCGTCTTCACCATACTTTTTATAGTCTTCCTTGCTGAAGTGGTCATCGTGTTCATGCGTAAGTAAAATGATGTCAGGCTTTTTCTTTGGTGGGGTCTTAAAATTGGGATCGATTACAATATGTGTGTAGCCAAAAATCTCAATTGCGGCATTTCCAAGCCATCGTACCTTCACTTTGTTCACCGTTAGGCCTTTGAATGAGAGAAGAGGCTACATAAATGTTGGGGGTACCTCTTGGTATTCCACTGTGCCGTGTCCAAAAGGAAGTAGGTATTCTCTCCAGAACGTTGGCACTATTTTATAGAAGTT
>JABAHQ010010234.1_pt4 | contig 21430 bp, 20 predicted proteins | sample 7062091 | NCBI WGS metagenome assembly JABAHQ01 (sample SAMN14534359, study PRJNA622989) | marine sediment metagenome | biome: marine biome [ENVO:00000428]; feature: marine pelagic biome [ENVO:01000023]; material: deep marine sediment [ENVO:00002113] | place: India: Gulf of Kutch | collected...
CTCGGGTCGGTCGTCCTGGCCTACAACCGCTTCGTCGGCATCGGCCAACTCGCGAAGAGCTTCCGATGAGAGGGGGCGGGCGCATCTTGACGGCTTGGAGCCTTATCAGGGGGTTCACGGTCCTGGTCTACCTGTTCATGTTCTTGCCCGTCGCGGTAGTGGTCATGCTCGCCTTCAACGCCAACCAGTTCGGAAGCTTCCCCATGGAGGGGGTAAGCCTGCGCTGGTTCGTCGAGCTGTGGAACAACGACGCGATCGTCAGGGCGTTCAAGACCTCGATGCTCCTGGGATCGCTCACCGCCGTGATCTCGACGACCTTGGGGACCTTGGCGAGCCTGGCGCTCGTCCGCTATGATATTCGCGGCAAGGGGCTGATCACGACCGCCCTCGTGGCACCGATCCTGGTGCCGGAGGTCGTGCTCGCTGTTGCGCTGCTCCTGTTCCTGCGCTGGCTGGAGATGCCCAAGAGCTTTCCGCTGCTGCTTCTCGGCCACGTCATCTTCACGTTGCCGTTCGTTCTGCTCATCGTGCAGGCGCGCCTGGTTGCGGTCCGGCGCGAGTACGAGGAAGCGGCGCTCAGTCTAGGTGCCAACTCCTTCCAGACCTTCCGCGACGTGACCCTGCCGCTGATCATGCCGGCGGTCTTCGCCGGCGTCATCTTCGCCTTCACGATTTCCTTCGACGACATAACGGGCACCCTCTTTTGGAAGCCGGGAGGCGTCGAAACGGTCCCCACGCAGATCTTCGCCATGCTCCGCAACTCGATCAGTCCCGAGATCAATGCACTCGGTGCGGTCATGGTGGTCGTGACCATCGCGGTGCCGCTGCTTGGGGCGTCTTTCGCCCGGCGGATGGCGGCCGCATTACGGTGACGAAGCAGCAAATATCCCGAAGCGATGACAGTATCCAGGCCCCCACCCAAACGATGATCATGATCAGATGTGACGAAGCAGGAACTATCCCGAAGCGATGACAATAAACTTCAAGCCAAGAGGAGGTATGGGAGATGGATGACACCACCCGCTATCAAGAACTTCTCGATCGGTATCGCAGCGGCGATATCGACAGGCGCACCTTCCTAACGCTTCTGGGCGCGGCGAGCCTCGGCGTCGGGTTGACCGGCGGCCCCCTAAAGGGCCTTCAGCGCCAGGCCCTCGCGGCCAAGCCCGACAGCGTCCGTTTCGACGGATGGGGCGGCGTGGTCTCGGAGGCTTTCCGGAAGTACGCCTTCGATCCCTATACCGAAAAAACCGGGATCGACGTGATCGACGGCACCTTCGCCAGCGGCGACGAGTATCTCAACCGGGTCAAGGCCGGTCAGCCGGGAGAATTCAACATCTTCCACGCCAGCGGCGTCTTTGACTACGCCCGTTATGTCAACCTCGGTTATGACGTCGTGCTGAACGAGGACAATATCCCGAACCTGAAGTACGTCATGCCCGCCCTGGTCAAACCCTTCCGCGCGGTGACGAACGGCAAGCTGTCCGCCGCGCCGTACGACTACGGCACGACCGGGCTCGCCTACAACACCGAGCAGATCAGCAAGGAGGAGATGGAGAAAAAGGGCGCTCGGATCCTCATCGATCCCAAGTACAAGGGCAAGATCGGCGGCTGGGGCGACTGGCGCACCCGGATCTGGTATGGCGCCCTGCAGACCGACCAGGACCCCAACGACATCAAGGACATGGATGTCGTCTGGGACGCGATCCGTCAGCATCGGGATCTGGTCCTGAAGTACTGGGGCTCGGGCGCGGAGCTGATGAGCCTGCTGGCCGAGGAGGAAATCTACGTCACCGAGGGCTGGTCCGGCCGCATCGCCGCGCTGCAGGAGCAGGGCCATCCGATCGGCTACCACGACCCGAAGAACGGCTATGCCTGGCAGGAGTGCCTGATGGTCCTCAAGGGCAGCCCGCTCGAAGCCTGCGAGGAACTCCTGAACTTCATGCTCGAGCCCGAGGTGGCGATCGCCGTGGCCGAGGGGCAGAACTATCCGCCCGCGCTCGACCCGACCAAGGTCGATCTCGGCGACAAGATCCCGACGCTGCCCGCCTTCGATCCGACCGGAAAGCTCGAGAATCTGACCTTCGCGGACCCGGGCTACTGGAACGGTCACGAGGGCGAATGGTCGAAGAAATTTGGTCGCGTACAGAAGGGCTACTGAGTGCGCTCCGGCGGGCCGGCCGCGTGTCGGCCCGCCGCCGTTTCGTGGTCACCGGGAGTAACGCCCGATGAGCGATCGCGAGCGTGTCGTCGCGCTGTCCAACGTCGTAAAGCGCTACGGCACCTTCACGGCGGTCCAACCCATAAACCTGGCGGTCGAACCGGGCGCCTTCGTAACTTTGCTCGGCCCCAGCGGCTGCGGCAAGACCACGATCCTGCGCATGATCGCGGGCCTGGCGGCGCCGAGCGAGGGAGACATACTGATCAAGGGCGCGCGCGTGAACGATGTGCCCGTCCATCGGCGCAATTTGGGCCTTGTGTTCCAGAACTATGCCCTCTTCCCCCATAAGACCGTGTTCGACAATGTCGCCTTCGGGCTGAAATACCGCAAGATCGCGAAGCCCGAGGTCGCGGAGCGGGTGCGCCGTGCGCTCGAACTCGTGCAGCTGCCGCAGATGGCCGATCGCTATCCCAACCAGCTTTCCGGCGGCCAGCAGCAACGCATCGCGCTGGCGCGCGCCATCGTGATCGAGCCGGACGTGCTGCTGCTCGACGAGCCGCTCTCGGCGCTCGACGCGAACCTGCGCGAGGAGATGCGCGTCGAGCTCAAGCGGATCCAGCACGAGCTCGGCATCACCACCATCTTCGTCACCCACGACCAGTCCGAGGCGCTGGCCATGTCGGACAAGATCGTCGTCATGAACGACGGCTGGGTCGAACAGGAGGGGTCGCCCGAGGATGTCTATACGCGGCCGCGCTCGGAGTTCGTGGCCCGCTTCCTGGGGAACTCGAACCTTCTCGACGGCCGGGTGGTGGCGTGCGATGCGGACAGGGTCCGGATCGAGGTCGAGGGCATGGGCGAGGTTCGCGCCGATGCGGGCGGGTCGGACGCTACGCGGACCGGCGATAGCGTGCGGCTCGTGGTGCGGGCGGAGAAGCTCCGCCTCTCCGCCGAGCCGGAAGACGAAGCCGACGCAACCCGCCTGTGCGGCCGGATTGAGGCGGTCGACTATCAAGGACAGGCGGCCCGGTATTTCGTGACGGTCGGAACGCACAGCCTTCAGGTGATCAACCTGATCGATCGTCACCCCTTCGCCGAAGGCGAGGAAGTCTCGGTGCACGTCCGGGCACGCGACATCGTTCTCCTGAAGCCGGAATAGGGACACCGAGAGACGCCAGCCATGACCGCGAGCGCCGTGACCGCCGCCGAGACGCGCGAACCGTCCAACCTCTTCTATCAGACGCGCACGCGGCGCCCCGTCGTGGCCGGGGCCGAGGGCATCTATATCTGGGACCGGCAGGGCCGCCGCTACATCGACGGATCGAGCGGCGCCATGGTCGCCAACATCGGCCACCGGAACCCGCGCGTCCTTGCGGCCATGCGCCGCCAGATGGAGGAGGCCACCTTCGCCTATCGTCTCCACTTCGAGAACGAGGCCGCGGAGACTCTCGCAAAACGCATCGCAGCGCGCATGCCGGAGCACCTTGAGCGCGTGTTCTTCGCCTCCGGCGGATCGGAAGCCGTCGAATCCTGCGTGAAGCTTGCCCGCCAGCACGCACTCGCCACGGGGCAGGCAAGCCGATACAAGGTGATCTCGCGCTTTCCTTCGTACCACGGCGCGACGCTGGGCGCGCTTGCGCTCACCGGCTACGCGCCCATGACCGCGCCCTTCGCGCCGATGATGCATGAGATGCCGAAGGTTCCCGCCCCGACGTGCTACCTCGATAACGACGACCTGGACTGGGAGGCAAGGGGGCTGCGCTACGCGGAGATGCTGCGCGACGAAATCCGCCGGCAGGGGGCCGAGACCGTTCTCGCCTTCGTGATGGAGCCCGTCGGCGGCGCATCCACCGGCGCGCTCGTCGCACCCGACAGCTACTACGGCCGTATCCGCGACATCTGCGACGAATACGGCGTGCTGCTCATCCTCGACGAGGTCATGAGCGGCGTCGGGCGCACCGGCCGCTTCCTGGCCGCCGAGCACTGGCGCCTGCGGCCCGATATCGTGGCGCTGTCCAAGGGCTTTGCGGCCGGATACGCGCCGCTCGGCGCCATGGTGGCCGACCGGCGCCTGGTCGAGCCGGTGCTCGAGGCGGGCGGTTTCATCCACGGCTACACCTACGCCGGCAATCCGCTTGCCTGCGCGGCCGGGCTCGCCGTGCTGGAGGAGATCGAGAGCCGGGATCTCATGGCGAACGCGGAGCAGATGGGAAAAATCCTGAAGCGCGGCCTGCGGGGGCTTATGGCGCGCCTGCCCTTCATCGGCGATGTCCGCGGCCTTGGCCTGCTCCTCGCCTTGGAGCTCGTCGCCGACCGGCGAACGATGCGTCCGCTGCCGCGGGAGCTCGAGGCCCACAGCCGGCTCGTCGAAATCGCCTACGAGCGGGGTCTGATCATCTACTCGCGACGCACGCGCGGCGGCCTGGAGGGCGACCATTTCATGGTCTGTCCGCCGATGATCGTCGACGAGCCGCAAATCACCGAGATCCTGGCGTTACTCGAGGAGAGCCTGGCCGCGTTTGCCGCGCAAGCCGGCCTGCCGACAGCGTGAGCGCGAGCATGGCGTCGAGAAAGGTCATCATCACCTGCGCGGTCACGGGCTCGATCCACACGCCGACCATGACCCCGCACCTGCCCGTGACGCCGGACGAGATTGCGACCGAGGCCATTGCCGCGGCCGAGGCGGGCGCGGCGGTCCTTCACCTGCACGCCAGGGACCCGCGCGACGGGCGGCCGACGCCCGATCCGGATGTCTTCATGGCCTTCCTCCCGCGCATCAAGCAGGCTTGCAGTGCGGTCGTGAACATCACGACGGGGGGAAGCTCGCTCATGACGCTCGAGGACCGCCTCGCCGCGCCGATCCGGGCAGCACCCGAGATGTGCTCGCTGAACATGGGCTCCATGAACTTCGGCACCTTCCCCCTGAAGCGCCGCTACGGCGACTGGAAACACCAGTGGGAGCCTGAGTTCCTGGACGCGACCAAGGATGTCGTCTTTCAGAACACGTTCCGCGACATCGAGACCATTCTCGAGCGGCTGGGCAACGGCTGCGGCACACGTTTCGAGTTCGAGTGCTATGACGTGGGACATATCCAGACAGTGGCCTTCTATCTGGAGGAGGGGCTCATCCAGCCGCCCGTGTTCCTGCAGTTCGTGCTCGGCGTGCTCGGCGGCATCGATGCATCGCCCGAACAGCTCATGCACATGAAGGCCACGGCGGACCGCCTGCTCGGCGAGTCCTACCGGTATTCCGTGCTCGCCGCCGGCCGGCACCAGATTCCGCTGGGCACGATGAGCGTCATCCTGGGCGGCAATGTTCGCGTCGGCCTCGAGGACAGCTTGACAATCGGTCATGGCACGCTCGCCACGAGCAACGCCCAGCAGGTGCAAAAGATCCGCACGATCATCGAGGAACTCGGATACGGACTCGCGACGCCGGACGAGGTGCGGGCGAGCCTCGCGCTCAAGGGCGGCGACCGGGTCGCGTTCTGATGGCGCGCGCCGCTTCGACCGCCGGTGGGGACAGCCTCGAGGACATAGCTATCCGCCGGGCCGGGCGGGCGGACGCGGGGCTGGCCCCCGATCCGACCCGGGACCTGGCCAGGAGCCTGGGCACGGCGAGGACGGCCTCCTCCGGCGCAAAGGACATCGAAGGCGAGGCGGTCGGCGCCAGAGCGGCCTGCGAAGCCGTGCGCCGCGAACGCCGCGGCGAGGCCGTCGGCCTCTGCCTGTTCTTGGACAGCTTGGCGAGCCGGAGCGCCCGTCGCGGCGTCCGCGTGCAGGACCTCCTGGCGGCCGAAAGCGCGCGCGGTCCGGGCCGGCGGCTNNCGAACGCCTCGGGCCGCACCGGCCATTGCGGGAACGGATCGACCAAGTGCGCAACCGCGAGTTTATCGGCCTTGCGAGAGGCGTGAAAGGAACGAGCGCATGAAGGTATTCTGTTCCGCCGAACGGCAGCGGGCTCATTATCCGCGCCATTTCCTGGTCAACGGCGCGAGGCAGGCGAATCCCGAGGTCCCCGAGCGGCTGGACCGCCTGTTTCAGGCCGTCTCGACGGGCGCGCATGATATCGTGGAGCCGTCGGACCACGGCATGGGTCCGATCGCCGCCGTACACACGCCCGAGTATATCCGGTTTCTCTCGCGCATCTACGAACGCTGGCTTCGGGTCCCGGACGCTTCGGACGAGGTGATCCCCAACATCCATCCGGACCGGCGCACCGCGGGCTATCCGCTCTCGGCCGTGGGACAGGCGGGCTATCATATGTCTGATACCGCCTGCCCGATCGGTCCGCACAGCTGGGAGTCCATCCGCTGGAGCGCCAACACGGCCGCGTCCGCGGCGGCGCATGTGTCCGCAGGCGCCCCCTGCGCCTATGCGTTGTGCCGGCCGCCCGGGCACCATGCCTTCTCCGACCTGGCCGGCGGCTTCTGCTACGTGAACAATGCGAGTGTCGCCGCGGCGTTTCTGCATCGCACATGCGAGCGGGTGGCGATCATCGACGTCGATCTGCACCACGGGAACGGGACGCAGGGGATCTTCTACGCGCGGGCGGATATCTTCACCATGTCCATCCACGCCGACCCCATCCGCTTTTATCCCTTCTTCTGGGGCCATGCCGCCGAGCGCGGAGAAGGACCGGGCCTCGGCTACAACCTCAACCTGCCGCTGCCGCGCGGCTCGCGGGACGGCGCCTTTCTCGACGCGCTCGAGCGCGGTCTGGAGTCCGTGCGGGCCTTCGCACCGGGCGCGCTCGTCGTTGCTCTCGGGCTTGACGCCTTCGAAGGGGATCCGTTCGGGGGCCTCGCCGTCACGACCGACGGCTTCGGCCGGATCGCAGAGCGGCTCGCGCGCCTCGGGCTGCCCACGGTGATCGTCCAGGAAGGGGGGTATCTCTGCGATGCACTGGGCGACAACCTGGCATCGTTCCTCGCCGGGTTCGAGGCCGCGCACCGCGCCGGCTGACACAGGGCGCGCGGTGCAGCATGGACGCGGTCTTCCACGATGATCAGCGGCGGCACGCGCCGCAGGCGTTCCTGGTGCACGGCGTGGCGCAGCCCAACCCCGAGACCGAGGAGCGGGTCGACGCGCTGCTGGCGGCGCTCGGCGACGGGGGGCACGCCGTTGTCAGCCCTCCGGACTCCGGCGAGGCCATCGTCGCGGCCGTCCACCGGCCCGAGTACGTGCAATTCCTTCGCACCGCTCATGCACGCTGGCGCGAGCGAAACGGGGACGGCGAGCTCATGCCCTTCGTACATCCGGTCGATCGCGGAGGACGCTACCCCGAAGACGTCGTCGCTCAGGCGGGCTATCACCTCGCCGACATGGCCTGCCCCATTGCCGCCGAGACCTGGCGCTCGGCGCGCGCCTGCGCCGACACGGTGGCCCACGCGGCCGATTTGGTTCTGCGCGGAGCCCCGGCAGCCTACGCGCTTTGCCGGCCCGGCGGGCATCACGCCTTCGCGGACCTCGCAGGCGGTTTCTGTTACCTGAACAACGCAGCGATGGCCGCGTCCAGCATGCGCACCGTCGCCCGGCGCCTCGCGATCCTCGATATAGACGTTCATCACGGCAACGGGACGCAAGCCGTGTTCTACCGGCGGAACGATGTGTTCACCGCATCGATTCACGCCGACCCCGGCCGTTTCTACCCCTTCTTTTCCGGCTATCGGAGCGAGCGCGGCCTGGACGCGGGCCGCGGCTACAATCTGAACCTGCCCCTTCCGCGCGGCACCAAGAACGCGGACTACATCGAGGCGCTCGAGTGGGCACTGGAGCGCGTCAGAAGCTTCGGGCCCGAGGCCGTGGTCCTGTCGCTCGGGCTCGACGGCCACGCCGACGACCCGCTCGGCGGGTTCCGGCTCACGACCGCCGGCTTTTCCCGGGTGGCCGCGCGGATCGGCGGCCTCGGCCTGCCCACCGTCATCATCCAGGAAGGCGGCTATCTTCACCGATCTCTCGGCCCCACCTTGCAGGCGTTCCTGGACAGCTTCGAAACGGCGCGAGGCAGGCCGGCGTGAGGCAGACGGCGGATGTCCCGGTCATCGGGGCCGGCGCCGCGGCGGCGCCGGAGCTCGTCCGGGCGGCAGTGCCCGGCTGAGCGGCAAGGCCGACCAGCGCGGGATACGCCCAAGTCAATCGAAATCGTGCAGGTCCTCCTCGTGCAGATCCTCGATGCGCTTGAGGCGGCGGCGCCCGGCACCGGGGGTCTTGCGTACCAGGGCACTGCCGGGATCGTGCAGGAGCGCCATCGCCGAGCATGCGACCTTTGCGCCGCGCTCGTGCAACTCGTGGACCCGGCCTGCCGTGTCCTGCGGGACGACCCGGGGCGTAGACCTCGTTGAGGGCGACGCCGAGGCGATCGCCCAAGGCGGCGATGCGCCTGCCGTGCGCTTCGCCAGCCTCGAGACGCAAGGCCCGGCCCGGGGCTCACGGCCGCGGCGAGCCTCCCCGGCGGACGCCCAACGGTGTCATCCCCGACGCGCCCTTGGCTGGCTACTCCGGCCAAAGGACAAACCCAAACGCGATGGGGCCGGGGGTGGTTTCGTCGCCCGGGCCGGCGGGTGGGCGGCTGGCGACCTGTCCGGCGCAGCGCTCGAGCATCACGAGGTCGAGCCCCATGTAACGCCTCCCGTGCACGTCGCTCGCCGCCGCCATGGCATGGAATAGCTTTGCTGCCCGCACGGCATGGGCCCTGGTGCCCCGGGCAGAGCCCATACGCCACTTAAGGCCGGCCGCGGCCAGGGCGATCAGCGCCTTGAGAAAGGTGGCCGTCGGGCCGCGGCGAGCACAAGCGTGCCACAGCCCTTCCCAGGCCTCGTGGGCCTCCCAGTAATAGCCGTGGTTGAAGAGGTCGATGCCATAGAGATAGGCAGCGCACGCCCGCCAGCGCTCCGGATCGGGCGGCTCGGGGGCCTTGGGCTCCACCACGAAGCTATGCCCGCCCGGATCGCGGGTCGGATGCGGATGATGCCCCGGGAGGTACCGGTAGCGCGGCAATGGCGGGTCGGCGACAAGACGAGGCCGCCTCGGCCGGTCGGCTGCGTCGCTCATGGCGAGCCGGGATGCGACAGGTTCGCTCCGCAGGACGCGGTGCCGGTCAAAGGACCCGTTCGCCGAGCGCGTCCTGCCATGGCCATGGCTCTTTTACGGCCTCCGCCGTGCGGGTAGACGCTCGCCAGCCCGGATGGGGCGAAGCGCCTGTGCGGGCACTGCACCGCGGCGGGCCTCACCGCGACCAAGGCCGGAAGCGGCGCCGCCCGCCGAGGCCCGCCGTTCGGTGCTCGAAAAGGTCCGGGCGGCCGGCACGCCGAGCACCAAGGGGCTCGTTGCGCGAACTCAACCCGTGAGGCGTGCCGACACAGACGGAGAGGCGGGTGCCGGCCTCTCACGAGCGAGGTGCGAGGCCTGCTGCCACGGCTCAGGGCCTGAACTTGGCCTACTGGCGGCGCTGCGGCCTCCGGAAGGGCACTGCGGGCCACTCGGGGATCGTCCCGAGGACTGCTGACAGATGCCGTTGCTTCGCCAGGAGCATCATTTGGCGTTGGATCGAGTGCCAGTACCGCACCCGGTAGACGCCCTCGGTGCGATCCACGATGAACACCGTCTTGCCCTCGGGCGCGTCCCTGATGGTCGCGTAGAGCAGCCGTGCGTGCCCCTGCTGGTCCGGCTCGATCTCACCAATGGACAGGTAAGACGGAACGCCCCTGAGACGACGCTCAGAGCAAAACTCCTCCAAAACGCGCAGGTCTGCGGGCGTCAGTCCGGAGGTGGGGAACGCGACGACAGTCATGGCTTCTCCCGTCTAATTTGGCGAGGATGACCGGCACGCGTCAACCGCGGGTGCGTGCTTTTTCTCGCTGGCCAGCGGGCCCGGCACACGCGGCGTTAACCATTTTGGCACCCCCCCTTGGCCTGGACTCGCTCAGTAAGCGAGCGACTTTAATCCCCATCCGGTGGAGGAAATGATGAAATGGGACAAAGTTGCCGCTGTTGTCCAAAACACAGTTGAGCGGTGACGGCGAGGTTGAAACTGGACCGAATACCAGCAGCCCGGAAAAAAATCATTGTAGATGTCGGTGTATGCGTCCACCACCGTGAGCCGTCGTTCGAGATCACCGCTGTGGACCCCCCGGCGGCCCGCAGGCGGTTACGGAACCTGGTTTTGCCCCGCGCCCTTAGGGGGTTCCCAGAGCAGACCCGGGTCGATGGGACTCGCTTTGGCCGAATCATCGACCCGGTGACTCTGCTCTCACGATTTTGATGGAGAGCGGGCTCACGAGTTCGTTCGGAGCCTGCGACCTGGGTCGCGAGCGAACACGATCCGCTGTCGGCTTTCCAGCTATCCGCGGGAAATCGAGCTGACAGGCGCTGCGGCCCTGCGGCGGCCGTCCGTGGAGAATCGCCTCGACGATGTCCGCTGCGCGGCGGGCGAGCGGCACGAGGCGACACACGTAAGCCTTCGTCACGCCCTTTTGGGCGGCTGGGTCCGTAGTCGACTTAGCCTGGCCGCTTTCGATTTGCCGCCACGGCGTCGGCCGCGGTGGGCGCGGTCCTTGCTCGGGCCATGCTGTCCCAAGAGCTTGCGAGTGTGCATGGCGAGCCCCGGGTTCGCGGCGAGGCTCCGCGAGCCTTCTTCGCCGGTGCGCGCCTTTCGGGCCGGTACGGGCGGAGCCATCGGCTCTCTCTCGCTGCAAAAGCGCCTTCGGTGCACCCGGTGTGAAACGACGGGTCGGGGGCCAACGCAGCTAGCAGCGCAGCGCAGAGTCGTGGTATGGGCGCAGGGCACAACCGCAGAGGCCCTCTACCTGTGTGGCCCGTCGTCGTCAACATCCTTCCCATCATCCTGGGCGCCAGCATCTTGATGCTGGGCAACAGTCTGCTCGGGATCGCGGTGGCGCTCAAACTGAACAGCGCCGAGGTGTCGCAGATCATCATTGGCCTCAGCATGACCGGCTTCTTCGCCGGCTTCATGACGGGCGCCATATACGGCAAGCGGCTCATCGCAAGGGTCGGGCACATCCGTACCTATGCCGGGCTGGCGGCCATCGCGGCGGCGGCGGTCCTGGCGCACGCGCTCCTGTTCGATCCCTGGTTCTGGATCGCACTGCGCGTGCTTGTCGGCGTGTGCATGGCCGGGCTCTTCGCCGCGATGGAAAGCTGGCTCAACGAACGCTCGACCAACGAGACGCGCGGCCAGATCGTCACCATCCACATGAGCAGTTATTTCTTTGCGCTCTGTATCGGGCAGCTCCTGGTGAATATCTGGGATTTGAATGGCAACCAGGCCTTCGTCTTCGCCGCGATGCTGGCCACGCTTTCGCTGGTTCCGGTGACACTCGGCCGGATGCCTAGCCCGAGCGTCGAAAGTGTGACGCCGATGTCGCCGATCGAGGTCTATCGCTTTTCGCCGCTGGCCGCGGTGGGTGCGGCGATGGGCGGCATGATGACCTCGCCGATGTACGGCCTCTCCGCGGTCTTCGCGCAGGACATCGGCTTTTCGGTATTCCAGGTCTCGCTGTTCACCGGGGCCATGCTCTTTGGCCCCTTCCTGTTGCTCTGGCCCATCGGGCGGGTCTCGGACCGACTGGGCCGGCGCGTCGCGCTGGGTATTGCACTTTGCGGCGCGCTCGCGGTCAGCGGCGTTTTTCTCCTTGCAGGCTGGGGCGGCAGCCTGCCCTTTTGGGCCTTCCTCATGCTGGCAGTCGTACAGGGCGGCGTGGTGATATCCATCTACCCCACGAGCATCTCCCTGGCCTATGACCGGGTGCCGCGGGAAAGCTACGTGCCGGCCGCAGGGGCCATGCTGCTGTTCTCTTCCCTCGGATCCATAACCGGCCCGCTGATCGCCTCCACCGCCATGGAAGCGGCCGGCCCCTACGGCCTCTACGTCCACATCGGCGCCATATCGACCCTGCTGCTCGCCTTTATTTGCTACCGCGCGACGCAGCGTCCACGTGTGCCGCAGGAAGAGCGCCGCGAGTTCGTGACCCTCACGCCAACCACGCAGGCCGGTACGGAGCTCGACCCGCGGCTTCAGGAGAGGGACTGAGCCAGATCCGAGCTCGGCGCCGCTTGGTTTGCCGTTAGCGGTCCAATGCCGGCAGCTGAGCGGAAACGTTCGAGCACGTTTCAAGGGAGCGGGACAAACGGCAATGTGCATGTACCCCGCCAGCCGCGGGAGAGGCACGCGAGCGGCGGGACGACCATCTGGCCGCTCCGGCGCCGGCAGCACGTGCCGAGGTCCTCGAGCGCGCATCGGTCGTCGACGCCGACACGAGCGGGATCTTGGGGGCGGCGCATTGGCCGCGCAGACCCGGGCCGCCGACACGCGAAATCGGATCACGCGACGGCGAGAGACCAGGGCCCCGTCACCTCAGGGCCTCCGCGGGGAGCGCCGGGATCGAACCCGGGGACCGGCATGGTGCGCAAGAAGCCCGCCGCGGCCACGCAGCGCGGCCTCCGCCTTTGCTTGAACGGGGGGGTGTGGTCTCCGCAGGACATGCCCGGCCGTCGGTTCAGGGTCTCAAGGTGTCGGTTCTTTGACGGTTAAGCGGGACGGGCGTAAGCTTCGGGTTCTAGACGAACGGGCGATGCGAACAGGTGGGACGCGTCGCTGCCGCCTGCGCCAAGCCGACGAGATGTTGCAGCTGCGCATCCGCACCGTGGGTTCCGCCTTGCCATCGAAGATCGCCCGGTGGGCGAGAGCGCACCGAGGGCGCGGAAAGGGAGATGCGCCATGGCTATTGCAATGACTGTCCGACAGTACTTGGCGGACCAAGGTGTCGAATACGATACCGTGACTCACCGTCGGACGCAGTCGTCAAGCGAAACCGCCCAGGCAAGCCACATCAACGGCGACCAAATCGCGAAGGGCGTCGTCCTCGACACCGGGGAGGGCTACCTGCTCGCGGTGTTACCGGCCTCGCACCACGTTCAATTGGGCCAGATCAAAGCGTACTTGGACCGGCCCGTGGCATTGGCGAGCGAAGCGGAGATCGCAACGCTGTTTGCCGACTGTGAGATGGGGGCCGTGCCAGCGGTTGGCGCTGCCTACGGTCTCGACGTCGTCGTCGACGACAGCTTGGCGGCTCAGCCCGATGTGTATTTCGAGGCCGGCGACCATGCCACCCTTGTCCACGTGAAGGCTGAGGGATTTCGCAAGTTGCTGGGCGACGTCCCACATGCTGAGTTCAGCACGCACGACTGAGCATGTGCGCGGATGCCGCGTCCAGACATGGCGCAGGCAGCGCCAGTACGAGCCCATGCTCTAGGGCTGGAAGGCGGGCGACGAGCACGACTGGTGCGGCGCCGGCGACCCGGGCGACCTGTGGCTCGTGGACAAGCCGGCTCAGGAACGACCTGCACCCGACCATGAAGCCGGTGGCCCTCGTCGAGCGTACGCTGCGGAACCCGAGCAAGAGCCACGACATCGTGCTCGACCCCGCGGACTGTGAGGGTATCTGCCGACGGTATGAGGCCTACACGGGCCGGCCGGCGCGACCGGAGGCGGACGGGCGAAGCTTGCAAGAAGCTGCAGCAAGAGGGTCCCAGGATTCGCTGCGTGGATTTGCTCCTTGAGTGGGGTATCCTAACGGATTGGCGAAGGGACCGGCAGGCCGATGCTGCTCATGACCATGACGCTCTGGCGGGTGGCGAGGCCTGCGGGCAAGGAGCAGAGCACATGCTTGTTGGTATGTTGTGCCGCATATGGCGCTGCGGAGTGGCCGGCCGCAGACCGTCCACGGAATCGGCGGCGAGCCGAGGAGCTGGGGAGGAGAACTCCGACGATCTCACCAGGATTCGCGGCATCGGCATAGCCAGCCAAAACCGGCTGCATGCCGCCGGGATCAAGACCTATGCTGACTTGGCGAGAACTTCGCCCGAGGAGGTTCGCAGGATACTCGGCAACGTAGCCCGCGGTGCGAAGATCGAGGATTGGATCGCCCAGGCGAACGAGCTGGCGGGAAAAGGGTGAGCCTAGCTCGGGTGCCGCGACGACGTCGACGGTCATGGCGTCACACCTGGACAGGTAGGGCATGAAGGTCGGCAATGCGGATCCAAGAATACAGCCCGCGGTGGCAAGCCAAGGTCAGCGCTCTTGCCGACAGAGTGCTCGGGAGGGGCTTCTTCGAGAATCCCTCCCAGATCGCTCGAGATCCCGAAAGCTGTGTCTTTGTCTGCATCACCGAGGATGAAGAGGTCTCAGGCTTCGTCCGGGGCAGGTTACTGCCCCAGGGCGGTCTTCGGGACTTCCTGGAGCACAGGGTGGCGGACATCCCCCCGGACTTGGAGCAGGCGGACGTCGAAGGGGTTCTGGGCGTCATCCAGACCGTGGTGGTCGCGCCCGAGCATCAAGGCGAGGGAGTAGGCACCAGGCTGCTCCGCATCGTCCATGACACGGTCGTCGGCCGCGGCGCGGACAAGCTCATCGTGACCTTCAAACGGGGGCCCACGTCCACCCATGTCGACCGCTTGATGGGAAAGCTGGGTTTCGAGTTTTGGCTGAAGCTGGAAACCTACTGGAAAGCGCGCTGCGACCTGGGAGATTTCGCATGCGTCGACCGCGACGAGGCTTGCACCTGCGAGGCCATGTTTTACCGCAAACGCGTTTTCTGAACGGCATTCCGCAGGGCGCAAAGGCCGTTACCGGAGAGATCGTCGCCGGTGTCGCGCCGGCGGCGGGTGGGGATCCTGAAGTGAAAGGTTACTCGGCGCCGTCCCCCCACTTCGACCCGGCCTCGACCGTCTCGCGCTCCACGGCTGGATCGAGCTTCGTCTCGAGGCGGAGCTTGGAAGAGCTTCGTGCAGCCGGCGGGAAGCCGCCGAAAGAGCACGGGCGCAGCAAAGCGCTCATGCGATAGGCCGGTCCCGATCTGCGAGTGCCGGCGGGACCCTGGACCTGCCGCTCGGGTTCGTCATCGCGGAGCTCTGAGATGCCGTGTCTGAGCGTCACCTCAGTTGAGCGTGGATCCTTTTATGTCTCCACGCGCAATCATCTCTTGGCGCTCGGCCACGCAGGCCAGAATGACGCTGTTGACCTGCTCCTGGGCCGTCCGGTCCAAGGTCAGCAAGCTCTTCGATAAATCCGCAAGCTCCTCTTCGTGTGGAGGAGACGCCTCTCGGGTCAGGAGATCCCGAACCCCGGAGAGGTACCCGAAGGTTTCGCCAAGCACATCGAGCTCCTCGGCGACTTCCTCCGGCACATCGAGGTCTTCCTCGCCGCCGAACAGTCCATCGATGAAGTTCTCGATCTCCTCGCAGCGCATGACGGCCAACGCCCTCATCTGCTCGCGGCTGTCCAGTTTGCCGCTTCTTGCGAACCTGAAGGGCTTGCTCTGCTTCTGGTGTTGGGCGAGATGGTTCCAGAGGCCCATCAGCGCCTGGACCAGGCGATCGGCCTCGTTCGTGCCTTCGAACGCCGGCAGGCCACCGGGCCACAGGCTCTCGATCGCCCGCAGCGGGACCGCATCCAGCGCGGGGCTGGCGATGTTTCCCATGAGCCGCGCGCGCACGCCGTGAAACGGAACGGGGCAGGCATGGGCTTCGAGCAGCGCCCGCACCTTGGAATCGCCCACATAGCTGAGCCGCAAGCGCGCCATGAGCACCTCGTCATTCGGCGACCCCCGAGGTCGAGGATCGACGCCTCCTCATGGAGGAGCCTAGCAGACGCTTGCCGGCGCTGGCGACCCGCCCCGTGAGCCCGGTTTTCCACAAGCGAAAGGGGCCGGCGCTTTCGACGGTTGTCGTCCGGCTCGAGCGACATGCCGTTCGAAGCCGCGATCGGGGCGCTGTTCCAGCGCCTGGGTGCTGATGCGACCTCCACCCCGTCCGCCAGCCCGGCACGGCGGTCGCTGCAGGCCTGGCGGCGGGCCGTGTCGCCGGCCGCGGCCTGCTCGCTCGACGCCGCTCCGGTTAGGGCCGATGTCAACCCGGCCGAGCGCGCGAGAGGTGACGAGCCAATCGCACGCCCGGACGGGGAGCGAGCCTCACGGCCGGTCCGGGCGCGCTGGATCGCCCCGGATGAGGAGAGCGCCGGCGCGCGCCCCGCTGCCGGCGGCCGGAAAAAGAAAGCCGCCGAAGGCGATGTCCGAGAGCGAGCCGCAGGCCGCCTGGGGGGCGCAGCGCAACGTGCGTTCCCTCCTCGCCGACGAGGCCGAGTATCCGATCGACGGCCGAGCCCGGCGTCATCGTCGACGCCGAGGGCACGTGCGCCACTCGCATCGAGGCGAACCGGGCTTCCGTCGAAAGAGAGAAAAACCGGCGAATAGCCGGATCCGAACATCGAATCGCTTCCCGTGGCGATCAAGACGAGCGCTTTCTGTCCCGGGCATCAATTGAGCCGGGAGATCAACCCTTGCCGCGCCAGGGGATGAGACGCGCCTCGAGCTTGCGCATCAGTACCTCGATCGCGAAGGCAACGATGCCGATGACGATGACGCCCAGCAACACCAGATCGGACGACATGAACTTGGACGCCGCCATGATCATGAACCCGATACCCACGTTGGCCGCCACCAGTTCGGCGGCCACGACTGTCGCCCAGCACACGCCCATGGCGGTGCGAATGCCCGTGAAGATCTCGGGCAAGGCATTGGGAAGAATGACGTGGCGCAGCACCTGCCACCTCGAAGCGCCCAGGGAGTAGGCCGCATGGACCTTGGACAGTCGCACGCTCGAGACGCCTGAGCGCGACGCAAGCGCCATGATGAAGACGGTGGCGAGAAACAGCAGGATAATCTTGGATTCCTCGCCGATTCCGAACCAGATGATCATCAGCGGAATGAGCGCGAGCGGCGGAATGGGACGCATGAACTCCACGACGGGGTCGAACAGACCCCGCATCACGGTCGACAGGCCCATGGCGAAGCCGAGCGGGATGCCCGCCAGGCAGCCGAAGAACACGCCGGCGAGGACGCGGAAGACGCTGTAGCCCAGATGTTCCCAGAGCGTGAACGCGCGGTACCCTTCCGTCGCCGTGGTGACGAACTGTCCGCCGACGGCTTCGGGTCCCGGCCAGAAGATCGGGTTGACCCATTCAAGCCGTGACGAGAGCACCCACAGTACGGCGATGATCAGAAGCGTGATAATGGTCCAGATGCGCCCGCCCGAAACGATCGAGGCGTCGCCAAATTTCACCGTTTTCTGCTTCTGGAAGCTGGTCTCGGCGAGCCCGAGCCAGACGGCGAGGCTGGACGGCCGCTTGTCTTGAGTCTCGAGTTCGTTGCGGGATGACATGACGGTGCCCTATGGCTGTTGCTCCTGACGGCCCATGATTTCCTCTTCCATATCCCAGATCATGGACAGGATCTCCTCGCGGATCTCCACGAACTCGGACGAAGCCTTGATCTCACGCGGGCTCTCCTCGAGGCCGCGGTCGGCGAAAGGCAGCTCGTATTCCTTCTCGATACGACCCGGCCGCGGCGCCATGACGAACAGGCGCTCGCCAAGGAACAGCGCTTCCTCCACGCTGTGGGTGATCAGGATGATGGTTTTGCCGTACTGCTTCCACAGCTTGAGGACGAGCCCCTGCATCTTTTCGCGGGTTAGCGCGTCGAGCGCGCCGAGCGGCTCGTCCATCAACATGAGTTGCGGGTCGTTGGCGAGACAGCGGGCGAGAGCCACGCGCTGCTGCATTCCGCCCGAGAGCTGGTAGACGGGCGTGTCGCCGAACCCCTGGAGACCCACCGTGTCGAGCAGGCTCTGGACCATCTCTTCCCTCTCAGCCTTCGGGGTCTTCCGCATGTCGGGGCCAAACCCGACGTTGCCGGCCACCGATAACCACTCGAACAGGGCGCCTTGCTGGAAAACCACGCCCCGGTCGGAGCCGGGGCCCCGGATCTGCTCACCGTTAAGGGTTACGCAGCCCTCGGTCGGCGAGAGGAAGCCCGCGATGATGTTGAGAAGCGTCGTCTTGCCACAGCCCGAAGGGCCCAGCACAGAGAGTATCTGCCCCGGCTTGAGATGGAAGGACACATCCAGGAGCGCCTGGATCCCGCCGCCGTCCGGCAGGGTGAAGCGCATGGAGACGTTCTCGGCAACCACTCCGTCCATGAAGGTTCCCAACCGAACGGCACGCGAAGGGACGACGAAACGGCGAGCACGGCGCGCAACGCGCCGTGCCCCACCGGTAACGGCTTGCCCTAGTGTACCTTCGTCATGAAGCTGGAATCCACGGTGTGGCCGTAGTCGTCGAGAGCGCCGCTCATCTCGCCCTGCTCGACGAAGAAGTCGGCGACCCGCTTCATGAACGTCTGTACGGTGCCGCCCATCCAGGCATCCGAGAGCTGCTCCTGGACAGTCGGAAAGCTGAACTTGGACAGCATGTCGTTGGACGCCGCAAGCTCCATGCCGGCGGCCTTGGCGATGATCGGCCGCGCCTGTTCCGGGTTCTTCTTGTAGGCCTCGTTCGCGTCCTCGGTGACTTGCAGGAACTTGGTCACGAGTCCGGGATGCTCCTCGGCGAACTCGGATGTCGCCGACACCACGTCGAACACGCGGATGCCGATCGCTTCCTGCTCTACAGCGGTCATCAGCACGTCGCCGTACTTCTTCATCTCGACGAGCGGCCCGCCAAAGGCGCACGCCATGGCCACATCGCCGCGCGAGAGCGCGGCGGCAGCCTCGGCGCCGTTCATGGGCAAGATGTTGACCTTGTCGGCGTCGACGCCGAGGTGATCGAGGGTTCGAAGCATCTTGTAGTGCGTGACATTGCCGATCGGCGACGCCACCTTCTTACCCTCGAGCTCCTGCGCGTTGGCCTGGCTGATTCCGGTATCCTCATGCACCACGCAGTTATCGTTCTCGGCGTAAGAAACCGCGACACCCACCAGTTTCAGCGGCAGCCCCTTGCTCACGGCGACCACGAACGGCACCAGGCCCTGGGAGTACGCAAGCTGCACGTCGCCCGAGGCCATAGCCGCAGACATCTCGTTGCCGTTGCCAAAGGCCCGCCAATTGACCTTCAACCCCATCGCCTCGTCATACCGTTGCTCCACCTGGGCGACCTGGTTCGCCGTCGGCCATTCCAGGAAGTAAGCGACCGTAATCTCATCGGGCATATCGGCGGCCGCCGCATGACCGGCCCATGCCACGCCAGCTAGCGCCGCCGCCGCGATGGTAGCGAAAAAGCGATTCATGTTATGACCTCCCAATCTGAGACCCCGCCGCCCTTGCTTTTGTTTCGGCGGTCGTTCTTGACGCGTGTCAAGAATACCCCACACGTTTTGGAATCATACAAGAGCCAATTGTCAAGCATCGATGGGGCCAGAAAGAAAAGACCTTGTCTCTTGCCGATATTGCTGTGTCAGAATATTGACGGGGCAGGGGTAAGCGGATAGTCCCCAGACGGCCCATCCAAAGCACCGGAAACGGCCCATCCAAAGCACCGGAAAACAGCGTCACGCGTGGCATCGACCGGAAGGCACGCGATGCAATCCGGGTCGGCGACCTGACAAGGGCCGCGCCGAGCCTCCGAGACGGGTTCACGGCGTAGCCCGGCGCGTGAAGGCGCCGGTCGGGCGGACGCCAGAAGTCGACCGCCGGCCGGTTCAATCATGCTGCAGCGATGACCCGGGGCCTGGTGTCGGGAGGCGTTTCAGCCGCAGGTTGTCGATTGGCCCGAGGATTCCCGCAAACGGCCACGGTCGAACCGCGACCTCGGTACGGCGTTCGGCCGGAGCCCGGGCGGTTGATCGACCCGCATCCCCGGAATGCGCCAAGCGCGCCGCGGGACGGCGCCGCTTGGAGGAAAATGGCTCGGCCGCTGACCACGTCTCGCCTCGGCCCCGCGCCCGGCGGGTGCCTGGGTCGTCGTCTCGTGCTACCGTCGCCGGCCGGCTCCCTCCGCACGTGTCGGCGAGTGGGGGCGTTTGCAAGGCGAGGATTGCCGTGGGGCGTGCCTCATGATCACGGTCCATGCCGATGTCGTCGGCAGCCTGCTTCGGCCGGCCGGGCTGCTCGCGGCGCAGAAGGACATGGCGGCCGGCCGCATCACCCCGGCGCGGTTCAAGGCGTGCGAGGACCGCGCCGTCGACGAGGCCGTGGCACTTCAGGAAGAGGCGGGCCTGCAGGTGGTGACCGACGGCGAGATGCGCCGGCTGTCGTTCCAAAGCCAGATGACCCAGGCCGTGGAGGGCATCGGCGCGTGGGATATCGACGCGTTCCTGTGGGGCAACTGGCACGGCGACGAAGGGGTCGGGGAGCGCAGTGCCGAGCGGCCGGCCAGCCTGGGCGTCACCGGCAAGCTCAGGCGCAAGAGGCACCTGTGTGCGGAGGAGTTCGTCTACCTGCGGGCCCGGACCACGCACATCGCCAAGGTCACGCTGCCCAGCCCCGGGCTGTTCGTCAATTTCTGGTCGCCGGAGCGCTCGAGCGCGCCCTACGCGAGGCTTGAGGAGTTCCTCGCCGATGTGGTCGGGATTCTCCGCGAGGAGGTCGAGGAGCTGGCCCGTCTGGGCGCAACCTACGTGCAGATCGACGCGCCGCACTACCCCCTGCTGTTGGATCCGGCAACCCGGGCCTTCTACGAGTCCCGTGGCTGGGCGCTCGACCAGTGGCTCGACCTGGGGATCGAGCTGGACAACGCGGTCATGGAGGACATTGCGGGCGTGACGTTCGGCTTTCACCTGTGTCGCGGAAATCAGGGCAGCCGCTGGCTGGTGGAAGGAGCCTACGACCTGATCGCCAGGCCGATCTTCGAGCGCATCCGCGCCGAGCGGCTGCTGCTCGAGTACGACGACGAACGCTCGGGCTCGTTCGAGGCCTTGCGCTACGTCCCGGACGACAAGATGGTGGTCTTGGGGCTGGTCACCACCAAGCGCCCGGCCCTCGAGGAGCCGGAAGACCTCGTCCAGCGCATCGCACAGGCCGGCCGCTTCGTGCCGCTCGAGCGCCTGGCGCTCAGCCCCCAGTGCGGGTTCTCCACGTCCATAGTCGGCAACGCCCTGTCGGTGGAGGACCAGAGGCGCAAGCTCGCACTAGTCTGCGAAACCGCCCGCAGGATATGGGCCTGACAAGGGATCCGGGACGAGTCGATCGGGGAGCCCGTCCGCAGGCCCGTTCAGGCTCGCCGAGCCAGCGCCGCGGCGGGTCGGCCTCGCGCGCTCTCATAACCTGAAGGATCAAACCGTCCAACGGCCTGTTTGATGGCGCGACTGTCGCCCCCGCAAGCCGATGCCGGCGCCAAGACACCTGCCGTCCACGACCGAGAAACGTAGGGAGTCTTGCGACGGCGGGCGTTTCTTGGCCTGGACAGGCGGGTCGAGGTCC
>JABAHQ010005417.1_pt2 | contig 21428 bp, 17 predicted proteins | sample 7062091 | NCBI WGS metagenome assembly JABAHQ01 (sample SAMN14534359, study PRJNA622989) | marine sediment metagenome | biome: marine biome [ENVO:00000428]; feature: marine pelagic biome [ENVO:01000023]; material: deep marine sediment [ENVO:00002113] | place: India: Gulf of Kutch | collected...
GGCAGCACCGAAGTGGTAGCGGTAAAAGATATTTCTTTAACTGTCGCCCCCGGCGAAGTGGTCTTGATTATGGGGCCATCGGGGAGTGGCAAAACAACCCTCCTTTCGATGTTGGGCGGGTTGCTCAAACCCTCTTCCGGGCGGATACAGATCGGCCCGGATGACCTGACCCGGTTGGACGAGGGCCGCTTGCCGGAGGTGCGACTGCACCGCATCGGCTTTATCTTTCAAGATTTCAACCTCCTCTCCGCTCTGTCTAGCCTGGATAATGTGGCCCTGGTCGGACAACTGGCCGGTCTTTCCCGCCCGGTAGCCCGCCAACGGGCCCAAGACTTGCTGGAACAGATGGGGTTGGGACACCGGCTGAGCTTTTTGCCCGAAAAGCTCTCCGGCGGGGAGAAACAGCGGGTGGCTATTGCCCGTGCTTTGATCAACCAGCCAGAGCTGATCCTGGCCGACGAGCCGACGGCCAATCTGGACAGCCACCACGGCTACGAAACTATGCGTCTCCTGCGCCGCATCGCGAAAGAGGAAAGGCGTAGTGTCATCATTGTTAGCCATGACCAGCGCATCAAAGACATCGCCGACCGCATTTTGTGGTTGGAAGATGGTCAATTCAAGGACGTGCTTGAATTGGCCATCGACCCGGTGTGTGGTATGTCGGTGGACCAGGAGAGCGCCCCGGCGCAGGCAATCCACCATGGTCAAGTCTTTTATTTTTGTGCCCGGGGTTGCCGAGATGAATTTTTGGCCAATCCAACCAGATTTGTGAACCTGGAGGAGACGTAAAACCAACACCATTCAGGTGGTGTTAGTCGACGATCAAATAATAGGCTGATCGATTGCACCTCTGTCCACTGAGCATACTTCAGCGGACTGGAATCTCCCCGAAGGAAATCGGAAAGCGCCCTCTAGAAGGTGCACGATCAGCACAAAGGAGGGTGAGATTATGTTACTGCAAACCAAGCTTCACATCCCGAAGCCAAGAGATGACATAGTCCTTCGGCCCAAGCTATTGGAACGGCTGAAGGCGGGTCTGGATAAGCCATTGCTCCTACTCTCAGCACCGGCCGGCTATGGCAAGACCACGCTGCTGGCCCAGTTCAGCGACACAGCCCCTCTACCGGTGGGCTGGTACCACCTTGACGCCGGCGACAATGATCCGGCGGTCTTCCTCGAATATTTCACTGAATGTATCGCCACCTGTTACCCCGACTTTGGCCGCACCACGCATTCGTTGCTCCAGAGTATCCAGAATATCACAACCGAGTGGGAGCGGCTTTTGGTCGTTCTCATCAACGAGATTATCGAGACAATCCCCGAGGACATTCTGGTCGTTTTGGAGGACTACCACCTCATCGAGAGCCCCTTAATCGACAGCTTCATTGACCGTCTGTTGGCGCAGGTGCCCCCTCAATTGCACCTGCTCCTCTCGACGCGCAGCGATCCGCTCATCTCGCTGGCCCGGCTGCGGGCGCGGGGCCAGGTGGCCGAGCTACGCGGCCACGATTTACGCTTTACCCTGGAAGAGGCGCGGACCTTCCTGAATGAGGTGGCGCAGTTGGATTTGCCGGCCGAGCGTATCCAGGTCCTGGTGCAGGAGACGGAGGGCTGGGCGGCTGCTTTGCAACTGGCCCTGACATCGCTAGGGCGGGGACCGGCCCCAGCACTTCAGATCTCCCTGGAGGAGTTGCGGGGCACCAACCGCCATATCTTCGACTACTTGAGCCAGGAGGTGCTGGCGGCCCAGCCGCCGGATGTGCAGGCCTTCCTGCTGGGCTCCTCCATCCTGGAGCAGATGAGCCCCGTGCTGTGCGACGAAGTCCTGGGCATCGAAGATTCAGGCCAAATCTTGGAGACTCTGGAGGCCGCGAACCTATTCATCGTGCCTCTGGACGACCAGCGCGAATGGTATCGCTATCACCATCTGTTCCGGGACTTCCTGCAGGAGCAATTGCGCCGCGAGCAGGGGGACGAAGTGGGGGGGCTACACCGCAAGGCGCTGGCCTACTTTGAGGCCACTGGTGACATGGAACGGGCGATCCGCTACTGTCAGGCGGCGGGTGCGGACAAGAAGCTGGCGGAGTTGGTGGAGCAGGCGGCGCCCAGATATCTTAGGCGCGGACGGTTGGGAACAGTGCAGGGCTGGCTGGAGTCGGTGCCGGAGGAAGTGGCCGCTGGCCGGCCCTGGCTGGCTTTGTATCGGGGGACGATCCTGGCCAACTGGGGGCAGGCCCGGGAGGCCTGGGTATCGTTGTCGGAGGCGCGGCAGGCGTTTGCCGAGCTCGGCGATGAGTTGGGTGAGAGCCGGGCGCTGAATCAACTGGCTCGGGTGGCCTTCTTTGAGGGGCGTTATCAAGAGAGCCTGGAGCTGAACCACGAGGCGCTGCGGCATATGCCGTGGACCGACCACGAGGGGCGCGCCCAGGCGTTGTGTGATCAGTGCCAGGTGTGGCTCTACCTGGGTGACCTCAGACGGGCCATTCACGCCGGCGAAGAGGCGCTGGCGCATGCCCAGCTTCTGGGCGACCGGGCTGTGCTGGCCGAGGTCACCATCTGGGCAGGCGCCGCTTACTATCACGCCGGCCGGCTGTCCGAGGGGATGCGGACCCTGAAGCGCGGCCTCAGCATGCTGGCAGATCCTGTGGCCTTGGGGGCCCACATCGCTCATGGCACGATCGGGTTCATACACCTGGAACGCTGGGAGCTGAAGGAAGCGTTCGAACATTCTTGGCAGAGCCTGGCGCTCAGTCAAAAGTTTCAAGACACCGGTTTTATAACCTTCAGCCACACTGCCCTGGGCACGATTCACCTTGAGCGGGATGAGTTTGACCAAGCCCGGGCCAGTTTCGAGGCGGCGCTGGCCATCATCGAACAGACAGGGATGGAGAATATATCTGTCGAGGCAGTCTGGAACTTTCTGGCGGATTGGCACCTGAAAGTCGGTCATTACAGCCAGGCCGAAGCTTGCAGCCGCAGAGCCATCGCCCTGCGCGGCGAAGAAGCGGGGGGACTGGCCTGGGGCATGGGCTGGCTGCCTCTGGCCAGAGTGTACCTGGCCACGGACCGCCCAGACAAGGCCGAGCAGATCTTGCTGGACGTGGCAGCCACCAGTGAGCAGGGTGGTACATTCTGGTCTATGATAGACAGCGCCGTCCACCTGGGACGCTTGTATCTGGAAAGGGGTCGAGAGGAGGAAGCAACCGCCCACATCACAAAAGCCCTCAAGGCAGCTGCGCCCGCGGGGCATCGGCTGATGTTCCTCAGCCAACGAGAGGAGGCGGTGCCACTCCTGATCCACGCCCTGAAGCACAAGATCGAGCCCGCCTTTGCGCAGGCTCTGCTACGCGAGTTGGGTGAGGCGGCCCGGCCCGCCCTGAGCGAACTACTTGACTATCCTGACCCCGAGGTACGCCGCTACGCCCAGGAGTTGCTGCCGGCCGCATCCCCTCAGCCCCAGGCGACAGCGACGGAGGCCGCGCCGCCTGAGGTCATACACATCACCTGCTTCGGCGATTTCCAGGTGACCTACCGGGGTCAGCCGGTGGGGGAGCCGGGCTGGCTGAGCACCAAGGCCGGCGACCTCTTCGCTTATTTCATCACCTTCCGGGAAGGAAGCCTGCCCAAGGATCGCGTGCTGGAGGCGCTGTGGCCCGAGATGAGACCCGACCGCAGCAGCGGCGCTTTCCACACCGCCCTATACAAAATGCGCCAGATGCTGCGCCTCACTGGAACGTCCCCAAAGGGGGATGGCCAGCAGCGGAAGTTCGTGCAGACCCGTGGGGGCGAGTACTACCTGAAGTCAGAGCACTTCTGGATCGACGCTGACGAGTTCACGAAGCTGAATGCCGAGTGCGCCCGGCATTCACATGAGGCGATGGAGCGCTGTGAAGCGTGCGCCGTACGGCTGCAACGGGCGATGGAACTGTACCGGGGGGACTACCTGCCAAATCTGTACTACGACTGGGTGCTGGACACGCAGCGGCAACTGCAGGAGGCGTATCTGGAGGCGTTACAGGTCCTGGCGGCGCATCAGGCCGGTCGAGGTAGCTATGAACTGGCCCTGGCCTATGGGCGACAAATACTGGCCAAAGACCCCTTGCTAGAGGAGGTTCACTGCCAGATGATGGGCTACTACAGCCAGTTGGGAGATCGCAACGGAGTGATCCGGCAGTATCAGCACTTGACGGCGACCCTGGCAGATGAGTTAGAGATCGAACCAATGCCGGAGACGCAGGAACTCTATCACGCCTTAATCGGCGGCTAAATGGAGGCAATCAAGATTATTTGAAAAAATTTTCATACTGAGAATGCAGTGAGAATTTAATCAGAATCGAGTGAGAGGCGTTGGGTATATTACTGGCAACAATATATCCAACGCCTCTTTATAATTTCCCTGAAGTTGAAGGGACTAAAGAGGCAAGGGGAACTGGCTACGGTCTATGTACCTATCACACTCAAGAAAGGAGGAAATTTATAGAATCATTTTAGCAACGAGTAGTTTAGGTAATAGGGCTACCGACAGCCCAGAATCAAAAACCAAATTTCACCAAGAAACATATTTTTCGGAGGTATTCCAATCATGAAAACCATAACCATTAACAAACGCCATATCATGACCCTGGGGTTAGTCCTGGTTCTTCTCAGTTTGCTCATACCGCAGACTGCTTTGGCCAAAACACCCGTACCGGCTGGAACCGATCCCAATTTTCCCCTTGAGATCACCCTGGAGCCCAACCAAGTTACCTTCAAGACGGGCCAACTGGCGGCCGGGCAAGAAACATGGTTTGCAGTGAAAGTGACTGACCTGTACGCTTTGTCTGCCGCAAACAGGCACGACGACGACGATGATGATGATGGCCGTCTGCCGCTTGATCTAACCCTCTTTGTCGCCCCCATCGACGGCAACAAAATCCACAAGCTCAGGATGGAGATTTTCCCAGGCAGCTATGCCAGCCACTGGTCTGTTGGCCACCTCTACACCGATGGCCTTGACGAAGACGATGTGGACTATGCCGCTGCTGTGACCCCCTTTGGCGTGGGCCGTGCGGTTGACCGAGTTGACGAAGATCATCACTATAAGACCGGCGAAGGCGACCCCCTGCTGGGCAGCCTGGTCTGGAGCGGGGATGTCATCAACAATGAAACTGTCTTAGTCCGCGTTCTGAACGACACTGGCGCCCCGGTAGGCTATTGGTTCTTTACGGGCCACATCATCGACGTGGAGTTAAGCTAATACTCTAGGGTGTCAACAGGTTCAAGTCTTTAACCCTCTTCTCTTGATGAGTAGGGCCACACCGCGGTGTGGCCCTACGATACCAAACGCCTTTTTCAGCTTCCCGAAGTTAGGGGAGTAAAGGGACAGAGCTTTCTGATGAGGATTAGCCACTATGATCAGCAAATTAAGGCAGGAGATCATTGAGTTTCTGCAAAAACATGACGTAGGACATCTAGCCCTCAGCGGCCTCGATGGGCCCTGGGCTTCAATTGTGCGCTATATGAACCATAATCTTACCCTCTACCTGATCGAACGACGCACAAGTGACCTGATCTATTACCTGGAAAACGATCCCCATATCGTGTTCACCGTTGAAGGGGAACAGGAGAGCGTTCAACTCTTTGGCACAGCTCAGGTGTTGACCGCTCAGGAACTTCCCCAGGGAGTGGACAAAGTTCAAGCCAATTATCGCTTGAAGGACCGCCAGGCGCCGGGCGTCTATGTGGTGGTGGAAGTGAAACCTGAGCGTGTTTATCGCTTGACCCACGATAACGGCGCGACCCATCGAGACACGATGGACATTAATACCGAAGCAGAAGGATAGGCAAACAAATGACCGACTTAATGATTGAAGCCAAGGGATTGACCAAGCACTACAAAAAGCTGGAAGCGGTGCGAGGAATTGACCTGGCGATACGTCGAGGCGAGATCTTCGGCATCGTCGGCCCCGACGGCGCCGGCAAGACGACCACCATCCAGATGCTGACCGGCATCCTCACCCCCACGGCGGGTGAAGCCCACGTGGCTGGGGTAGATGCAGTCCGTGAGACCGACCGGTTGGGGGGCAAGATTGGCTACATGTCTGAGGGGTTCACCCTGTACGGCACTCTGTCGGTGGAAGAAAATATGGATTTCTTTGCCGACCTGTACGGTGTGCCGTCCGACCTCCGCCGCGAGCGCAAAGAGCAATTGTTGCACTTTGCCCGGCTGAAAGAAGCGCGTGGCCGTCGCGCCGGGAACCTGTCGGGGGGGATGAAAAAGAAGCTAGCCCTGGCCTGTACCCTGATGTATTCGCCCCAGGTCCTCTTCCTGGACGAACCGACGACCGGCGTGGACCCCGTTTCCCGGCGTGATTTCTGGAAGCTGCTGCACAATTGGAGGCAGGCGAGTGAAGGGTTGACCATCTTTGTCAACACGCCCTACATGGACGAGGCCGAACGTTTCGACCGGGTGGCTCTGATGCATCTGGGGCAGTTCATCGCCATTGACACGCCGCAAGCTCTCAAGGCCAGTCTGGATGGCGAGATGCTGGATCTGAAAGCAGAACCCCAGGCCACCGCCTTACACCTGCTTAAAGCGACCGAGGGGGTGTCACACGTGCAAGTCTTTGGTGAGCGACTACACTTGCTGGTTCCGACCGGAAATGGCCGGAGGCCGAGCCTGGACCTGGAGACGACCTTGACCGCTGCCGGGGTCAGGCTTCTGGAGCAACGTCGCACAGAACCTACCCTGGAAGACGTATTCGTTGCCTCTATCGAGGCCCTTGGGCAGGAGAGCAGGAGAGCAGAGGAGCAAGGGAGCAGGGGGGACAAGGAGACACAGAGGATGGGTTGGGAGTTGGAGTTGGAGACAGCCTTCCCTCAGTCCTCCTCTCCAACTCTAACCTCAAACTCAAACGAAGTATCCAAAATCCCCAACCCTCAATCCCCAATCCCTAATCCCCAATCCCCAATCTCCGGCTATGCCGTTACTGTCGAAGGGCTGACCAAACGCTTCGGCAGCTTCACGGCGGTGGACGGAATCAATTTTAACGTCCACGCCGGCGAAATCTTCGGCTTCCTCGGCCCCAACGGGTCGGGTAAAACGACGACCATCCGCATGCTGACCGGCCTCCTGCCGCCGACTTCGGGGGCAGGTACTGTGGCCGGCTTCGACATACTGGGGGAGCAAGCCCGTATCAAGCCGGAGATTGGCTACATGAGCCAGAAATTTTCCCTTTACCAGGATCTGACGGTAGAAGAAAACATTGATTTTTACGCCGGGTTGTACAACGTACCCCGTCGACGACGGGCCGAACGTAAGGCCTGGGCCTTGGAGATGGCCGGTCTGCGCGGCAAGGAGCGGCTGCTGACCCGCGACCTGTCGGGCGGCTGGAAGCAGCGGTTAGCCCTGGGCTGCGCCGTACAGCACCAGCCGCGCATCCTGTTCCTGGACGAACCGACCTCCGGGGTGGACCCCATCTCCCGCCGCGCTTTCTGGGATCTGATCTTCGAGTTATCGGCCCAGGGGGTGACGATTTTCGTGACCACCCACTACATGGAGGAGGCCGATCACTGCCACACCGTGGCCCTGCTCTACTACGGCCAGATCATCGCCCTGGACAGCCCGGCGGCGATGAAGGCCAATATGAAGGCCGGCCAGATGCTGGAGATTGACGTGGCCGACGCCCTGCGGGCCTCGAACGTGGTGGCCAACCTACCGCAAGTACAGAGCGCGGCCCCCTATGGCGATAAGCTACATGTTCTGGTGGGGAGTTTGGCCAACGAGGCGATTGAGCCTCTGAGCCGGGCGCTGGCCGCCGCCGACCTGCCGCCGGGGCGTATCGAACGCATTGAATTCTCGTTGGAAGACCTGTTTGTCATCTTTATCGAGATGCAAGAGGCCGGCCAACGCGAACTTATGGAGAGAAAATAATGAGCAAATACCCCAGAAGGCACAGGCGTTTTATTGCCGTCCTAATTAAAGAAACCCGCGAGATCTGGCGTGATCCGGGCACGCTGCTGATGGCTATCATCCTGCCCCTGATTATGCTCTTCCTCTTCACCTATGCCACTAACCTGGATGTTGAGGATGTGGCCCTGGCTGTCTACGACCAGGACCGGACACCGGCCAGCCGGGCCTACATCACCCAACTCACCACCGGCGACCAGTTCCACCTCCACAGCCAGGTCTGGAGCCAGGATGACCTGGAGGGGTTGATGGACCGCGACGCCGTCGAGGCCGGGCTGATCATCCCGCCCGGCTTTGGGGAGGCGCTGCAGGCCGGTCGCCCGGCGATGGTGCAAACCTGGGTGGACGGCTCGTTTCCACCTACGGCCAACGTAGCCATCGGCTACGTGACGGCCTTCAACCAGGTTTACAGCGCCCAGCAGGTGGCCGCCCGCCTGGGTCAGGCCTATCAGCCGGCCATTGTGGTCGAGCCGAGAGTGTGGTACAACCCTGGCTTAAAGAGTGTCAACTTTATCGTGCCGGGCCTGTTCGCCGTCATCTTGCTGGCCTTCCCCCCTTTGCTCTCGGCCCTGGCCGTGGTCCGGGAAAAGGAGCAGGGCAGCATCCAGCAGATCTTTGTCTCTCCCATCCGGCCGGCGGAGTTGATCCTGGGCAAGCTCATCCCCTACGGGGTGATCGCCTTTATTCAAATAACTATCATTTTTACCGCCGGTATCGGCTGGTTCCGGGTGCCCTTTGCCGGCAACCTGACCCTTTTGCTGGTGGCGGCCCTGGTCTACGTTTTTGGGGCAGTCAGCATTGGGCTGCTGATCAGTACCTTAACCAACAGCCAGGTGGCGGCCTCGCTGGCGGCCATCGGACTGACCCTGATGCCGGCCATCGTCTTCTCCGGCTTCGTCTACCCCATTTTTAACATGCCCCGGGTGATGCAATGGTACACCTATCTCTTTCCGGCCCGTCACTTCACGGGCATGGCCCGGAGCATTACCCTTAAAGGGGTGGGGCTAGAGACCCTATGGCCGCAGATGGGCTTGATGCTGGCCTATGTGCTGGTGATTTTCATCATTGCCTCCCTGCGGTTCAAGAAGAAAGTGGGCTAACTAAAGGAGCAAAACCGATGTCAAGTCGTCTCTTATCTTTGATACGTAAAGAATTTCTACAGCTTTTCCGCGACTGGATGGTGATCGTCCTTATCCTGTACATCTTTGTCGAGCCGGTTCTGTGCGGGGTGTCCCTCTTCTTCGACGTAAAACATATGCCGCTGGCCGTGGTTGATGCCGACCGCAGCCAGGCCAGTCGTGCCTTGATCACCAGGCTAGCCACCTCGGAGCACTTTGATCTGTACGCCGTCCTGGACTCACAGGCCGGACTGGAGCCTCTTTTTGACCAGGGCGAGGTGCAGATGGGGCTGGTCATCCCGACCGGCTTCGAGCGTGACTTGAGCCGGGGTGATACGGCCCGGGCACAGGTCATCGCCGACGGCTCCGATGCCAACACCGCGGCGGTGGCCATCGGCTACGCCGGGCAGATCATCGGCGCCCACTCACGCCGCATCGAGCTACAGCGGCTGGGTGTACCGAAGGAGACCGCCCTGGCCCGGCTGCCGGTGGTGGTCAATCGCATCCGGGCCCGCTACGACCCTGACTTGCGCTTTACCAACTTCCTCATGGTGGTCATGGTCGCCGCGGTGATCCCTTTCTTGGGGGTGCTGTTGGTCGCGGTTTCAATCGTCCGCGAGAAGGCATCAGGCACCATGGAGCAACTGATGGTTACGCCCCTCTACCCCTGGGAGTTGATAGCGGCCAAACTGGTACCACTGGGCATCGTCAAGATTCTCGGGCTGGCCATCGGCATTGCCATCACGGCCTGGGGGTTCGATGTGCCGCTGCGGGGCAGTCTGGGGCTGTATTTCACCCTATCGACGCTGGCCTTCATTGTGGCGGCGGGCCTGGGTGTGGCTGTCGGCACGGTGACCAACACCATGCAGCAGGCGCTCCTGCTGGGCTTCTTTATCATCTTTCCGATGATGTTTCTAGCAGGGATGATGTCGCCGCTGGAGAACATGCCCGCTGCCTTACAATGGCTGTCCCTACTCAACCCCCTGCGTTACTACGTTGCCATTACCCTGGGTGTCTTTCTCAAGGGGGTAGGGCTCAACGTACTGTGGCCGCAGGTGTTAGGGCTGGCGGGGCTGGGGGTCATCATCTTCAGCGCCAGTCTGATCCGTTTTCGGAAAAGTTTAGCCTGAAACGAATGGATGAACAAGACAGGAGGATGTTCAAAATGGCAAAGGATCCTGTGTGTGGGATGGTGGTCGATCCGGCCAAGACCGTGGCGATCACTGTCTACAAGGAAAAAACCTACTACTTCTGCAGTTCTGGCTGCCAGGCAGCCTTCGACAGGAAACCAGAAAAATTTCTCGGCAAAACCGAGACAGACCAAGAACAAGGTAAGACTTCAGGAGGAGTATGATGGCCAGCACATCAAATCAGGAGGAATATGATGGCCAGCACATCAAAAACAACCCTCATGGTAACCGATCCCGTCTGCGGCATGGAGGTAGACCCAACCAAAGCGCCCCATACCCACCAGGTGATAGGCCAAACCTTCTACTTCTGCTCCAACTTCTGCGCCCAGCTCTTCGACCCGGAAATGACCGCGGCAGAGCTGGTCAGGCTGCGAGCAGCAATTGGGGGCGAAGGTCACCAGAGCCGCGCGAGGCCCTCGTTGTGGGGCCAGGGCCTCACCCATGGGGCGATCAAAAAGTTGCTTCATTTTTTCGGAGGTGAATCATGAAAAACAAAATAAAGCCCCTTATTCTGATCCTGCTGCTCATTGTCGCCGTTGGCGGCGGTTACTGGTACTATCCCCAGAAGCCCGACGCCCTCGTTCAGCTTCAACAGAGGCTGGGCCTCCTTAGCCAGGCTCAAGCCCGTGAAATCGATATGGCCTCAGGCTACATCGAGGCCGATGAAATCAACGTGGCGTCCGAAATCAGCGGACGCATTAGCCGCATCGCCGTTGAAGAGGGTGATTTGGTCCACAGCGGTCAGCTCCTGGTTGAACTGGACACCGCGCTTCTGGAGGCAGAGGTGCAACAGGTTGAAGCCAAGATTGCGACGGCCAAAGCACAACTGGCCAAAATCAAAGCCGGCGTTCGGCCTGAAGAGATCGCTAAAGCCGAAGCGGCTGTAGCTGTGGCCGAAGCCAAGTCTGAAGCGGCCTACACCCAGTGGCAAGACGCCATCCGGCTGCGTGACAATCCACAAGAGTTGGACATGCAGATTGATGCGGCCAGGACGGCGGTGGAATTGGCCCGATTGAGAATAGGACATTCCGTCCCTTTGAAAGATGCCGGCGAAGCTATGTATGAGCTGGGGAAGCATAACTGGGAATACATTCAAGAACCCCAACGTTTTTGCGGCACGCACCCCATCAGCAAAAGAAAGGTCTGCGTCAATTACACCTTCAAGGAGGGCGAGCAGCAAGCGGCCAACACGGCCTGGAATTATGCCGGGGCGGATATGTGGGCAGCCTGGGTAAAGTTAAATAGCGCCGTGGCTGCGCGAGATGACGCCGAAACTGTCCTGAATGATCTGCTGCGCCTCAGGAACGACCCTCAGGAGGCGCAAATCAGGGTAACTCAGGCCGAGGCCGCCCACAAGACGGCTCGGGTTGAGGTGGAAGTGGCCAAAGCCCAGCTTGAAATCCTGAAGGCTGGCCCTCGTCTCGAGCAAATTGCCCTGGCTGAAGCCCAGGTCAAGCAGGCCGAAGCCAACCTGAGCGCCCTCGACGGACAACGAGACAAACACATCCTGGTCGCTCCCCTGGCCGGTTGGGTGGTGGAGCAGTCGACAAATGAAGGCGAGCTGGCCGTGCCCGGTACGACTTTGTTGACCCTGGCCGATCTAACCAAGGTGACCTTGACGGTATACGTGCCCGAACCGGACGTCGATACCGTTTCCATCGGGCAAAAAGTGACGGTCTTTGTGGACACCTTTCCCGATATACCTTTCACCGGCTCTGTCACCTATATCAGCGACGAAGCTGAATTTACACCCAAAAACATTCAGACCAGGGAAGAGCGAACCACGACTGTGTTTGCCGTCAAGATCAAACTGGAAAATGAGGATCAACGGCTCAAACCCGGCATGCCCGCCGATGCGGTCCTGTCCGTAGAGCCCAATTTTAGGAGGTGAAACAATGAAACGCATTATCCGTATTCTCCCAGTGATTCTTCTGTTGGCCGTTCTCAGTATTGGAGTCTGGTGGTACACGCGTCCCCCTGCGGCGGCGTCCGAAGTCACCGCCCTGCCTGGATCGGGCACCATCGAGGCCGACGAAACGGTGGTCATCACAGCCGAGTTGGGCGGACGCCTTATCGACCTGACAGTCGATGAAGGCGACCAAGTGACGGTGGGTCAGGTCTTGGTCGAGCTAGACAAAACAGATCTGCTGGCCCTAAAAACGCAACTTGAGGCGGCCCTGGCTACCGCTAAGGCCAATCTGGCCTTGAGTAGCGCTTCGGCCCGACCAGAGGAGATTGCCGCAGCCCAGGCCCAACTGGGGCAGGCTGAAGTGGCCCGGGATGGGGCCAGGCTGACCTGGCAGCGGGCCAAGGCCCTGGTCGATGACCCCCATCAACTGGAAACCAGGATCAATCAGGCCCAGGCCCAGGTCAACGAGGTTGAAAGCGAACTGGAGATGGCCCAGGTCACTTTGAAACGGAAGGAGATCCAGGCTGAAGCCGCCAGCCGCAATCAGTCCAACCATGAGGCACTGGTCCAAAGCGAAGCGGCCCAATATCAACTGCAAGCGGCTCAGGTAGGGGTTGCCATGGCCGAAGTGGCTCTGAACGGGGCCAAACGGCAGGTCGAGCATTTACTCCGCCTGCGCGATATGCCGCTGCCGCTCATCGCCCAGGCCAACGCCGCTGAAGCGGTCTATCGCCAGGCCGAAGCCGCCGTGCTGGCGGCCCAAGCCAATCTGACTGCGGTCAAAGCTGACCCTACTCCCGAGGACATTGCTGTGGCTCAAGCCCAGGTGCGAGAGGCCGAGGCTGCCCTGGACATGGTCGCAGTGCAATTGGCCAAGCAAACACTGACGGCTCCCCGCGATGGCCTGATCAGCCGGAAACTGGTTGAACCGGGCGAGTTGGCTGCGCCCGGGGCCGTGTTGCTCGAGCTCAACGACATTGACACGGTCGAGTTGGCTGTTTACATTCCCGAAGACGAAATTGGTCAGGTCAAGATTGGGCAAAAGGCGCTGGTTTCTGTCGATGCTTACGATGACGAACGGTTTGAAGGGTGGGTGAGCTTTATTGCCCATGAGGCCGAATTTACCCCACGCAACGTACAGACGCAAGAGGAGCGGGTAAAGTTGATCTTCCGCGTCAAAATTAAACTGGATAATCCTGACCACCGGTTGAAGCCCGGCATGCCGGCCGATGCGGAGATCTTGCTGACACCCCAGGCGAGCGCAGTGGCAACACCAGCCCTAACTAGCTCACCCCAACCAACCGTGTCCCCTACAACCACGCCAACGCCGATTGAGGCTGAGCCTACGTCGACCGCTGCCCCTACCCCGACAGCTACCGAAGTGCCCCCGGCAGTTTGGGCCGAGGTGGTTTCGTGGGGCCTGAACGTACGCAGCGGCCCCGGCATCGATTATTCAGTTATCGCCACGCTGGCCAAAGGAGATACCGTGCCCGTGATCGAGGTTGACCCCAATACCGGCTGGCTGCAGGTCCAGCTACCCAATGGCAAGCAGACCGGCTGGATTTCGGGCAAACCGGCTTATGTGTCAGTTAAATAGTTAACGAGTGAACAGATGAACATCCGTATCGGACCTATATCTAATCTAAACTTGAAACCGAGAAGTGGCACTCCTGATGGGCCCTGCCCCGATCTGGATCAGGTTCATCCCCACAGACGCCAACACGACTCGCAGCGACATCACCTGACCTTGAAGGCGGTCACTGTCCTGGCCATCCTGCTGATCCTGACCAGCGCAATCCTGGGTAGCGCCTACGACCTCAGTTTCTCCACCGCCCTCACTTCAGCCCAGAGGTATGCTGCCAGCATCCTCACGGAAGCTTTGCCGCCGGCCGACGGAGCCCTCGGGCAGGCTCCGACCCTGACCGACCAGGAGCAGGTCCTCATCCAGCTCTACGAGACGGCAGGACCAGCCGTGGTAAAGATCGTGGTTGCGCATCGTGGTCGGGTGGATCTGACCCGTACCAATCCGCGAGGGGATGGCCTGGGGTCGGGGATTATCCTTGACCGCAAGGGCCACATCGTGACCAACCAGCACGTCGTGGACAAAGCGGCAGAGGTGGTGGTACAGTTGACCAGCGGGCGCGCGGTCAAGGCCCAGGTGGTGGGGCAAGACCCGAGCACCGATCTGGCCGTACTGCGGGTCGACGTGTCCGCAGAGGAGCTAACCGTAGCGCCTTTCGCAGACTCTGATGCCCTGCGTGTGGGCCAGGTGGCCGTCGTCATTGGCTATCCCTTCGGCCTTGATAGGTCACTGACGGTCGGTCACATCAGCGGCCTGGGCCGGACGACTCCGACCAAGGATAAATACATGCCGGTGGTCCAGGGCATGATCCAGACGGATGCGGCCATCAATCCGGGGAACAGTGGTGGCCCCCTGCTCAACCTGCGGGGCGAGGTGGTAGGCATCAACACGGCGCTCTTCTCCACCAGTCGGGGTTGGCAAGGGGTGGGCTTCGCCGTGCCGAGCAACACCGCCCGTTGGGTGATCGCTGAATTGCTGGAGAAAGGTTATGTCCCCCGCCCGTTCCTGGGCATTGTCGGTCTGCCACTGGACGCACAGGTGGCAGTCGACCTCGGGTTGGACATTGACCATGGCTTGCTAATCCAGGAGGTGTATCAGGGCTCACCCGCCTGGCAGGCTGGCCTGCGCCCTGGCGACGAGTGGGCCCGGCTGGAGAGATGGCTCGTTCGCGTCGGTGGGGACGTGCTGATTGCCATCGATGGTCAGCCAGTCGACTCGATGGGGGTGTTGAGCAAGCTGCTGCAGGAACGGGCCATCGGCGACACGATCACCCTGAGTGTGCAGCGGGCGGGTCAGGAGCTCGAACTGGTAGTTACGTTGCGCGAACGGCCTCTACCGGTCGGCTGACAGGCTGGCCAGTCCTGGCCAAAGGAGATACCATACGTAATGCGTAATGCGTAAAATGTGCCCTTAAAAAGCGCCGGCCTGGCCCGGGGCGGATTCTCCTTTGGGGAATATGGGCCGGTTTTATGTGTCTGTCCATTTGGGACGCGATCGATGTCGATATATACTATGGTTGAACTCAAGAAATGGGGAAGCGTGTATTATGGATGTTTTAAACGCTGCTTCAGAAACCGCATTAATCACCTTAAGAGCACGGGTAATAGAAGCGGTAAAAGAAAAGCCAGTCATTGAGGATAGTATTGGCTTGGAATGCCTGAATAGGCTCCAATCGTTACTGCCAATTGAAACTCGGAATAGGCTCTTAAACAGGAATTTACCGTCAACTTTGACCAGGCACATTGCCCTGAGAGCCCGAAAATATGACTCTTACGCCAGAACATTTATCGAAGAAAACCCAAATGGAATGGTAGTAAACCTTGGATGTGGCTTTGATACCAGGTATTGGCGTGTATCAGATAAGGCATGGAAATATGTTGAGATCGATTTGCCAGAAGTAATAGCAGTTAAAAAGAAGGTTTTGGCTGATATTACGACGTATCCGATGATTGGATGTTCCGTATTAGAAGAAAGATGGATTGAAAGAATTTTATCCATGCAAAAAGAGAACATCCTATTTCTCGCCGAAGGTCTGTTTATGTACCTGCCCAAAAGGGAAGTTGTCCGCATTTTCAACAAACTATCAGAATCATTCTCGGAATCTCAGATCGTATTTGAAGTAGTTAACGCAAAATACACGGAAGGAATATGGAAGAAGATCGTTGAGTCCAAAATGAAACGATCTTTAGGCACCAAAGCCGGTTCTTCATATGACTTTGGTGTGCGGGAGGCGAAGGATGTTGAGTCACATGGTAAAAACATAAAAGTCGTAGAAGAATGGTCTTACTTTGAAGACGAAGATATGAGACCTAAGTTCTTAAGGCTATTTCGTAATCTTAAATTTATATCAAGAACTCAATGGACTATAAAAGCAACGATCGGCTAATCAGTGTATGAACCTGGCGAGAACCCGCGTGACTAAAGCCCTCGCGCTGAAAGAGCTAAGGTCACTAAAACGACCTTACGGACCCAAAATAAGGAGCTTACCATGTCAAACTTGAGCCGGATAACTGCTTTTTTTGAAGAAAGAAGAAGCCTTTTCCCGAAAAAATTTAAACCTGGTCGGGGTTGCTCGCCACTGAGGCAGGCGCAAATTGACCGCATCCGGGCCTTCAAGGCGATCTTAAAGGAACACGAGACCACGCCCCTTGAGACAACCCTGGACAATTTTCGCCGCGACCGCGACCCCAACAAGGAAATCCAGGTCTGGGAGCACATCGCCCGGGTCTATCAGTTGGAACTCGCCGCTCGCCCGAACGCGGACGCCACAGAGCGCGCCCTCGTCTACAAGGCTATCTTTGCCTGTTCCTTTCCCCCAAGATGAACGACGTCCTTTCAATAGTGCCGGCGGCAAAGGCACTTAAGAATCTTGACAGGCTTGTTGCGTGCTACGCCATTCAGTAACAATACATGGGGATACTTGTCGCCGAAGAAGCGATATCCCCTGAAATTCTTAGCGACATCAGTTCGACACGTTAAGTGGACTAAGCTGAATCACAAGGAGGTGATCCATGAAACCATTCGAGTACCGGGCGCCTACGTCTATCGACGAGGCTATTGCGCTTCTCGCCGCCAGGGGAGAGCAGGCGCGCCCACTGGCGGGGGGAACGGACCTGCTAGGGCAGTTACGTCGCGGCCGCTTCGATCTGGACCTGATCGTTGACGTGAAGAAGATTCCGGAACTGAATCAGATTTCTTTCGACCCAACCGAGGGGCTGGTAGTCGGGGCGGCGGTAACCTGCGCCCGCCTCTACGAGAGCCCCGATGTACAGGAGAAATATCCAGCTCTGGTTGATGCAGTGTCGATGATTGGCGACATCGGTATTCAGGGGCGCGCCACACTCGGCGGGAACCTGTGTAACGCGGCCCCCAGTGGCGACGGGATCTCTGCCATGATTGCCCTGAACGCCACTTGTACCATCGCTGGTCCACAAGGGGATCGGGCCGTGCCGGTGGAAGCTTTCTGCACCGGGCCAAGGCAGACCGTCCTCGAAAACGGTGAGATCCTGGTCTCCATTCATTTCCCCGCCCCCAAGCCCAACTCAGGGGCGCGCTACCTGCGCTTCACCCCCCGCCGGGAGATGGACATTGCCGTTGTCGGTGCGGCGGCCTGGGTCGAGTTAAGCCATGACCAGGTCGAGATCAAAGATGCACGGATTGCATTGGCGACGGCGGCGCCCACCCCCCTCCTGGCCAAGGCCGCCAGCCTTTCGCTGGTGGGGAAGCCGCCGGCCGAGGCCGCCTTTGCCGAGGCAGCCAAACTGGCCCAGGAGGCAGCGAAACCACGCACATCCGCGCGTGGCACGATAGCCCAGCGCCGACACCTGATCGGCGTGCTGGTCAAACGCGCCCTCCGTGACGCGACACATCGGGCAACTGGAATTCTTGCCCGGCCGCTGGAGGAAGGAGAGAAAATTGATGACTAACAAAACCATTGTTCAGACCACGATCAACGGCGAACACGTTGAGTTTCTATGTGAACCTCGCCAAAGCCTGCTGGAATGTCTGCGCGATATTCTAGGTCTGACCGGGGCTAAAGAGGGTTGCAACGACGGCAACTGCGGCGCATGCAGCGTCCTGCTCAACGGTCGGCTAGTGAAATCGTGTCTGGTGCTGGGCGTCGAAATCGACGGCCAAACGGTGCTGACGGTCGAGGGCCTAGCTGACTGGCGCGGCCTCCATCCGATCCAGCAGGCGTTCATCGACCACGACGCCTTTCAGTGTGGCTATTGCACCCCCGGTTTTCTGATCGCAGCTAAGGCGTTGCTGGAGCGCGATTCCAGACCGTCCGAGGCCAAGATTCGGACCTGGCTGGCGGGGAATCTCTGTCGCTGCACCGGATACGATAAAATCGTGCGAGCGGTGCAGGCCGCTGCTGCTCGACTGGCACAACATCCGGAGGAGGATGTAAAAACGGGTGCTGATCAAACTTCCCCTACCGGGGGTTATACTGTTATCGGCACGCGCCAACCCCGCGTCGACGGCACAGACAAGGTGACCGGTTGCGCCCTTTTTGGGGCCGATATCAACCTGCCGCGTCTCCTACATGGTAAGGTGCTGCGCAGCCCTCACGCCCACGCCTGCATTCGTTCTATTGACACCAGCCAGGCGGAGGCGCTGCCCGGCGTCAAGGCGGTGGTGACCGCTGCCGACCTGCCAGACTTGTCCGCAGAGACACAAAACCTGCGCTATCAGAGAGACAACGTTCTGGCGAGGGATAAGGTGCTCTTCCACGGCCATGCCGTCGCCGCCGTGGCGGCGACCAGCCCCCACATCGCCGCAGAGGCCCTGGCCCTGATAAAAGTGGATTATGAAGTGCTGCCACCGCTGCTGGATGTTCGCCAGGCGATGCACGATGAGGCGCCGATTCTGCTGGACGATCTACGCACCGACGAGTTGGGCAAAAAAGGCGACAAACCTACCAACATTGCTCGCCATATACAGCATAAACGTGGCGACCTTGAGCAAGGGTTTGCAGAAGCAGCCGTGGTCGTCGAGCGAGAATTCTTCACGGCCACCGTGCATCAAGGCTACATCGAACCACCAAACGCCATGGCGCTTTATAACCCTGACGGCCAGTTGACCCTCTGGGGCAGCACCTCGGGCGCCTTTGGGGCTCGCAGCCAAGTCTCCAACATCTTGCAGATCCCAGTCTCTAAAACCCGGGTGATCCCAATGGAAATTGGTGGTGCCTTCGGCGGCAAGCCCCTGGCTGTCCTGGGATCAGTAGCGGCCCTGCTTTCGAAAAAGAGCGGTCACCGACCGGTCAAAATGGTCATGAGCCGGACCGAGGTTTTTGCCGGCACCAACCCCTCATCAGGTTCCTACATCCGGGTCAAGATGGGCGCTGACGAGCACGGGCGGATCACGGCGGCAGAAGCCTGCCTGATTTACGAGGCCGGTGCTTATCCGGGCACATCGGTCGGCTATATCGCGGGCATTATCTTCGCTCCTTACCGGATTCAGAACCTTCAGAGCGATGGCTATGAAGTGGTGATCAACAAGCCCAAGGCCGGTTCCTACCGCGGGGTCGGATCTACTATCGCCGTCTCTGCCGCCGAAATGGTAGTTGATGAGCTGTGCGAAAAGCTGGCACTGGATCCACTCGAATTCCGGGCGCTCAATGGCGTGCAAGAGGGCGACCGCCGGCCTGACGGTCCGGTTTATCCGCGCCTGGGCTATCTGGAAACGGTCGAGGCCGCCAAAAACCATCCCCATTATGCCACCCCGTTGACGGGCGCGAACCGAGGCCGGGGGGTAGCCTCCGCTGTCTGGTTAAATTGGGGGGGTCGCTCCAGCGCCATGGCCAGCCTTACCTCCGATGGCACCGTCAATCTGGTGGTAGGCTCCGTAGACCTCAGCGGAACGCGCACCTCTATCGCCATGCAACTGGCCGAAACGTTGGGTATCCCCGTTGAAGATGTCAAGCCACGCGTGGCTGACACGGATTCGGTGGGCTTCACCGATGGGAGTTACGGCAGCCGGACGACCTTCGCCACGGGATGGGCGGCCTACGAATTGGGCCAACGTCTCAAAAGCGAATTGACCGAGCGCGTGGCTCAGTTGTGGGAGGTAAACTCGGCTGAGGTCGTCTTTGACGATGGTGTCTTCTCCGCTCACGACCGGCGGATTACCTTCAAGGAACTGGCCGCCTGGCTGGAGGAAACGGGCGGCCCGGTGATGGTCAGTGTGACTGTCAATCCCAAGGACTATGGTCCCGGCGCTGCGGTCCACATCGTGGACGTAGAGGTAGACCCGGAGACAGGCAAGGTGGACATCCTACGCTACACTGCGTTGCAGGACGTCGGCCAGGCCATCCATCCTGGCTGTGTGGAAGGCCAGCTTCAGGGTGGTGTGGTTCAAGGAATCGGCTGGGCTTTGCATGAGGGATATATCTATGACCAAGAGGCTCATTTGCTTAATGCCAACCTGCTGGACTATCGCCTCCCCACCTGCCTGGATGTGCCGATGATCGATACTACCCTATTGGAAGTACCGAATCCGGGCCATCCTTACGGCGTCCGCGGCGCGGGCGAAATACCCATCCTGCCGCCGCCAGCGGCCGTCGCCAATGCGATCTATCGGGCTGTCGGGGTGCGCTTGAATCACCTGCCGATGTCGCCGAGGCATATTCTCGAAGCGCTGTGGGACCTGGAACGTCCTCCAAGGGGGAAAGAAGCGGCAGGGCGATAAATATGAAAAGCAATCTTGCGGTCGATACCCTGGTCGATGCGGTGACTACCGTCTCCATTTTCGTATTTTGCCAGGATCTGAACCGACAGTTCTCCTCGAATCCGGCGGCGGAGCGGATGTCATGTATTGGGACGCCCTCACTCCGATACTTGCCCGCGAAACCGGAGCAACCATCGTAGCCTATGACCGGGCCGGCTATGGGGAGAGTGACCTGCCGCGCGGTGCCCCCCGACCTCAGCTTAGGGAATTGCCACCCGAACCTGGCCAATTACCAAACCTGAAAGCCTTAGATTGGCCGCTAACAGACTGGCGGGAGTGCCGCCAGAAATTGAGCAGCGGTCCAATCTAAAAATGATGGGACACTAAATTTAGGCGATTCTACCTACCGCAGTTTCAGTAGTTCTACCCTAGCTCTATCTGGCCAGAGACCCTATAATATTGCAAATAATACCGAACCTACTGCGTACTACGTAATGCGTAAGGAAGTCACATTTTACGCAGTACACATTACGCAGTAGGTCATTACGTCCTAAGGAGATACTCCATGCAAAAAGAAATCACGCATGCGACTCACAATCACCAACAACACGCTGGTCACCATGACCAGGCACAAACCGTCGAAACTCACAACCATCATCGTAGCGAGCATAGCACCCCTCATGGTTCTGGGCACGGCGCGCATGTTGACCATACCGGCCATGAGCTCATGTTCCGTAACCGCTTTTGGGTCTCTTTGATTCTCTCCATTCCGGTCTTGCTTTACAGCCCCGCTTTGCAAGGCTGGCTGGGCTTTTCCCTGCCTACCTTTGCCGGCAGCCAATGGATTACGCCCCTATTTTCGATCATTATCTTCCTCTACGGCGGGGTCCCTTTCTTGCAAATGGCCCTGCCCGAGTTGCAAAATCGGCAGCCGGGGATGATGACCCTGATCTCGCTGGCCATTAGCGTCGCCTTTCTGTATAGCCTGACCACCTTATTTGTGCCCCTC
>JABAHQ010005598.1_pt5 | contig 21403 bp, 21 predicted proteins | sample 7062091 | NCBI WGS metagenome assembly JABAHQ01 (sample SAMN14534359, study PRJNA622989) | marine sediment metagenome | biome: marine biome [ENVO:00000428]; feature: marine pelagic biome [ENVO:01000023]; material: deep marine sediment [ENVO:00002113] | place: India: Gulf of Kutch | collected...
TCTATGGGGCGCAAAATTTCAGAAACGTTGAGAAGGCGGTCAGTAAACTTAACGAGGAAGAGACTTTGAGCTACATCTTTTCCACAAAACTCGATCGAGTGAGAAAATTCAGAGCCCGGTTTGAGAAGACTGTATTCATGTGGAGTGCAATACGGAAGAAGAAGGAGATAGAGAACACCTATGGCAAGTACAGATATCGCCTAGTCCGACCTCTCACCTTTCAATGTCGCGTCCTTGATGACAGCGAAGCCATGTTCAAACCGGCAATCTACCGAATCACCGACTATCAGCCGCTCAACCCCCACTCAGAGCTGGCAAAGGAAGAAGCTCCAATCCGAGCCGTGTCTATGGTAGGCTGCTACCGCAACCTGGCTCGCAGAGGCCAGAAGATCGCGGTTTCAGGGATGCTCGAGCGGGTGGAGTCCGTTGAGGCGGGAGACCTTGAGTACCAGGTTGTGGTGGGCACCGGAACTTGCGAAGATGAATACATTTGGCCCATAACGGATTGAGGGATCGCGACGCCGCGTTCATCCCTTCAATCTACCAGATTGAGCCCATCGAGATCTTGGAAGGCACCGAGATGGAAGACATTAGAAGGATTCTGTCTTATGTGGAGGAGTTCAGGATGCAGGCCTTCAGAGACGAAGAGGTCTACGTTGAAGGAAACCTGGAGCAGGTGGTGACCCTCACAGCCACATTCCACCAGATCACACTGACCCGCTGTCTAAGATACTATGAACAGGTTTTGAAAGTCCCAAAGGTATAATCAAGCCAAAACCATGTGATCTGATGTTCTGTTTCCCAAGAGTAATCTATAATATTCTAGTTGGTCCTCTTTTTGCACTTTTTCAACCTTTCCTTGGGCAATCACTATCTCACCTTCTCTGGCCTGTTCACAAAATCTTCCTCGGAAAGAGGCTATCTCCCGGATCTCTTCGTCAGTCCTTTCTCCTTCAAGAATTTCAACATTCTCGATTCTGTAGCGGCAGGGGGTGAAGATCGATTCTGAATCGTCGACTATTCTGGCTTTGATCTTGGCCTGACCTTCCGAGGTGTACATAAGTTCACCATATTTCTCTTTTTTTTCATTCCAGTTCTTCACGAACCTAAAGAAGTAATCTCTGCCCCTGAACTTACCTTGGAAAGCTTTCCGTGACTCGGTTCTAACAAAGTCCTTGAAGGAGACGACTGTATCTTTGGAGCGGAAAGCGAATAGTTCCCTCAATCCCTTCCGGTCATAGGATGTCATTGGACTCCCATTTTCCTTCTGCAGAATTTTCAGGGCTGAGTTGACCCTATAGCAGTTATCAGACCCATATACAACAGGGTCAATATCAGAGGTTGGATTGTGAAGCCCTATCAGGATTGAGCCTGAAATGCCCAAGTCAGTCCAAGAAACCTCCGCGTTGTCTTTAAGATGCTGTATCAATTCCAGCGCCAGTTCCTCCGTCTCATCTAAAACGTCTTCCTTGCGAAATTGTTGTAAGCGATGAGTTGGTTTGTAATGACGGCTTATGGCGTGAACAGGGACTTCGCAGAGGTTTTCGTCGAAAACGGGGTCATAGAATAAATAATGTGGGTAAGCCTTCTTAAGTAGTGAATAGCGCTCTGATAGAGCGTAGACTTTCCGGTAATGTCCACCCTCTCCTTGTCGATCACCTCTTGAATTAGGCACATAGCGGATGAAAGCAACAACTTTGTCTACTGGATGCAGCAGTCCCTTTACATCAAAGAAGAGGTTATCGGCCGTTTCAATGATGTCTCCTTCACGAGCCTTATCGCTCATCCTGATCGACTTTGCTACAGTTCTCGATGGAACAACCCTTCCCTGCGTAAAGCGAGGACCAGCCCCACCCCGATTACCGTTGCAATTGCAGTAAATATAGACCTTTCAACGGCAGAAACGGGCAGAACGGTCATGAAAATCTCGGAGGGTGGAGAAAACAAAGCTATGTAGGCCAAGTTTCCGATCATGTGATCGGCGATTATGCCACAGTAACTCGCGATGCAGATGGCCACTGCAAAGCTTCCTTTTCCTATGCCTCCACCAAATAATCCGTACAAGATCAGTATGGCACCAAGGAAATACAAGGGAAGGGAGAGGTAGGACAGAAACTCTATGGACCCCAAATATGGTTTTGGTAAAACATAGGCTAGCACTACAATTAGAATTCCGGACAGCAGATAAGATGGCAACGTAGTCCATGTACCTTCTTTTTTCTTGCCTACTTTGAAGGCAGAGGCGATCCACCCACGAGTGACTAGAATCATTAATAGGCCGAAGATGTGAAGCACTGGATAGAATGGGGCTTTTTTTCCTACTCCAGTTGCATACCATCCTAAGATCAGAAAGCCCAGTACCGCTGCCGCAATTGCCCAACTTGGGAAAAGATGACCGCCCGATTTACGACGCCTTTCGGTAAGTAGTCCAGAGATTAGTGCGGAAATTGCAGGACTGAACGATGTGAGAACGCTAAACCAGTTGTCTGCAACAAGTATACCTCCGATGAAAGCCGCTAGGAAACCCAAGTAAGGACCCAGCACCAATCCGTAGATCGGTGCTAATGAAGCATCAAATTTTATACTGGATCCTGAAAGACCAATAATCGGGAACCCAGGGATAACTTTTATTATAATCACTGACAAGGCTGCGAAAACTGCGATAAAGGCCACATCGCGTGTAGACACCTTCGGGGAATCCATAAACGTGACCACGCTGTAGGTAGCTAACTTGCTGTGTAATTTTTTACACAACGTTAATAAATCTTTTCATTAAGAGGGAGCTATTGCAGGCTTGGAGACCAACAGAATGTTTGACCATCAATCTGTTGAAATATCGGAAAAGGTTACAGCTTGCCTACAACTCGCTACTCTTCTTGAGGTTAGTGCCCACCCCAAACCGGGCAATGTTCACAGGACTGCTGACTTTCCAGAGACGAGATATGAGCATTTCTTGGCTTCTGCCGTTGCTCTGGCTCCACCGTTTAGGCATGGCACACAGCAAGGGATTTCAGTCTCCACTGAAAAGGTCGCCCCCAGCGATATTGGAGTTGGAAAAGTTATCAAGGATGCAGTGACGAGTGTGAGTGGGTGGCAGCGGGGAGGAAACACTCTTCTAGGCACAATAATATTGCTCTCACCATTTTCAGTCGCTGCTGGGATGACTTGTGTTGAGGATGGCTTCACTGTTGATAAGCTGAGAAAAAAGGTGAGAGTAGTTGTTGAGTCAAGTACCGCTCAGGACGCTGTGGATGTCTACGAAGCGATACATGTTGCTCAACCAGAAGGTCTCGGCAAAGTGCCAAGACTTGATGTCACGGATCCAGCTTCAAAACAGCAGATCCTTGAAGAAAAGGTGACTCTCCTGGAGGTCTTCAAGATTTCCTCTGACTATGATTCTGTGGCCTCTGAGTGGGTAAGTAACTATTCGATCACCTTTGATCTAGGCTATCCCTACTTCGCCCAGCTAATCCAAGATCAGAAGGATATAAACACCGCAACGGTACAGACATTCCTCAAGATACTTTCTGAAGTCCCCGACACGTTCATCGTCAGAAAGGTGGGTCCCTCAAAGGCGGAGCAGATCTCCTCCAAAGCCCAGAAAGTGCTAGATAAGGGGGGCATGCTAACCTCGGAGGGAAGAAGATCCGTCCATGAATTCGACAAGGAACTCAGAGATCCAGCGCATCACTTTAGCCCTGGAACCACAGCAGACATTGTGGCGGGAGTTTTGGCTGTAGCAGTCCTAAATGGTTACCGCCCGTAGGCACAGGTTTTAGTCCGGGATCCCACCCAGTTTTCCTAGGGGCTCCCCTAGCAGGGTGTTACCCAGTGGGTAAAGGAAGCCTATATCGTCGTGCGTAAATGTAAAAAGAGCAGTGAACAGTATAACAAGTGTTCAAGTGTAGAAAGAATCCTTACTTCTAACGAAATCAGAGAATAGGAGGAATTAGAGTGGAGCCCACGGAGAGAGTGAAGAAATCTGTTCTGGACTTTGTCCGTGCTATTGGACTAGCTACAGGTTTAGGTTTACTCGTTTCTGGAGTGGACGACTTGGGATTGCTAGTGGGGCAAGGATTGTGGCTGGGACTATCCAGAGGAGGCTTTGCGGTATTCAAAATGATTATCGGCGTATTCTTAACAGTTGCGAACATAAAAACAGACATCGTATATCCAGAGGAGCTAAAATATACGAAGAGCAATCAGACAGAGAAATGAACGGTAGATTTACTCTTTTCAGCCTTTCCAAGCATGCACTTTATTAGCTACTCAGCGGAAAATTAGTTGATCCATGAGTGAAGATTTTCATCCCTACATGATCTTTCTCCCCACAGGGAGGAAGCAGAGGGTACTGCGTGCTATCTTCGGTTCAGATGTCCCTATAGATATCCTAAGATTCTCGATCAAGCAAGGTATCTCCAAGAAAATCTATCAGAAAAATTTGATCGAGAGTCTTGGTTACTCAAACAAGACGGTGATTGAACACCTGAAAGAGTTGACCAACTTTGGTATCCTCGAAGATGATATGGAGAAGACTGAGACAGACGGCCGCACGGTTTGGGTCAAGTATTATACGTTGTCAGACTTGGGAAGGTGGCTAGCTCTTCTCCTCACAAGCGAGAAAGCCCTGTCCAGAGACGAGAAGACCCACTTGATACTTAATATCTTCACATCCTATATTCGATGGGTTAAGAAACTCTCTGAGCAACTGGACATCGATAGAGGGGCTCTCAAAGAGATCTTTGTAGAAGAGATGGAGTGACAACCAGGTCAAAGGCTTGAGCAGCGCCTTTATAGATGGGCTATTTGGGGCCTAGAGAGTTGCTGAAAGAGAAAGGAGAGTTTTCCGGTCCTAGCGACCGAGAATCAGACTCTCTAAGCCTATCCAAGCCCCTCTATAGAGCTTTGAAGGCATCAAACCACTTGTTGTAGGAGGCCACCATGTCCAGCGAAACGCTAGGTTTCCTCTCCTCCAATATGTGTTCAAAGTCTCTCATAGATATCGGTCTGGGTTGCGCGCGCTTGTCCTCTGCCCGACCGGACTCGAAGAGTTCGCCTATCACCTTCAGATGCGCAGATTGGCAAACGTCACGTATGTCGCTCCCCGAGAACCCCTCGGACATTCTAGCCAGCTCATGGAGGTCCATTTTGGGAGTCAACTTCAAATGGGTGGTATATAATTTGAACATACCTAAGCGAGCATCGAAGTCTGGAAGAGGAACCAAGATCCGCTTCTGAAATCGTCTGATAAACGGCCAATCCAGGTCCCAGGGTTTGTTGGTGGCACCAATCACATAGGAGTGGAGATTTTTGCCCTTATCTATCACTCCGTCCATCTCTTTAAGGAACTGATTTCGGACTCTGGCCTCCCCTCCCACCTCACTTGAGTGCATACCAATCAGCGAATCGAGTTCATCGATGAACACGATGGAGGGGTGCCCATCGTTGGCCGACTTTCTAGCCGATTCAAACATTCGAGCAACGTTCCGTTCACCCTCTCCAAGCCACTTGGACATGATAGATGCGGCATCAACCGACATAAAGGTAGCATCAATCTCTGTGGCAACAGCCGCCGCCAACAACGTCTTTCCGCACCCGGGAGGACCAAACAGAAGAATACCTCTTGGCCACCCCAAGGGAAACAGATCAGGTCTCTGAACCGGATAGACGATGGCTTCTTTCACGGCCTTCTTTGCCTGCCCCAGACCCACAACCTCAGTCCAGTTCACCTCCGGTTTCTCTTCAAGGATCAACTCGTCGTAGCTTGCCTTCTCTGTTTCGGAAGTCTTAGACGACTGCTCTTCCATACGCGGCTGTATGGGTCCTGCGCCCTGCAAGGTTCTTATTCTCTCCTGGTAGGCGGTTGCCCTTTGGATGTAAACTGTGTTCAATCCGTATTCAGGGTATAGCCGAACAAGCTTCAAGAGAGTCTCGATGGCCTTCTGATACATAGTGACGGCCATCCCTCTTGAGCCCTGCTTGTCCAGTCGAATAGCTTCTAAGGCGTAATTTGTGGCCGCCTTCTCCAGTTCATGAGACGCACTCATTATCCATCACTGTACGGCTCTTATTCTTATCTTTCCTTGATCACCAAGGCTCTCAAGTGCCTTCTTGACATCCTGGGATGTAACATTCAACTCCACGGCACATCGGGAAACATCAAATTGGCCTTGACAGCTTTTTGCGTAATCCAGAACCTGGTCCTCAATGGCGGACCGCTGAATCCTGAGAGACAGCCGCTGCATCTCCATATCCTTATACACATACTCCCGAGTATCTCTCTGTTCATAAGCTTCCGAGCAACTGGCAGCCAATGCGACGGCTTGCCGGGTCTCTTCCACCCTCTGGGACCCTTCTCTCATGGGAAGGGAGAAGGGGGGCTCGGGAAGTTTGTTGGCCAATTCGTCCTCTAGAACCCCGGACACCTCGTTCAGTATCTGCTCGCTTCCAGGAGTCTTCATGTTTAGAGGCTGGATGGGCTCTGAGGAGCTGATCTGGGTTGAGGCAAGTGTCTCGGTGATGGTATCGCTCACCTTTCCTAGCTCCAAGGCAACTTCGGGCATAGCCTTATCTAGGCTCTTGGTCACATCTTGAAGAACACTGACCACTGGCTTAAGGTCGATGACAATAGTCTTCAGTTCTTTGATGGTTTCCAGTCTTATGATAATCCGTTCTATAACTATCTGGGTCTGAGTGACTGTGCCTATCAGTTTCCTTATCTCAGCCAACTCGTTAGCTAGAATTATCGCCCGCTCTCGATTCTTATTCTCCACGGCTATTGTGCATCTCTTGAAAAGGATCTGATCTCTCTTCCGCAGTCTGACGACGACCCGTTCCAGCTTAACATGCTGGATCTTGAGCCGCCTTATAGCCTTCGGAATTACCTCTTCGAGCGGTGGAGACGAACCAAAGAGCTTCTCTAGCACAATCCACCACCACCCGATCTGGTGTTTACGGACCTTGCTTTACGTCAACCACGACTGGGGGTTCAGGAAGCTCCGACTCTGGGGGGGCTTCCTGTTCCTTCTCCTCTTCTTGGGCGATAGCTTCAGAGGTCTCCTCAGATTTCTGTTCGGAAGCTTCTCCTAGAATTATGTTGGACAACTTCTTTCTTATGGCTTCGAGATCCTCTTTCTCAGCGTTGGCTTGTTTGAGACCTTTCTGGATTATTCCCATGGCTGTTTGGTAGGCCTCACCCTCGATTCTGCCAATTTCACGTTCAATCTCCAGATTTATGAGGGCTGAATGGAGGTCTTTGATCTCTTGGTCGCACTTGCTGATCTTTTCGTCTACTCTCTCTAGGGTGTCGTTGGCCTCTTCTTTCAGTTGATCTAATGCACCCTCAAAGTTTTTGTGAAGGACTTGAAATAGGTCGGAGGGAAACTTCTTCTTCTCTGAGAGCTGGCTCAACGCTTGATCCTTCCGCCAGATTAGTGGGATCTCGTTACAGAGCGATTTGACTCTTAGTTTGATGGAGGGCAGTATGACAATGTTGTCACCGTTTATTTTGAACTGGTCGCTTGGGTAGCGGAGGAACTCGCCGTCCCCGTGCTCCACAAAGACGCCGTCGATTCTTCCATTAGGCTTGACCATGAATGACGCTATTCTGCCAATTTGGCGCCCATACTGATCTTTAACGGGTTTGCCTATAAAAAGAAAGGGCTTTGGAGAGGGCTTCGACATTTTCTCATCTCCCTTCTAGTGCTTTTACCTTTTGGGTGGAGCAGGTCTACGTTGTAGAGTCTCCACCGAAGGCTTGGCCAGAAGCTTCCTCCTTTTCGCCTACAGATGGTATGCCCGCGGGTAGTTNNTATGCCCGCGGGTAGTTCTGGGAACTTGTCTTGCATCTTCTGCTCCGCTACGGTAGCAGCTTCCTCCAGCACCTTCTGTGCGTCTTCACCTGCGGTGTCGAAGTTTATGTTCATCCCTGCGGTCTGCCCTGCATCCATGATTATGCCGCTGAGCAGATCCCCGATGTTGCCAAGTTCTCGTTCAGCCTCGGGGAATACTGTGGACATTCCGTTCTTCACGCTGCGCAGGACACCGATTGCTGGGGCCAAGGTTGTGACGACATCCCCCAGTTCTGAGACTGTTCTCAACCTGAGAACAATTTGCTCTAGTGCCAGCCTCGCGTGCATTATCATGCTTTCCATCTTTCGGATTTCAGCCAGTTCGTTGGCGAAGACGTTAGCTCTGGGCATATCGTGCTTTTGGTAAGCTTTGACTATCCGCGCGAAGATCGATTTGTCTCGTTCGCTGAACCTGTCTGATGCTTTGTCCAGCTTCTGGATCTGCATCTCAATGCGTCTGATGGCTGAGTCTAGGCGTGGTTTCAGTGGACCTGGTGGACGGACGGCTTCTTGAATTCTCTTGGTGATAGGAGTCTTATCGTATGGTTCTCCCCATTTCTTAGCGAATTTCTCAGACAAACTATATTCCTCTAGCAGAACAGTCTGTTTAACCATATTATTACATTTTTAATACGTAGAGAATACTAGCGTATACACGTAGCGCTATATCCACCCTTTCCTTTCATTTTGAGCTTTAAATTCAATACGCAAATAGAAAGGAGGTGTGTTTACCTAGATAGACAACTCTGTGTACGTTAGCTTAAAAAGGGGCTAGTTTGTAGTATTAAAAACACGGTGGCTACATTGGGTGAAAGAATAAAAATACTGTTGGCGTTTGCGTTGCTAGGCTTCATGGCTGGAATCTTCGCGAAGTTCAGTTACCAGTATACCGTGCCCTGGCTCATCGCTCACTTTCCAATGATAAGTTGGGACTGGATTGTGTCGGGACTAGCTGGCGCCATACTGACAATGTTCTTGGTGACGATCTGGGCCTACGCAAGCGAAATGACAGTGAGGTAAGCTCACGCTCCCTCCAAAGACCAAAACTTCCAAACAGTTTGATAGTGTATCTTCTACACTGTGAGGCGGATTCTCCGCCCTCAGGCAGTTCTACAGTTCTTTCAGTGAAAGGGTTATGAGAATGTGTGCATGATCTATTCTCAGAGATGACAGGAGAATCGCCTCTTCCAAGCGTTTTCGATCTTCTTGCCAGACCTGTACGTAAAGCATTAACTCAAGTAGGATTCGTTGAACCAACGGCGCCTCAGGTGGAGGCTATCCCCACGGTACTGGCAGGTGAGAACGTTCTGCTGATCGCGCCTAACGGAAGCGGAAAGACGGAGGCGGTCCTTATGCCCCTCTTCTCAAAACTCATCCAAAAGTCTGAGAGAGAGGGGCTATCAATCTTATACATCACGCCGCTTAGGGCCCTCAACCGGGATATGACAAAACGACTCACGTACTGGGCTGACAGATTCGGTATTTCGATTGAGGTTCGACACGGGGATACCGAACCCAAGGTTCGTCGAAGGCAGGCGCTTCGTCCGCCAGACATGCTAGTGACAACCCCCGAAACGCTTCAAGCCATCCTTCCCGGCACCCGTATGCAGAGACATCTCAGTAACGTGAAGTGCGTGATCATCGATGAGGTCCATGAGCTTGCTGAGAATAAGCGTGGGGTCCAACTCACGGTTGCCTTGGAGAGGCTGTCCACAGTTGCTGCGAGAGAGTTTCAGAGAGTAGGCTTGTCCGCCACGGTGGGCGATCCAGAGAAGGTTGCCAAGTTAATTGCCGGCGTGGATCGCCGCATCGAACTGATCAAGGTTCCTTTGCCTAAGAGCTACACCTACAGTGTGGAGTATCCTGTTCCACAGGAGGCGGCCTACGATCTGGCTCAGGAATTGAGAATGAACCCCGAGGCTGCAGCCAGATTGAAGAGAATATCGGATTTGGTTAAGAGTCATAATTCGACTCTGATCTTCGTCAACAGCCGAACAAACGCCGAGATGTTGGGACACAAGTTCAATCAAATCACTCCGGATATAGCAGTTCACCATGGCTCTCTGTCTAAGGAGGAGAGAAGACTGGCTGAAGATAAGTTTAAGACCAATCTTCTTAGAGCGATAGTTTGCACCAGCACCTTGGAATTAGGTATAGACGTAGGACAGATTGATTTAGTGATCCAATACCTTTCACCTCGACAGGTGAATAGCCTCATTCAACGTGTGGGAAGAAGCGGTCACAAGCTGAACCTTCTCTCTGAAGGAGTCATCATCACAGCGTTTCCTGAGGACAGCCTAGAAGCCATAGCCACCGTCCAGAGGGCTCACAAGGGCCTACTGGAACCCATCTTCATACATGAGAACGCACTGGACGTTTTGGCACACCAAGTGGCAGGCATACTGCTAGACCATGGACAGGCAACCACGGACCAGATTCTGGGAATCATACACGGAGCTTATCCCTACCGGAATCTATCTAGAGCTAAACTTTTAGAGGTTGTGAGTTACCTACATAGACTAGGACAACTACATGTAGAAGGAAACGCTTTGACGAGGAGAAGGAACACCTGGTCTTACTACTACAAGAACCTGTCTATGATCCCCGATGAGAAACGGTATCCCATAGTAGATATACTGTCTGACCATACTGTAGGCACACTCGGCGACGAGTTCATGGCGTTGAGAGCCAGAGTAGGGCTGAACTTCATTTGTAGAGGAAAGGTGTGGCGAATCGTTCAGATAGAAGACGAGACGGGAACCGTCTACGTGGTACCTTCAGAAGATCCTATGGCGGCCATCCCGGGCTGGGACGGTGAGCTTCTTCCAGTGCCCTTTTCACTGGCCCAAGAGGTGGGAAAACTCCGCAAAGAAATCGCCGCCGGGCTGGATCAAGAAGGAAATCGTGATGTGGTGGCTGAAAAACTTGCAGAGAAGCTCTCCACCGAGAGGCCGGTATTGCTTGAATCGATCCAGGAGATTGAAGAACACCTGAAGAGGGGCGCCCCCTTGCCAACTGACAAACAGATCTTCGTCGAAGCCTTTGACAAATACCTGATAATTCACGCCTGCTTCGGAGAGGTCATCAATCGGAGCCTAGGCTGCATATTCGACTCTGTACTATCAGACAAAGAACTCATAACTGGCTGGTGGAACGATGGGTACAGAATTCTTATAGAGATGACAAGAGAAGCAGAACTCAAAGATCTAGACAGCCTCCGATCTATACTTTTTTCCCTGACTCCGGAGGAGGTGGATCAGGCCTTTGAGGATTACCTGAAGGCTCGATTCCCCTTTTCCTACAAGATGAAGTTTGTGGCTGAGAGGTTCGGGGCTCTGCCACGCGGGAAATCAATGGGGCCGGATAGATTGGCGGAATTGCCAAGGCGCTTCAGAGATACACCCATTTTCGAGGAGACCATAAGGGAAGCCATGCTAGAGAAGGTCGACCTTTCCTCTGTAAAAGACGTAATGAAGAAAATTGAGGACGGAAAGATTACGGTCAAGAGCATGCTCTGTGTGGAGAGATCGACTCCGCTAGCCTATACTATCCTAGAGAAGTGTTCTGAAGTGCCGGAGCTTATGGCTCCAGAAGGGGCTCTACTGAGTAATCTAGAGAGGATGCAGAGCGCCATCTCCGCTAGGAAGGTGACCCTGCTATGTCTCTCTTGCGGGGAATGGTGGACGGAGAAACGCCTCCGCGAGCTTCCTCAAACTCCGATCTGCGTCGAGTGTGGTTCTGGTCTTCTTGCACAACTTCGCGTGGGCCAAGATCCTAAGGAGCTAAGAGATGTTCTTAGGCGGAGGCTAGAGGGCCAGGAGTTAGCCGATAAAGATTTGGAACACCTAACCTATGCCAGACGCACAGCAGATCTGGTTCTGAGTTATGGCAAAAAGGCTTTGGTTGCCCTCCAAGTCAGAGGAGTAGGACCAGAAACGGCCTCCAGGATACTGGGTAAGATGCATACTGAAGAAGACGACTTCTATATGGACCTTCTTAAAGCGAAGATCCAATATCTGAGGACTAGACAGTACTGGGAAGACAACCATAAAGAGGGGGCGGCTTCACACTGAGGATTTCTTCCACTTTTTCCTTGGTAGCCAGATGTCCAACGACCTCAGCGCTGGGCGTATGCGTCTCTACAGCTTCACCAACAGTCAGAAACAGGGTTCCACACATCCAATCAGGCGTGGGAGCCATAGCAACCCAAGCCAAAACGAACATCCTATATGGAACGAAGGGACTAGAACTGTTGAAGAGAGGTTTATCTCCACAGCAGACCCTACAAACCCTGCTGAAGAAAGATCCCGAACCGGAGTCAAGGCAGGTGATTATGATAGATAAAGAGGGAAGGAAAGCCGCATTCACCGGGAGAGAAACAAGGGTGTGGAAAGGACACCTGACTGGTGATGATTACGTGGTGGCCGGCAACCTACTGGTGGGAGCCAAGGTGGTGGAAGCCATGGCTCATACTTTTGAGAGATCAGAAGCCAGGTTGGCTGAGAGGCTGGTAAAAGCTTTGGAAGCCGGCCAAGAGGCGGGCGGTGACAGGCGCGGAAAACTCTCCGCCGCCCTGTTAGCTACGGGTGCTAGGCATAAGAAAGGCCAAGCTATTCTGGACTTAAGAGTGGATAGACACGAAAATCCTGTAAGAGAACTGAGGAGAATATTTGAGTCGTACCAGATAAGAGATGAATCGCAAACCTAGAAGGTAGACTGCATCACGTACAAACCTACCGAATCTGCAGGAGAAAACTTCTTTTATCGTTTGCATGCATGCAAATTCTTCCCTGAGGCCCCATACCTTATTCCAGATACAGAAGGTTCTACAAGAAAGACCCTGGCGTACTCCCATTCATCCAGACGATTCAAATTCCTAATAAATATACCCATACATTCACGGGGATAATGTTTCACGATACATTACCTTTAATTACGGAACCTCCCAAGTAATAACATGCATAACCGATCACGCTCGCAAGCTGACTAGAGGAAAGAACATGTCAGAAGACCCCACAAAAGATGAAGCGTTAGAAGCCCTGGACTTCATAATTAACGTCTTGAAAGAACATGAGAAGGATCTAGACCGCCTAGTCAACCAACTGGACACCACGCTGGAACAATACAGCGAATCCGGAGAACTCACGGAAAAAATAGGAAACGTGGAGGATAGGCTAACACACATTCAAACTCAGATCTTAGATCTAATCCAACTTATCTCCGGCTCTCAAAAGGAGATAAGAACCCCCACCACCGTGAGCACCCAAGGCGGTCCCCCGGTCACCATCCGCTGCAGAAGGTGGGAAGATTTTAGGAATCTAGCGGCCCAAGCGGAAACTATAAGCTACCTTTACAAAGACACTGAAAAAACATTCCAAGCCGATGCCCTGAAGAACGGTAGAATCCTCACCTACACCGGACAACTTCCCCAAAGCAACAACCTGTTAAAGACTTGGCTCTCAAAGAGTCTAAACATTCCAGAGGAAAAGATCTTCGAAGGAACCCTAACTGCTAAGTAACATATTTCTTATTAAAAAACGATATTTGAAGAAACAATAGGTTTTTATAGGTGGAAGTGTAGTATATATCACGTCTTAGGATACAAGAGAATGGTGGGGTGAGGTTGAGAGATTCCACATGGTGTGGCACCTTATTTTAAACCGCTTTCTCCTTTCTCTTGATGAGGCACCAAACCATGGGTGGAAACCAACAGACGATGAAACCTCACCATTTCATCTTGGCAGCATTCGCAGCCGCTCTTGAGCCGTAAGCCTTTCTGGATGATTTAGATTGTAAACCGAGTCACAACAGGTAGGGTGGCTTATTTGAGGAACTCGATGAAGGATTCCCACACCCCTTCTTCATCAGTTCTTTGACTTTTGAGAAGTTTTCTATATATCTCAGGCCCTTCTGGGTGGTCTTGTAAGTTGTTCTTCCATCTTCGGCATTGACCTTAAGAAGCTTAATCTCCTGGAGGAAAGAGAGGTATTCGTTAAGTTGGGCAAAACTCAGATTTGCTCTGTACATGATCTGAGTTTTAAGAGTTCCTTCTCTCGCTATCTTCAGAATCTCAGACATTATAGTTAATCGGTCTCTTCTCTTACGACCCAAGATGGTTCCTCTCTAGGCTTCTTCTATAATACTCGTCTATAACATTCTTAAAGATGAAAGCCTAAAAACAGTGTTCCTCAGACAAACATATTCCAAGACCGAAATATCGGAACATAGACCATAGCAACCATCCAAGGGAACCCTTCAACCTTTTTGAGTGACAAACTCGGCTGAGTCTCTCTAATAATAAACGAGACAAAAATTTAATTGAAGGCTCAAAATTTAGATAACTCAGCCTGCGGGGGTTGCCAAGCCAGGTCAAAGGCGCAGCCCTGAGGCGGCTGTCCCGTAGGGGTTCGTGGGTTCGAATCCCACCCCCCGCACCATCTTACTTCCTAATAATACCTTGGAGGGGGACGAAGACGATCATTAGCAACGACAGGGCAAATCATCTCATCCAGAAGGGCCTACTCCCTGTCGGATGCTGGTAAAGAAATCGGTTAAGTCGATGTTTCCTCCGCTGACAATTATCCCTATTCTTTTGGATTGTAAGTCTATCTGTTCTGATAATACTCCTGCCAAGGAGACCGCTCCGGAAGGTTCGACTACCAATTTCATTCTTTCCCAGACAAACTGCATGGCGTCAACGATCTGTTCTTCTGAAACGGTTATTATCTGATCTGCTTTCTCTCTTATTATTTGGAAGGTTATGTTTCCAAGAGAAGTTCTCAATCCGTCTGCTATTGTGTTTGGGTTCTCCACAGGTATAATCTTTCCAGCTCTCAATGATCTGTAGGCGTCGTCTGCCTTCTTGGGTTCAACGCCGATGACTTGGGAGGTGGGGAGCAAACCTTTTGTGGCGACTGCTGTTCCACTGAGCAAGCCGCCGCCACCCACCGGACAGAAGACGTAATCGAGTTCACCTACTTCCTGGACCACTTCGTAAGCAACGGTCCCAGCACCAGCAATAACATTGCGATCGTCATAGGGAGGAATAAAGGTGTAACCATATCTTTCGATTAGGGATCTAGCCGTCTTCTCCCTGTCAGGAGGATTAGAGGTACAAAACACTATTTTTGCCCCGTAGCCTTTGGTGGCAGCCACTTTTGCCAAGGAAGCATTCTTAGGCATAACGACTGTGGCTTTGATTCCCTGAAGTCTGGCGGCTAAGGCGACGGCCTGTGCGTGGTTTCCAGAGGAATGTGTTATTACTCCTTTCTTCTTCTGTTCTGGAGATAGTTGTACCAAGGCGTTGAATGCCCCTCGGAATTTGAAGGCCCCAGTCTTCTGAAAATTCTCGCACTTCAAGAAGCATTTACCATCAGTCATCTGATTGAGAGTTGAAGAGGTCATTACAGGAGTCCGATTAACAGTGTCCCTTATTCGCTCATAAGCCATCTCTAATTCTTTGAACATCTGAATCAAGAAAGAATCTCAGTAGTCACTAAATAAGTTGACCTACCGTAAATTTGAAGAGATTCTCCCTCTAGATTGGTATTCAAATACCACACCCACCAGTGACATCTTTCACCATTGTGTGCATGGTCCTCTGTTTGCAAATCATTCTCTCTTGAAGTCTTGGAGTACCCAGTGCGGGAAACTATTGCCAGCGCCATATCTTCCTTCCGTAGAAGACCTCTGGGAGAATCAGGAAGCCGGAGAGAGAGAGGGGTAGAACAATAGCCCAATCCACAGGATCCAAGGGTGCCGTTCCAAATAGGCCGGTGTAGGGGATAATAACAGTTAGAAGTGCAGAGAAGATCACGGCTGCAAGCAGAAATTTGTTTGACGTGAAACCAACCTTGAAAGCGTTGCGTTTTTCTGACCGGCTGTTCCATACAATCACCATCTCCCGTAAGGTGGCCTGCACAAAAGCCATCGCTTGGGCTTCACCTAGTGGGTGTCCCCATATGTAGTAGGCCACGTAGAATAGGATGCCTGTGCCGATGAATTGAGTTACAAAGGAGGCTAGAATTGACGCTACTCTTCCATGTAGTATGCCTTCATCGGGATCACGAGGAGGGCGATCCATCACATCTTCCTGTGGTGGATCCTTGGTTAAGGCAAGGGCTGGACCACCATCAGTGACCAGGTTTATCCACAGAATCATACCTGGAGTCAGAGGCAGCTCTAGCCCGAGGAGGGCAAAGGTGCCTATCACCATTAGCTCGTCAAAGTTGGAGCGCAGGAGGAAGAAGGAGAATTTGCGTATGTTGTCATAGATTACTCGGCCTCCTTCCACGGCGGTGACTATAGTGGCGAAGTTGTCATCCGCCAAGACCATATCTGCAGCCTCCTTGGTCACGTCGGTGCCCGTGATGCCCATAGCCACCCCCATATCTGCCTGCTTGAGAGCTGGCGCATCGTTGACCCCGTCTCCGGTCATGGCCACAACTTCCCCTCTATTTTTTAGAGCCCTCATTATCCGCAGCTTGTGCTCTGGAGATACTCTGGCGTAGACAGCCACATCGCCCACGATTTCATCAAACTCTTCGTCGCTCATGTCATCCAGTTCAGAGCCGGTCAACACTTGATCGCTGTTTAACATCCCTACTTCCTTGGCTATCGCCACCGCTGTGAGCTTGTGGTCCCCTGTTATCATCACCGTCCTTATGCCTGCCTGTTGGCACTTCTGGTTAGCCTCTCTTGCTTCCTCTCGGGGGGGATCTATCATGCCCATCAAACCTAGGAAGACCAGATCCTTCTCAACAGCTTCTTCATCAATCTCTTCGGCATCCTTTTCCGACAACTCTTTGTAGGCTACCCCCAATACGCGCAATGCTTCGCTGGCCATTTTTTCATTGATTTCTAGGAGGGCCTCCTTCTTCTTTTCGGTAAGCTTCTCAGCTTCCTTTCCCTTCAGGACCCGAGTGCTACGGTCCAAGATTGTCTCTGGGGCCCCCTTCACATAAGCCACGAGTTTTTCCTCTGGAGTTTTATGAACTGTTGTCATTCTTTTTCTCTCCGAAGTGAAGGGCATCTCTTTAACTCGCGGATACTCTTCCTCCAACGCCTCCTTCTCCATCCCCGCCTTGGCTGCAGCCACGATCAAGGCCCCCTCGGTAGTGTCCCCTATCACGCTTTCACCATCATACTGGGCATTGGTGCATAGGGTGCCAGCTCTCAGCAACAGCGATAAGTGGTCTCTCTCAGCGGGATCTATGGTGTTGCCGTCCAAGAGAAACTCGCCCTTGGCTTCGTAACCTACTCCGATTACATCCACCATCCTATGGTTGTTGTAAATCTTGCGTACCGTCATCTCACCCTTTGTTAGGGTCCCGGTCTTGTCCGAACAGATGATGGTGGTGGCTCCCAGGGTTTCCGCGGAGGCTAATTTACGGATTATAGCATTGCGATCTGCCAATTCACGAGCGCCTAGGGCCAGTGAAACCGTCACCACGGCAGGCAAACCCTCTGGAACAGCGGAAACCGCCAAGGCCACGGCTCTCTCAAAGGCTGTGGTGATATCTTTGACGGCCTCGCCCACTCCACCAACCCCCATGACAAAGATCTCATAGAGTTCAAGGGCAAATATCACAGCGCATACGATGACGATTACAATTCCCAACTTCTTGGCAAAGCTGGCTAGCTTCTGCTTCAGGGGAGTCTGCACTTCCTCCACAGCCTGAACCATCTCAGCCACCTTCCCAAATTCGGTCTTCATCCCCGTAGAGGTGACTACCGCCCTGCCCCGGCCATAAGTCACATGGGTGGCCATGAAAACCGAGTTCTTCCTGTCGGCCACAGGAGTCGCCTCATCAAGAACCCCAACCGATTTTTGGATAGGCGTGGATTCCCCTGTCAAGGGAGCCTCATTGGTCTTCAGATCCACCACCTCCAGTAATCGACCATCAGCTGGCACGCGGTCTCCTGCCTCCAACAGGACGATATCTCCAGGCACCACCTCCCTCGCGGGTATGAACTGCTCCCTACCGTCTCTCAACACCCGGGCTTCAGGAGCCGTCATCTTTTTCATGGCTTCCATCGCCTTCTCTGACCGGTACTCCTGAACAAAACCCACCACAGCGTTCATGATCACGATGGCCCCTATGGTTGCCGCATCAATTATTCCCTCCATCTCTCCCCGGATCTGCCCAATCGAGAATGAAATGACCACCGCCACGATAAGCATGATGACAAAGATGTCTTTGAATTGCCCCAGAAGTATATCCAGAGGGGTCACCCTCTCCTTTTCCACCAGCTCGTTGGGCCCGAATTCTTGAAGTCTGCGATCAGCCTTCTCCTCACTCAAGCCTTCTTTGCTGATCTCCAAGGCGTCAAGAAGATCCTCCGTTTCCAGGGTATGCCATTCCTGATCCTCCGGTATGCTCTGCTGTATCGACTTTGAACCCTCACGCTCAGTCATTCATAGTGAACTCCCGATCGCCACGTGAACTCACGCAAACCACTCATCGCCAGTTCCCTTGAACAAGTCCAAATTTGTTTCCTGGTTTAAAGGTTTGCTCCTTAAAGAGCTTTCTTTTGGAGATGTGAGATTCATAAAGTTTCAACCCTGTTCTATATGAATCAGATGTTTATAGAAAGCTACAAAACCCTTGGAACACTCAACCATTCAGGGTAGCCACCGGAATACGATCCAAGACCCTCCAACATGCCAAGGGGCTCCGTTGCCGGGTAGAGGAGACCACTACCAAAACTTAACGCTCAGAGCGTTTTTCTGTGACAGGTCAAAAACGGCGTCATCCTGCTGCTCACCTTCGTCTGGATTGACAAAGACATAACGGTTTCTGAGCTTCTTCAGCAATTTAGGGCTGGGTACTCATATCATCTGAGATTTACTATTATTTCCTACAATCTATAGTAACACGGTAGGATGCAGAAGACATTTTCGACCGTTAATTTAATATTCAATAACATTGAACAATGATGAATAATGATGGAGGAAAAAAGATGGCAAAATGTTCAAACTGTGGGATGGAAGTCGCGACACCCAGAAAGACCTGGAAGATGGCTGGTCGTCCTGACAAGATGGGAAAAAGGACAGAGTTGACAATTGGGCTCTTTGACTGCCCCGGATGCGGCAAGACCTTTAGAAAGGTCTTGAAAAAGAGAAAGATTTAGCACAGCTCTGAATGTTGGGCACTGGATACGCCAACCGAATCAGTGAAAAAAAATCGGGCTCATAAAGATGGGGAAGCGTGATGCTTCCCTGCTGTCAAAGAACCATAGGATCAGTTTCAAACCTTGCCGTGTCCATGTGCCGCTCTTAAAAGAGAACCTGAGAAACCTTGAAAAAGCGAAGGGGTACTCCCAAGACAGAACTCTCTTGGGGGCTCTGAGCTGTAAACCTCCTCCTTTTTATTGTCGATCGTTAGGTTTTTAATGTACCACGGAGAACGGACTGCTGCAAAGGTTATCGAGGTTACGGAAGTACATTCAGAAAGTGATGAGAAGCATTGAAAGTACGGGTTGTTTTCAAGAATGAAACCATACAAACTGTAATTCTTATGGCTATCATGATAGCTGGAGTGGCTACTTTTTGGTTCGGACTAGGCATAGTCCTAAGGACGGAGTATCCCTTATTGGCAGTCATCTCTAAGAGCATGTTGCCTACGCTGAATGTAGGGGACTACATTGTAGTTCAAGGAGTTAACGCTAGCGAAATCAAAGCTGAGAAGATAATAGGCGACATCATAGTCTTTCCCAGCCCAGGTCCGCGGAATTCTGGCGAACTAATCGTGCACAGAGCAATAGGCAAAACCCGGGGCAACGATGGTGAGTTGTATTTCCAAACGAGAGGGGATAATAACGATAACGCAAAAGATAGCTGGAAAATTCGTGGCGACACTATTGTCGGAAAAGTTATAGCAAGAGTCCCATATTTAGGGAACATTTCACTGTTCACGCACACCCAACAAGGAACTTACTTGATCATCCTCCTCTTTCTATTTCTGATTTTCCTGATCCTAATTGATTCCATTCTTCCTTCAGAAAAAGAGGAAAAAGCCAAGTCATCTAATTCACAACAGAATATTCAAAAGAGCAAGCCGATTGAGGAGATGTTGAAAGGTAGAGTCATCTTCGTCATCATTTTGAATGTGCTTCTTCTCGGCCTTGCAGTTTTTAGTTTATGGAGCAGTCTTACCTTCTGGCAACCAGGCGCCGATCCACAACAGTACGTAACTATTCATGGCATGTACTCTGATCTGCATTTCCATGAGAGTTTCAAAAAACGTTGGAATAATGTGACTGAAGCTTTTCTCTCTCAAGGTTTCGTCACATACAAGATTGACTCTCTAGTTAGGGTCAAAGTTGACTCCCTAGCTAGTTACGCAGGGAGGCGTCCAGGTGTTCCCACTTTTTCTTGGGCTCAATTCTCAACCCTAGTCCTCCTAATCTTTGACTCTCTAGTTGTGATTGATCACTGGAGAAAAGGGGTGTCGAGCTCCGAGGAGAACCACCGGTCAGCACCTAACTGAAGTTCCAAACCTTCGGGAAATCGATGTCATCCATCTCTTCCGAAGATACTAATCCACAACAATGGGCTGCCTTAAATAATCATAGGCTTTATAAGAGGGATGCCTTATAAATTGGAGGGCTTTATATGAGGTATCTACATGCCGAAGGACGAAGCTTCTGTTAACATCGAAAACGTAGTAGCATCTGCCACTTTAAATCAGAAAGTTGACTTGAACGCTGTAGTGAAAGGTTATCCCGGGGTTGAGTATCGTCCAGAGCAGTTTCCAGGCCTGGTCTTCCGTCTGAAGAGGCCCAAAACCGCTACCCTGATCTTCAATTCTGGCAAGATGGTATGTACCGGCGCCAAATCTGAAAAGGAGGCCAGAAGAGCAGTAAAGAAAGTGGTCAAAGAGTTGAAGAAGAGCGGCATCATAATCGTTGGCAAGCCCGAGTTGAAGATTCAGAACATAGTAGCCTCCGCCGCTTTAGGGGGGAATATCGATTTAGAGAGGGCAACCTTCGAGCTAGGCAGAACCATGTACGAGCCTGAACAATTTCCAGGACTAATATATAGGATGGACGACCCAAAGGTTGTCATCCTGTTGTTCGCCAGCGGGAAACTGGTTTGCACCGGCGCCAAGCATGAGGAAGACGTCTTCGAGGCCGTTGAAAAGCTTCATAAAACACTTGAGCAACAAGACCTAATCTTCTATGAATAGAAGATACTCTTCAACCATAGACCAGCGCCAGCCCGCCCAAGCAGAATCTGCGTTCGATCAAACCACATAAATGACGCTCTCCAAGGGATGTCCATCCAAATACGTTTCTTATAACTTCCCGAGTGCTGAAGTCACCATCTGCGTGATCCTAAACATCACATAGAAACGATCCCACAACTCGAAGAACCTCCATCACGCACACATGCAGCACTCAAGAATGATGATGTCCCTCCGGATTAGCTGAAGACGAAGAAAGTGAGAAAGTGCCACCCAAGAGGCACAAGGAGAAGAGGCAGATGGGCTAGAGTTACGTGGCTAGTATTTGATGTATGAGGAGTCCCAGAAAGTAGGATCTTTAACCTT
>JABAHQ010003859.1_pt2 | contig 21379 bp, 19 predicted proteins | sample 7062091 | NCBI WGS metagenome assembly JABAHQ01 (sample SAMN14534359, study PRJNA622989) | marine sediment metagenome | biome: marine biome [ENVO:00000428]; feature: marine pelagic biome [ENVO:01000023]; material: deep marine sediment [ENVO:00002113] | place: India: Gulf of Kutch | collected...
GCGACGATTCCGGTCCGCGCGAGCGGCAGTGTGATCTCCCGGAACGCCTGGCGCTCGGTGGCCCCGAGGCTGAGCGCCGCCTCGGTCAGCGAGCGGCGAATGCCGACCAGGCTCGCCAGCGTCGTGCGGATCGTATAGGGCGCGGTGATGATGACGTGGCCGCCGATCAGGCGGTAGAAGCCGTCGAAGATCCCCATCAGCGCGAAGAACATCAGGAGCCCAAAGCCGATCACCACCGGCGGAACCATCAGCGGCGAGAGAAAGAACGCCGAGAGCGCCGCCTTGCCCGGGAATCGGTAGCGGTCGATCACAAGCGCCGCGGTCACCCCGATGAGCGTCGAGGCGAAGGTGGCGATCAGCGCCATCAGCAGGCTCGTCTTGAGGCCGTTCAGATAGTAGTCGTCCGAGAAGAACCTGATGTACCACTGCCACGAGAAGTCCTCAGGAGGAAACGGCCCGAGGAACGAGCGCGCGTCGAACGACATGACGCCGGCAAAGCCGATCGGAATCAGCAGGAACACCACGGCCACCGTGATCAGGATCAGCACCAGCGCCAAGCCGAGGTCGTCCGCCAACCGCTTCACGGCCCCTTATCCCCTTTCCCAGCGCCGGATCGCGACGTCCGACACGGCATAGACGATCAGCAGCGAAAGCAGCAGCATGACAATGGAGATGGCGGCGCCGCTCGGATAATTGGCCACCTCGCTGAAGCGGCTGTAGATGAGGTTGGACACGAACAGGACGCGGCCCTTGCCGAGCACCATGGGAATGACGAAGGCGCTGATGGAGAGCGTGTAGGCGATCAGGAACGCCGAGATCACGCCCCGCATGCTGAGCGGAATAGTCACTGACAGGTGCGCCCGCCACCGCGGCGCACCGAGCGCCTGGGCGGCTTCCGCGAGGCGCGGATTGACGTTCTGGATCGTGCCCACGAGCGTCAGGGTCACCATCGGCGTCACGAAATGCACCAGGCCGGCGATGACGAGCAGCTCGATCATGGTGCGGCTGTTGCGCCGAACCCCCAGCAGATCGGACACCTCGGCCAGGAACCCCACCGGGCCGAACGTCAGTTCCAGGGAATAGACGCGGACCAGGATGCTCAGAAACATCATGGCGACCAGGAAGCCGATCCACACCTTGCGCAAATAGGTCGAGCGCATCCGGGCAACGAAGTAGGCGATGGGGTAGCCGATGAGGAGGCCGCTCAGCGAGGCGACCAGCGCGATGCGAAAGGTGTCCAGGAAATACCCGACGTACGCCGGTTCGAGGAGTTCGGCGTAGTTTCTCAGCGTGAGCGGCGCATCCGTGGCCGAGCCGACGCGCCCCGGCTCGAACAGGCGGAAGCTCTCGGCCACCAGGTTGGCGAGCGGCATGGCCAGGAGCACCGTGAAGACCGCAAGGGCCGGGACGATCAGCAGGAGGGCATCGCGCGTCAGCTTCATGATCTTCAAATCTTGCCAAACGCCGAGCGCGCCCGCCCCGGGGAGCGAGGCCCGCCGCAAACCGCAAGGAGGCGCCGTGACGGACCTGCGCGACGCCTCCCCGCAAGATCGATGCGGCGCGCCCCTATGCCTCAGATGCGGGGCACGATCTCCGACTCGAAACGCTTGACCCAGGCATCCAGTTGCTTGGACACGTGGTCGTAGTCGACCATATGGGCGTACTTCTTGAGCTCCGCGTCGCTCATGGACAGGTGCGCCACACCGGGCGAGGGCTCCGATTTCGTGTTGGTGGGCGCCTCGCCGATCTCGGCGTTGAACAGCTCGCAGTTGGCCGGGGTCATGGTGTAGTTGGCGTACTCGAACGCCGCCGTCTTGTTCGGCGAGCTCTTGAGCACCACCCAGCCCTCCGTGAACGGGAAGAACTTGAGCGACTCGTGCGTCTTGGTGAGGAACTTGACGTCCACGTTCTTGGCGATCGCGCTCGCCGTCCCCTGGTCGGTGAACGTCACGGACGTCTCCCCGGTGCTGAGGGAGTTGATGGTGTCCGTGGTCGTCACATAGACGCGCCCGATGTTGCCTGTCTCGGCAATCTCCTCCAGCATCTTCCAGCCGGGATCAATGTTGAACTCGTCGCCACCGCGGTGCAGGGCCAGCGCCACCGTCTGGAGGCTGGTGTTCATGATCGGGCTCGGCCAGCAGATCTGGCCCTTGAGACGCGGATCCAGGAGATCGTCGAGCTTGCTGATCTCGATCGGGCAAATGTCCGGCCGGTACATGAAGAAAACGCCGCTGATGCTGCGCGGCACGTTCTTCCAGTTGCCCTTGTCGTCCTTGGCAATGAGGCTTTCCGGCACGTCGGCCAGGTTGGGGACGTCATCCAGGGTTACGGTTTCGGCCCAGCCCTCGCGGATCATGGAAATGAACACAGGGGTCCACACGTCCACCATGTCGTAAGGCGTATTCGGCCAGGAACTCTTGATCTTGGGCAGGATCGCCGCGGCGCCGCCTTCATGCAGCACCCAGTTCACGTCGAACTCGTCCTGCTTGGCGGTGACCTTCTTGCCGGCGCCGATCCACGGCGGGCCCCATTCCACCGCGGTTAGGGCCTGCGCGGCGTGCACATCCCGAGCGAACGAGCACACCGAGGCCAGGCTCGCCGCCCCGGCCGTGGCGGCGGCCCCGCTCAGGAAACGCCGCCGGCTAAAGCCGGGGGCGCACGCCTGCTGGTTAAGCTTGCCAACCATGAGTCCAGTTCTCCCTGCTAGATTGCGATTCGCCCGTCCCGACGGCAGAGTCGAGACTGGGCGTGTGCGCTCTTGTGATTTCTTGTTGTCGGGCCACGGCCCCTCCGCGGGTGCGGCCTGCTGCGTGGTTCGCGGCGCCGCCCGACAGGGACGTGTCGGCGCCCCGGGCGGCGAGGTGTATACAGTTTAGCATTTCCGGGCCGGCGGTTGTCAAGTCGTTAGCCGCGCGTGCGCGGGGCGCCGCGATGAACGGCTCTGGCACGGCGGCTTCCGCCGGGCCGGCGCCCGCTCGGATCCTTCGGTCGCCGCAGCTCTGGCCCATGCTATCCTATTTAAATTAATCAATGTTTTTGATGGGCGGGCTTAGGCGGGTTGGTTTCGGCCGGGGTGAAGCGACCTCCGTCGCATGGCCGCGCATCGCCCGCCCACGGGTGATGCGCTTGACAGCAATGGCATCGCAAATTAGCGTCTTTGCCGAGGTGTATACACCCTGGCGCCCCGGGCGCCCTCCCGCGGCCGTCGCCCGGCCAAGCTGGCCCCTTGCAGTTAAAGAGCGGCAGATGCGCGAGCCCTTCGCCACACGTATCCAGGATCTGCAGGCGCGCATGGCGGAGTCCGGCATCGACACGGGCTTAATCGAGGACCCGGACAACATCTACTACCTGAGCGGCTATTGGGGCTACATGGGCATGGACTTCGGGCGCCCCACGGTCCTCGTGCTCGGCCGCAACACGCCCCCCGCCCTGATCACGCCGGCTCTCGAGGCCGAGATGGCCGCGCGAATGACGCGCTTGGACGACATTCGTCCCTGGACCGACGGCAAAGACGGGGAATGGCGGACCCCTCTCGATGCGCTCGTGCCCGGGAAGTCGGGCGGCCGCATCGGGATCGAGCTCGACAAGACGCATCCCCTCATCGTGCGAGCGCTGCGAGAGCGACGGCCGGCGGCCGATTTTGCAGATCTCGTGCCCATTCTCGGGACCATGCGCCTCATCAAGTCCGCCGACGAAATCGCGACCATGCGCCAAGCCGGCCGCGTCGCCGTGGCCATGGTGGAGGCGGCACGCGCCAAGATCGCCGAGGGGATCCCCGAGTACGAGATCGCTCTGGCCGCAATCGCGGCCGGCACCCGCAAGGCGGCCGAATTTCTCGACGCCGAGGACGACAGCGGCCTGTTTTCGCCCACCATTCACAACCTGCAGGCCCTGCAGTCGGGCGACGGAACCTGCATGGTGCACCGCCGCTCCACGGTGCGGCGTCTGCGCAAGGGCGATCCGGTGTATCTGTGTTTCTGCGGCGTCGCCAACTTCAAGCGTTTCAAGCTCGGTTTCGACCGGGAGTTTTTCGTGGGCACCGTCAGCGACGCGCAGGCGCGATACTACGAAACCGCTCTGCGGGCTCAACAGGCGGCGCTCGCGCACACCCGCCCGGGCGTCCCCGCGGAGGAGGTCCACGCCGCGGCCGAGGAGGTTTATCGAACCGCGGGGCTTGACGTCGCCTACCGAACGGGCCGCGCCATCGGCTATTCCTTCCTCGAATGGCCCCAGTTAAAGTGGGGCGAGAGGACACCCCTTCGCGCGGGCATGACCTTGGCCGTGGATGGCGGGATCACGGTCCCGGGGACATTCGGCGCCCGCGTTGGCGACTCGATCGTGGTGACGGACACGGGCTTCGAGTACCTTACCGACTATCCGCGCGAGCTGATGGTAGTGTGAGACGACGCCGTGAAGCGAATGGACACCGAGACCCTGGCCGCCATCGTCGACACGTTCCCGACCCACCCTTGGTCCGGCGCCGACCTCGAACGCCTCGTTGGCCTCGGCGGCGGCGCGATTACGGAATTTCCCCGCCTCGTCGCGAACATCGCGCGGCTCATGGACCACGACCTTGGCGCGACGCCGCCCTTGAGCACGGGTCGCGCCTGGCCGTGCGGTGGCCCCTGAGTGCGTGGTGGCTGGCGAGCCTCTCGCGGCGATCCTCGACAAGCTGGCGCGCAAGGAATTGAGCGCCGCGGTGCTCGTCGAGGCGTGCCTGGAGCGGGTGTCGCGCCTCGACGGCCGGCTCCATGCCTTCATTACCGTGGCGGCCGAGCAGGCGCGCTCGGCCGCGCGCGCCTTCGACGCGGCGGACCTTGCCGGCCGCGGCATGCCCCTCGGGGGGATCCCCTATGCCCTCAAGGACATGTTCCACACCCGCGCCCTTCCGACCACCGCGGGCTCGCGTGTGCTCGAAAGGTGGACGCCGGACAGCGACGCGGCCGTGGTGGAACGCCTGGCTGGGGCCGGGGCCATCCTGATCGGCAAGAACACCCAGCACGAATTCGCCTACGGCATCACCGGCCACAACGATCGCTTCGGCACCGCCGCCAACCCGTGGAACCCCGAGCGCCTGGCGGGAGGATCGAGCGGCGGCTCCGCGGCGGCGGTCGCCGCAGGCATGGCCGTTTTCGCGCTGGGCACGGACACGGCGGGCTCGGTGCGCGTGCCGGCGGCCTTGTGCGGAATCGTGGGGCTGAAGCCGACCTTCGGCCTGGTCAGCCGGTACGGGATGATTCCCTACAGCTGGTCGCTGGACCATGTGGGGATTCTCGCGCGCAGCGTCGGCGACGCCGCGGCGGTCCTGCAGGTGATCGCCGGTCACGATGCGCGGGACACCGGATCGCGGCCGATCGGGCCTGGCGCGGACTACGCCGATCTGTCCGGCGGAATACGCGGCCTCAGCGTGGGAGTCCCGCGCGCATTCTGTTTCAGCGACATCGACCCCGAAGCCGGCGCCGCCGCCGAACGCGCGCTGAGCACGTTGCCGAACCACGGCGCCACGGTCGTGGACATCGACCTGGCGGATCTTGACCTGGCCCGTACCGTCTCGTTGACGATCCAGCTCCCGGAGGCGTTGACGTACCATCGGCCCATGCTCCGCAGGCACGGCGAACGCTACGGGAGCGACGTGCGCGGCGGCCTGGCCACAGGCCAGTTCGTGCTCGCCGAGCATTACGTCCAGGCGCTGCGCATGGCGGAACGCTACCGAAGGGCCGTAGACGAGATCCTCCGCGACGTCGACGTTCTCGTGACCCCGACGACGCCGGCGCCGGCGCCGGCCATCGGCAGCGAGTCGCTCGATACCGGCGGCGGGGCCGAACCGACGGGCGATGCGCTGACGCGCTTCACCGCGCTCTTTGCCGTGACGGGGCATCCGGCGCTCACCGTTCCGGCCGGTCTCGACCGGAACGGCCTGCCGCTCGGGGTGCAGGTGGTGGGACGGGCCTTCGACGAAGCCACGCTGTTCCGCGTGGGGGCGGCCCTTGAGGCCGATCTCGGGCCCCTTGTTCTTCCGGGGGGCATTGCGGGCGGCCCCGGCGCATCAGGCTCGAGCTTGGGTCAGGCCGGCGAGACCGAGTCGCACGACCGCCCCGCCCCGGGGCGGCCCCCGAACCCCGGGCAGCCGTGAGACGCGGGATCCGACCGATGTGAGGCGGGGGACGGCGAAGCGAGGGAGGTTTTCGGCGGCCTTCAAGGCCAAGGGGGCGCTCCAGGCCTTGGCCGGCGAGCTGCCGCTGGCGGCGCTTTCCGGCCCGGCGCCAGGCCCGCCCGAACCCGCTCACCAAGTGCAAGCGCCGGGCGGGCGAGGGGCCGGGGGAAATTTTCTCCGGCAAGACGCTCGGCCGGCGCGATGGGAGGCGCCGCTGAGCCCGGCGCTGATGCGCCGGATCGACGAGCGGCTCCTGGAGCTGTCCCGGTACGGGGCGCGCCGGATGGGCCGAAGACCCGGGGCGCCACGGATGCGGCGCCAGGCACAGGGTCTCGGGCGCAGGCGGGCGGTCCGCCCCGAGCCGCCAGTTCAGGCTGCATTGTACGCCCTGGCGCTCAACGTATACGTGCGGCGCCGGCTCGGGGGCTTGGCAGGAGTCACCCGGGGCGTCCCGGTTCGCGGCGGGAGGTCAATTTTCCTTGTTCCACGAGTGCTCGCGCCAACCCTCCTGCGCCGGCGCCTCGCGATCGAAGACGAGCTGAAGCAGCAGATGGGCGGGCAAGCAGATGAGAAGCGCCACGCCCAAGGCCAGAAGCAGGAGGTAGACAAGCGGGTGCATGACGTCCTGTGGCCGGTCGAGTCCGAAGGTCCAGTTGATGTTGACCGCCGGATCGCTGAGGAGGTAGGTGGCGAGGAGCACGAGCGCCATCAGGACGCTTTGCGCCGCGAAGGCGCGGCGGTCGTAGCCCAGGCGATGGACCATCCATAGCGGCAGCACCGGAAGGGCCACGTGGAACAGCGACATGGCGCGCAGATGCAGCGGCACGGCCGGATCGAACATGTAGCCGACCATGCCCAGAAGGGTGGCGCCGGTGAAGAAATCCAGGTTCCAGCCGATCGAGGTCCACAGGACGCCCACGGCCGTCATGCTCGCCAGCAACGCGCTCTCCAGCCACATGGCGAGCAGCAGGGTGATGAGCGCGATATCGCAAAACCAAAGGAAGTTGGCCGCCCCGTGGCCCCGCCAGTAGGTCGGTACGAGGGCGCACAGGAACAAGGTGTAGGGCACCTTGACCGCAAGCGGTATATGGCCACGCTGTCCGGCCATCGCATGGCTCTCGTTCACGCGCGCTCTATTATAGAATAAGGCAAATTGCTCGCTTCACAAGGGACCTGGCGCGCGAGCAAGGGGGAGCCGAGGGATGGACAACCGGCGGCGATACGACTGGCTGGCACCGCTTTACGACCGGATCGACCTGGCCGAGGTCGCCTACAAGCGCAAGTTGCGCCCGCGGCTCTTCCGCGGCCTCGGCGGCACCATCCTCGAGGCCGGCGTCGGCACCGGCTGCAACATCGCCTTCTATCCGCCGGGGGCGCGCGTGGTCGCCTTCGACGCCAGCCCCGCCATGCTCGCACAGGCCAGGTGCCGCAGCGAACGGCTCGGCAAGCCGGTCGAGCTCGTCGCCACGAGCGTCGTGCAAACCGGCTTTGCCGAGGCATCGTTCGATGCCGTCGTCACCGCCTTCCTCTTCGGTGTGCTGGACGCCGGGATGCAGGGCCCGGCGCTGGCCGAGCTGGCGCGCCTGTGCAAGCCCGGCGGCGAGATCCGCATCCTCGACTACACGGTCTCCAGGCAGCCGTTCCGGCGCCTCTGGATGACCCTCTGGCTGCCCTGGGAGAGGGCCGTCTACGGCGGAACGTTCAGCCGTCACACCGAGCGGTACATGGCCGATGCGGGCCTGGAGCTGGCGCGCGAGGAGTTCCTCTACAAGGACATGGTCCGCCTGCTCACCGCGCGCCACGCGGCCGCGCCGTGAGTCCAGGAAGCGCCGGGGCAGCGGCTCGATTCGCGTACAACCGGACGCCGGGCCCCGGCGGGGCGGACCTCGGACTTGGCCGAGCAGGCCTAAAGCCGCATTCGGTGCGTCCTAACCATCGGGAATCAGGGCGTATTTCCCAAGAGCCCCGGCGCCGTGGAAGCGGCAAAGAGTTTGGGCTGAGGGCGGACTCGCCTCGCGAGTCGGGGACTCGGCCCCTTGATCGGCGCGGCCCTTCGAGCAGAGCGCGGCGCGCTCAGGCGCATCGCGCTCGCCACAGGGTCACGGGCGCCGACCAGGGCGATCGGGGAGCCGGATTCGGCCAGCCCGCCCAATCGGTTGAGCCGGAGGCCATGCCGGTGGGCGGGGCGGAGCGCATTAAGGATCGCGTCAAGGATCGCGTCGCGCTGGGCGGTGACCTCGGCCGTCTCACGGGGGTCCGGGGGAGGGGTCCTCGGACACCCCGCCGACGGCCCCGGGGCGCGCGAGCGGAGACGCAAGGCTGCGCCCGGCCCCGAGACCGGGGATGTCTTCCACGGGAAGGCGCAGCATGGCGTGACCATCGCCGAGCACGCGCTCGAGGCGTTCGCCGACCAATCGGACACGCTCGGGAGGCGTTTCGGGCGGGATCGAAAGTTCGTAATATGCCGTGGTGAGATCGGGCTTGGCGTGTGCGACAGGGGCAATCGCAAGGAGATCACCGGGCTCCCACGCGGTTTAACGGTTCGGGCGATGTTCCGCCTCAAGCGGGTCTACGAGCGCGCGAGCGCCGAGGACGGCTACCGGGTCCTCGTCGACCGCGTGTGGCCGCGCGGGCTCAAGAAGGAGGAGGCCCGGATCGACGAGTGGCAGCGCGAGATCGCGCCCTCGTCCGAGCTCCGCCGCTGGTACGGCCACGATCCCGACAAGTGGAGCGAGTTCCGCAGCCGGTACGTCGCCGAGCTCGATGGCAAGCCCGACCTGGTCCGGGAGCTTCGCGAGAGAGCCCGGTCGCGGACCGTGACGCTTCTCTTCGGGGCCCGCGAGCGCGAGCGAAACAACGCGGTCGCCCTCAAGGCTTATCTCGAGGCGCACAAGGGGGACTGAGGCGAGGGAAAGGCGAAGCGGGGCGAACCCCTTGTTTCCATGACTATCGCGTTTCCCTGCCGGTCAGGAAGAGCCGACCAAGGAACAGCGCGAACACGAAGAATGCCGCGGTCCAAGCGATCGCGGCCGCCTCGACCATCGCCAGCCGGAGCTCGGGCAGGATAGCGAGCGAACGCACGACGGCGGCCGTGGAGACGAGGCCCACGGCGGCGAGGACCGGCGGCGGAAATTCGATGGGGCGGCGGAGCCGCTGCAAGGCGACGCGGGCCATCATGACGAGCGACAGCGTGCCCAGGCCGCCGACCATCAGGCCGTGCATGGACTCGGACAGGTTCATGACGCCGAGGCCCTGGGCCGCCGCCTTCAGCAGCAGCCCCACCGCGAGCCAAGCGTAGCCCAGGTGAAGGGTGGAGACCTCCGGGACGTCCACGACCCTCCCGGCCCGCCAGCGCAACAGCCGGAGAAGGACGACGAGCGCCGCCGCAAGGTCAAGGATTGCCGCGACCGGGGCGGCCCACAGCAGCGCATCGAGCAGCGACATGGCACCCAGAACGGCCACGCCCGCGCGCTCGAGTCGATGCTGCGCCGCGCCTTTCAGGTGCGCCCCCGTGCGCCGGATCGCGCCGGAGGTCGCGGCGGCGATGACACGCCCGCCCATGGTGAAGAGCAGCAGCACGACCAGGTCGAGGGCGAGGATGGTGCCGCGCTCCTGGCCTGCCTGCAGGAGATCGAGGGTGCCCAGCTGGTACAGCGCCTCGGCGCCGAGGAATCCGGCCAGCAAGAGGCCGAACACGGCGTTGCGCCAGCTCTTGGCGGCGCGCAGGAACGGCAGACCGGCCAGGGCGAACAGGACGGCCGGAAAGGCGAGCGCGACGCCGGCTTCAACGAGCGCCGGCAACGGCGGGCCCATGACGACGACGCGGGCGGCGAGCCACGTGCACAAGGTCCCCAGGACCGTGACGAGCGAGCCCCTGGTGATCAGATAGCCGGCGACCACGGCAAGCGCGTAGCCGAACACCATCTCGTGGCCGTGCCAGCTCGCCGCGCGTTCCGGCCAGGGGGCCGCACTCCCCACGTACTGCAGGACCCAGAGAGGAACGGCGAGGGCGGCATAAAGCGTTGCGCCGGCGAAGAAGAGCTGAAATGCCTGAATTTGCCGCCCGGGCGAGCCGCGATCACTGCGGGCGGTCTCGCCGCCGTCGGCCCTAGTCATGCAAAGGCCCTTTGCAAATCCACGTCATGGCGACTCCGTGGCGGCCGGTGCGTCATGCCGAATACGCCGATCGCGAAGTGGGGGATGAGCTTACCAGGGATCAGCTCCGAGTCCTCGGCCGGCGTCGCGACGAGTCGGTGCTTCCGCGCGCCCTTTCCCTCGGACAGCGCTCGCGCCGCGACCCAGCCCGCCATGTCGCGGATCAGATCGGGATCGGGCCGTGGCCGCAGACGGAGATACGCGTCGGTGCCGGCCCCCGCGGCGGCGAGCCCCCAGCAGCGGGTCGGGATAGACCCGGTGCGCCGGATGGGGCTTCGTGGCGTGCGGCCTTGGCTAGATCAGCGCAAGGCCCACGAGCCGCGTGAGACGGCGCACCCGCTTGCCCCGGCCACAAGATCCCGGGCGCCGCAGGTGCCGGGCCACCCGGCGCGCGCCGCACCGCGGCGTCTGCGGCACCTGCTCGCCAATATCCGACGGCATATCCGGCTTCTGCCGAGACTGGAGGGGCGGGGGTGTCGGCGCGGCGCGCCGCGAAAGCCGTTACGCGGAATGGACCCGGTGCCCGCCGTGAGGAGGACCCTATTGCAAATGTGGATACGCGGTGGAGCAAACGATTGGCGCGGAATCAGATCGGCATCACAAAGTCGAGAGACATCTAGACGCGTCATTGACCGCGGCAGCGGATAACCTAAGCTGATTGGCTGGAGCGGGGGACGGACCACATGGAGGAAACAATGTGCGACTACTCCCTCGAACACTATCGGAGCCGGCCAGCCCAGACCGGAGAAAGATACGAACTCACCCAGTTCCCTTCGGGCTCGAAGGGTCTTGCATCGCCTGGGGACTGCACGACCGCTGTGTGTGTGCCGTACGAGACGCGGCTACGCCTTCACGCGATTCCGGAGGATCTTCAGCAGTGTCTTGAGGTGCGCGAGACGGAAGAGGCGACATTCGTGCAGTTCGACACGGGCCGCTATCGCGACGCCGTCAAATTCGACAACGGACGGATCGTGTCGCTTCAAGAACTGACGCCGGGGATAACCGCAAGCATCGCGCAATCGCTTGAGCGTCCGCTTCGCGAAACAACCGAGCTCGAAATCGAGCGGGTCAGCTAGACGCTAGAGTGATTCGGCACCGACGCTCCTGACCGGTCAAGCCTCGCAGGAAACAAGCCGCGTGCAAGCGCAGGTTTCCGCGGGGCTTTCTTCACGGGGTGATAGATGATCCAGACCTCCCGCAGCCCAAGGTCCGGGCGAGTCTGAGGCTGGCTGAGCGGCGCTGCGAGGCCCCCCGCCCGAGCGGCCGGTGGCTTGGGCTGGGGCGGCGTAAAAATGGGCCACGTATGGCCTTCCGTCGGGTCACCGCTGGCTGAGGGTCGGGGGCGGTGCGCAGTGGGTCGTCCGCGCGGGTTCGGCCGGGCTGCCGCGTCGAGGGGACGAGGGCCCCGGGAGGCGGCCCGGGACGTGGACCGGCGGATGGCGGCCAATACGCTGGCCTACGCGGTGCCGCCGGGGGCGCGGCGGAGCAAGCCGCCGGCGCATCCCAAGCTCGGTTCCGGCACCGGCATCAGCGACCGGGCATCGGGAGCGCGATCCTCAGGCGCGACACACGGCCAGGCGGATCTTCGACCGGCTGCGGCCGGACCAGACATAAGACGTGTGGTGTCGGACCCCATCTGAAAGCAGCATTCATCCGCCCGCGCGTGTTTAACCCGTCGCTGCTTATTTCACGCGGGTCTTGTCGCCCGTGCCGGGGTCAATTACGCTCCTGTGCTTCTTGAACGAAGGCTCGTCGCAACGGCCGGGAGATAGGAGCAAACACCGAATTCGCTGTTGGCGGGAGGCTTGGCAAATCCCCATGATCAAGACAATCGTTGTTCCGATCGACATCGCGGAAAAGGAGCCGGGCGTCGTCGCGTTGGGGCTGGCGCGGGACCTGGCCAAGACACAGGGGGCGAAGCTCATACTGCTGAGCGTCGTCGAGCGCGTCCCGAGCTATATTGCGGCGCAATTACCCGAGGGCTCCCATGACAAGACCCTGTCGGGCGCTGCCGCCAGACTCGACGAGATCGCAGCCGAGCTTGGGCTTGCCGAGATGGCCGAGGTGGTCGTGCGGGAAGGCCATCCGTCCACGGAGATTCTTGAGTATGCGAACAAAATCGACGCTGACATGATCGTTATCGGGTCGCATGATCCCGGGCTCATCGACTACTTCCTGGGCTCCGTCGCAGCTCGTGTCGTCCGTCACGCCCATTGCTCGGTGCTGGTCGCACGCAAGTCGCAAACCTGAGTTGAGCCGCTACGGCGGGCGTCGAAAAACGTCGTCTCCACGTTACCGACCGCCGAGGGCGCGCGGATTATGTGGCTGGCGCTGGCGCCGCGTCCGGGCGCGCAACGCGCGCATCGACAGGAGGAGCGCGACCGGCATCGGCCCGCTCTTGCGTAGCCGACCCCCCGCGCACCTTCACGCTCAGCCGCTCCCCGGGCTGTGGGGCTTTCGCGCACACGAGGTTTGCGAATGGCCGTCCTGGCAGCGCCCACACGCCCCGGTTGTCTCGCCGCCGCGTCCAGTGTACCGCCGAGAGCGGAACTTCGAGCGACGGCGTCCGCGTTTCGATCCGTTCCTTTTCGCTCCGCCATGGCAAGCAAAGGTCGACGAGGCCAGGTTTGATGGTCCCGGCGCGGGCGGAGGATGTGAGCCGTGGCGACATTGCGACAGGAAGTCTAAGTAGTTATGCTATGGTTCCGAGCCTGGGTTCACCTGGGGGGTCCCAGTGGAAGAAGCGGTCCTTATCATCGTTCGCGGCGCGTGTCGCTCGTAACACCACACAGGCGTGGCCGGCCGCGGCACGGGCGCCCAGGTCATCGGGTCTTTTTTTGGTTGTCACGGGGCTGGTGCCCCTTACCAGGCTCCGGCAAGGGAGGTCTAGCATGAGCAAGAAACGCAAGGCGCCGCCTCTCGCCGCCCATGCGGCGCGGCCGACGGTGACGCGGCGCCAATTTCTCGAGGTCGCGGGCAGCGCCGGCGCGGCGGGCGCCGCCTTCATGGTCCTGGCCGGCGGCGCTCGCGCCCAGGAGGCGGGCGAGCCGCTGAAGCTCGGCTCCATGGGGCCGTTCACCGGCCCGGCGAGCCGCACCGGCGACGAGTTCAAGAACGGGGTCGCCATGGCGCTCGAGGACGCCCGCGCCGCCGGCGAGCTGCCGCTGGTCATCGACGGCAAGAAGCGTGACGTGGAGATCGTCTTCATCGACAGCCAGTCGAGCCCCGAGAAGGCGGTCAAGGCGGTGACCGACGCGGTGTCCCGGCAGGGCGTCGAGTTCATCGTCAACGGCTGGCACTCCTCGGTGGCGATGGCGATAACGGATGCCGAGGTGCCGCTCAACGTGGTCCACATCGGGCACTTGGGCGAGTCGCAGTACATCTCGGAGAAGATCAACAAGGACCCCGACAAGTACCGCGGCTACTTCAAGGGCTGGCCGGCGCCGCCGGTGCTCGCCGGCCTCTACGGCCCGCCCCTGCAGCACTTCATCAAGGAAGGGCTGTGGAAGCCCGCCAACATGAAGTGCGCAATCCTCGTCGAGGACACGGACTTCGGCCGCGGCTGGGGCGACGCGGCGATGGCGAGCCTCAGCGAGGCGGGCTTCGAGGTCCTTCCCTACGACGTCGCCGCGCTCGACGAGACCGAGTTCTCGCCGCTGCTCACGCGCTACAAGGCCCAGGGCGTGTCGCTCGTCGGCATGACCTCGACCGGCAGCGTTGGCGTGTCGAACTTCGTCAAGCAGTTCCGGGCCCAGAAAATCAAGGCGCTCCTGATCGCCCACGGATTGGGCTGGTTCGGCGAGTGGTACGAGCTCACGGGCGAGGCCTCGGACTACGCTGTGGCCATCGACTCGCCGCACGTCATCTCGGCCGAGCAGGAGAACTGGGTCAAGCGCTATAAGGCCAAATTCGGCCTCGATCCGGGGATCGCCGCCAGCGGCATCACCTACGACTACATGCGCATGGCGATGAAGATCCTCAACAAGGCGGGCACGCTCGACTTCGACAAGCTGGTGGAGACCGTCCACGCCACGCCGCACACGGGCGTGTGGAACCAGTACCAGTTCTCGAGCGAGGCAGGACCCACCGCGCTGGCGCCCAACGAGGTGATGACCGGCCCCTTCATGGAGGGCTTCTTCTTCCCCATGGTCCAGTTCATGAAGGGCGAGGCCAACGTGATCTGGCCCTTGGAACACGCCAAAGCCCAGTTCCAGGCGCCGCCGTGGACGTGAGCGCGCTTTGATCCTCGGGGGCCGGGGCGGCGAGCGGAAACCGTTCCCCGGCCCCTCTTTCGTGGCCACCCGTCGGGGCCGGCGTGCGGGTGAAGGGGGCGCGAGGTGACCGCGGCGATTCTCACGGTCGACGAGCTTCACAAGCGCTTCGGCGGCATGGCCGTGCTCGAGCAGATCTCGCTTGGGGTGCGGCCGGGCCGAATCCACGGCCTGATCGGCCCGAACGGCGCCGGCAAGACCACGCTCTTCAACGTCATCAACGGCATCTACACGGCGACCGCGGGGCGCGTGCGCTTCAAGGATCTCGACATCACCAACAAGCCGGTGAACCGGATCGCCGGGCTCGGCATCGGGCGCACCTTCCAGGTGGCGCGCGTGTTCAACGAGATGACGCTCCTCGACAACATGCTGGTGCCGGCGGTGCCCAGGCGGGTGTCGCGCCGGGCCGCCGAGGCGCGCGCCATGGAGCTTCTCGAGCTCGCCGGGCTCGCCGAGCTCAGGGAGCACGTCGCGATCGAGGTTTCCGGCGGCCAGAAGAAGCTCTTGGAGTTCATGCGCACCATGATGTTCGATCCCGAGCTCGTGCTCCTCGACGAGCCCTTCGGCGGCATCAACCCCGCACTCATCGAGCGCCTGAGCGAGATCGTCCTCACCTTGAACCGCGAGCGGGGCAAGACCTTCCTGCTCATCAGCCACGAGATGCCGCAGGTCACCAGGCTGTGCGAGATCGTCACCGTCCTCGCTGCCGGACGCACCATCGCCGAAGGCAGCCCGGCCCAGGTGCGCGAGGACCCGGCGGTGATCGAGGCCTACCTTGGGCACTAGGGACAGGGTGCTGGCGCGGCATGACGCTCGAGGTCAAGGACGTCGTCTCCGGCTACACCAAGGAGGTGCCCATCCTCAAGGGGGTGAACGTCACCGCGCGCGAGGGTCTGGTCACCGCCGTCATCGGACCCAACGGGGCGGGCAAGTCGACGCTTCTCAAGACCGTCTATGGCTACCTGAACCCGAGCGAAGGCGACATCCTCCACTACGGCAAGTCGATCCGCGGCCTGGCGCCCGAGCGCATGCTCGGCGAGGGAATCGCCTATCTCCTGCAGGGACACGGCGTCTTCCCCAAGATGAGTGTGCAGGAGAACCTGGAGCTCGGGGCGTGGATCCTGCGCCGCGACAAGGCGGCGGTGGCGCGCGCCTTCGAGGAGCTCTATGCCCGCTTTCCCGTGCTCGCCGAGTTGCGCCACCTCAACGCCGGCGTCCTTTCGGGCGGCCAGCAGCGCATGCTTGAGATCGCCAGGCTGACCATGACCGGACCCAAGACCCTCCTGCTGGACGAGCCGTCAGTCGGGCTCATGCCCAAGCTCGTCGATCAGGTCTACGAGGAGATCATCAAGCTCAAGGAGCACCGCTTCACCATCGTGATGGTCGACCAGAACGTGAAAAAGTCGATCCAGATCGCCGATTACGTCTACGTCCTCAATCTCGGGGAGAACAGCCACCACGGGGCGCATCGGGACTTCGAGGCGCGCCTCGAAGAGATCATCAAGGAATGGATCTGATGGTCGATGTCTCCCTCCTCGCCGATCCCGTGATCATGAGCGAGCTCGTCTTCCAGGGCCTCGTGCGCGGGGCGATGTACGCGCTCATGGGAATAGGGCTCTCGCTCATCTTCGGCATCCTGGGTATCGTCAACTTTGCCCACGGCGAGCTTTTCATGATCGGCACCTACGTCATGGTGGCGGTGAGCGTGATGCTCGGGCTTCCCTTCATCCTGGGCATCGCCGCCGCGGGGGGCGTGCTCTTCCTCGTCGGCCTCCTGATCGAGCGGGGCTTCGTCGAGCCGTTGCGCAAGCGCGCGGGGCGCGACTGGCTCCTGGATTCCTTCGTCCTGACGATCGGGCTGATGGTGATCCTGCAGAACCTGGCGCTGGTGGCCTTCGGCAGCCGCCGCCGCGGCATCACGGAGATGATCGCGGGGAGCTTCACCCTGGGCGACGTCACCATCAGCTACGAGCGGCTGGCGATCCTTGGCATGGCGGTGCTGATCGTCGGGCTCCTCGCCGCCTACATCAAGTTCACCAACACCGGCAAGGCGATCCGCGCCACCTCCCAGCACGCCGAAGCCGCGCAGACGCTCGGTATCGACATCAACCGCGTCTACACCGTGGCCTTCGGGCTCGGCGCGGCGCTCGCCGGCATGGCCGGCGCCATGCTGATTTCCATCTTCCCCGCCTTCCCCACGGTCGGCTACCAGCCCGTGCTCAAGAGCTTCGCCGTCGTCATCCTGGGCGGTCTTGGCAACATCCCCGGCGCCATCGCCGGCGGCTTCTTGCTGGGCATCGTGGAAGCATACGCCATCTTCTTCATGTCGGCCGGCTGGCAGGCGGTGCTCACGCCGCTGATCATCGTCCTGATCCTCATTTTCCGACCCTCGGGTCTCTTCCAGGCGCCCGGAGAGCGACCGTGAGCGCGGCGGTGGCGGATGCGCAAAAGGGCCTCACGCCCCTGCGTGCGCTCAAGCTCGCCGCCGTGGCGGCGCTTCTCCTTCTCACGCCGCCCTTGGCCGACAACACCTTCGTCACCACGGTGTTCATTTCGGCGCTCATGTTCGCGACCCTGGGCGCGATCTACGACCTCATGCTGGGCTACGCCGGGCTCGTCAACTTCGGCTATGCGGGCTTCATCGCCGCCGGCGCCTACGCCTCCGCGCTGGCGTCCTTCCACTACGGCATCAGCCCCTGGTTCGGGCTCCTGATCGGCGGCGTCGCCGGCGGCCTCATGGGCCTGTTCACGGGCATCATCACGCTCCGGCTCAGGGGGCTCTATCTCGCGCTCACCGCCTGGTTCGTGGCCGAGGCGCTCCGCTTCACCATCTCGAACACGCCCGACTACACCCGCGGCGTCCTCGGCCTTACGGTCGAGCCCTATCCGGACTTGCTGGGCATCGATTTCTCGCGCGGCGCGCTCCTCAACTACTACTACCTGCTCGTGGTGCTGGCGGCGCTCGTCTTCGGCGCCATGTGGGCGCTGGTGAACTCACGGGTGGGGCTCGCCTTCAAGGCCATCCGAGAGGACCAGCTGGCGACCGCGAGCCTCGGCCTCAACACGACCACGTACAAGCTCGTGAACTTCACCGTGGCCTGCGCGCTCACCGGCGTCGTCGGCGCCTGGTACGCGCACTACATCGGCATCCTGTCGCCGACGCCCGAGGAGTTCGGCGTGCCGAGGACGGTGGAGGTCCTGACCATCGCCTACGTCGGCGGCCGGGGGAGCCTCTTCGGCTCGCTTTTCGCCGCCTTCCTCCTGATCGGATTCCAGGAGTACTTTCGCGAGCTCGAAGCCTGGCGCCTGGTCATGTTCGGCGGGCTGCTGATCGGCGTCATGATCTTCGCACCGAAGGGCCTGGCCGGCCTCAAGAAGTACGTGTGGTGAGCAGGCGCGGCCGGCGCGATCCCGGCGGCGCTCGCCGCCTCGCCGGGGCCGTCACTGCGCCGGGCGCACCATGTCCGGCCCGATGTCCCGGGTGGTCGGGCAGCCGGCCAGCATCATGTCGCGGCGGATCTCGCCGGCGAAGATGTCGAACGCCTTGGCCACGCCGGCCGCGCCGCCGGCGGCAAGGCCGTACAGGAAGGGGCGCCCGGTCATGCAGGCCTTGGCGCCGAGCGCCAGGGCCTTGAGCACGTCGGTGCCGCGGCGCACGCCGCCGTCCAGGATCACCTCGGCGCGCCCGCCCACCGCCGCGACGATCTCGCCCAGCACCTCGACGGGCGCCGGAACGTGGTCCAGCTGGCGGCCGCCGTGATTGGAGACGACGATCCCGTCGAAGCCGGCATCCACGGCGCGCTCGGCGTCCTCGGCGCGTAGCACGCCCTTGATGAGGAGCTTGCCGTGCCAGTGCTCGCGCAGCCAGGCGGCGGTGTCCCAGGTCACCGACTTGTCCAGCTGGTCCTCGGTGTAGCGGGCCATGTTGCCGATGCTCTGGCCCTCGACCCGGCCGGCGAGGTTGGCCGGCAGCACCGGATCCTTGGTCAGCATGTGCCACAGCCAGTGCGGCTTGCCCAGCATGTCGAGCAGGCCGGCAAGCGTCGGCCTGGGCGGGAAGGTGAGGCGGTTGCGCACGTCCCGCTCGCGGTTGCCCGACAGGGGCAGGTCCACCGTCAGGCACAGGGCCGCGTAGCGCGCGGCGCGGCAGCGCGCGACGAAGTCCTCGAGCACGGCGCGGTCCTTCCAGACGTAGACCTGGAACCACTTGGGCGCCTCGCTCGCGGCGGCCACCTGCTCGATGGATCGGCTGGCGACCGAGGACGAGGTGAAGATCGAGCCGTGCCGAGCGGCCGCGGCCGCCAGGCCGTCCTCGCCGCTGTGATGGAACAGGGCCGGCAGCCCCGTCGGCGCGATGATGACGGGCAGGGCGAGTTCGCTCCCCAGGACCGTCGTGCCCGGCTCGACCCGCGAGACGTCCTGCAGGATGCGCGGCACGAGCAGATAGCGCTCGAAGGCCGACCGGTTGCGGCGCAGCGTGCGCTCGTCCTCGGCCGCGCCGTCGATGAAGTCGAAGACGGGAAACGGCAGCCGCCGCGCCGCGGCCGTGCGGAGGTCGTCGATGTTGTGACACCTGGCCAGGCGCCGCTCGATCCTGCTGCTCACGCGCGCTCCTTGTCCCCCACGCCGGCCGGGTACCGGCTCGTCCGTATCGCGAGTCTACATCAAACCCGACGGCGCCCGGTAGGTTTGCCGGCGACTCACCCGGGCGACGAGGGGACGGGCATGCGTGGCGCGCTTCGGCCTCGAAGCCGCCGCAACCAGAACGGCTGTGATGGCGCCCGACTTTGCGCTTGTGGTCTTTCTGCGATTGCGTCGTAATAGGACAAACGAATGCCGGACCGCAGCGCTGGAGCCGGTTGCGCCTTGGCGATGGGGACAAACGTCGTCACGCGACAGAACAGGGAGAGAGTCATGACGAGCGAGTCCAAACAAATATTGCCCGGCGACATGCTGAAGCGCTTCAGCGAGCGCGCCGCCAGTTACGATCGGGACAACACCTTCTTCCACGAGGACTTCGAGGAGCTGAAGGCGGCCAAGTACCTTCTCATGCCGGTGCCCGCGGAACTCGGCGGACTCGGTATGACCCTCGCCGAGGTTTGCCGGGAGCAGCGCCGACTCGCCTATCACGCACCGGCCACGGCGCTCGCCACCAACATGCACCTGTACTGGGTGGGGGTGGCCAACGACCTTTGGCGGGCCGGCGATACGTCCTGCGAGTGGATGCTGAGCGAGGCGATGAACGGCGCGGTCTTCGCCGCCGGCCATGCCGAGCGCGGAAACGACCTTCCCCTGTTGCTGTCGTCCGCCAAGGCCGAGCGGGTCGACGGCGGTTACAGGTTCTACGGCCGTAAGTCCTTCGGCAGCCTCAGCCCGGTGTGGACCTATTTCGGCCTGCACGCCATGGATTCCGACGACAAGCGCGGGCCCCAGGTGGTGCACGCCTTCATGCCGCGGGACAGCGAGGGCTACGAGATCAAGGAGACGTGGGACACGCTCGCGATGCGTGCGACCCGCAGCGACGACACCGTGCTCGACGGCTGCTTCGTGCCCGACAAGTACATCGGCCGCGTCGTCCCGGCGCGCGGGCTCGACCCCTTCGTGGCCTCGATCTTCGCCTGGGCGCTTATCAATTTCGCGAACATCTACTACGGCATCGCCCAGCGCGCCCTCGACCTCGTCGTGCCGGACCTGCGCAAGGCGACCACGCTCGCGCTCGACCGGCCGATGGCCTATCACCCGGCGGTGCAGAACACGATCGCGCGCATGGTGCTGGATCTCGAAAGCATGGGCCCGTACGTCGAGCGAATCGCGCAAGACTGGGTCGACGGCGTCGATCACGGCGCCTACTGGCCGGTCAAGATCGTCGCTGTCAAGCATCACTGCGTGGAAACCGCCTGGCGCGTGGTCGACCTTGCCATGGACGTCTCGGGCGGCCGCGGCATGTTCAGAGGCTCCGAGCTCGAGCGCCTGTTCCGCGATGCCCGCGCCGGCCGGTTTCATCCGGCGAACTCGGCGCTGACCCATGAGATCGTGGGCAAGACCGCGCTCGGCATCGATTGGGCCAATGACACGCCGCGCTGGGGCTAAGCGGCACCGCTTCGGGCGTCTCGCTGCGGGGGCGTCTGGCGCGGCCGAAGGCCCGCCGCGGCCGGAATCTCGTCTAGCGTGCTGAGGTCTGCCGGTGGCGCCGCGCGGCGATGAGCGCGGCGCTGTAGAGGAACGCGATCGCCTCGCGCGCGAGGTGGTACGGCCAGGTCGAGACCGGCTCCTCGCGCAGGCCGCCCGGCGCGGGTGCGGCGGCGGCGCCGATGCCCACGGCGCGGAAGGCCATGAGCGCCCTGGGCAGGTGCAGCGGGTCGCTCACGATGAGCGCCGAGGACCAGCCGCACCGGCGCATCAGGCGCGCCGAGTGACGCGCGTTCTCGAGGGTCGAGCGCGACTCGGCCTCGAGGACGAGGCGCTCCTCAGGGACGCCCGCGGCGAGCGCCAGCTCGCGCATGAGCGCGGCCTCCGAGGGCTTGCCGTTGCCCTGGCCGCCGCTCAGCAGCAGGGCCGGCGCCCGGCCCTGCCGCAACAGGCGCACGCCCTCGGCGACCCGGCGCCGCATGGCGGCGCTGGGCGCGCCGCCGGGGCGCACCGCGGCGCCCAGCACCACGATGACGTCGAAGGGCTTGTCGTCGGTGCGCGCCATCGGCCCCGTGCCGCCTCTCGTCCTGGCGAGGCATGCACGAGCCTAGCGTGTTGTGCGGCCGCGGTCGCGCATCGTCCTAGTCCTACTGAGTCACAAGCCCGAAAC
>JABAHQ010009342.1_pt1 | contig 21333 bp, 18 predicted proteins | sample 7062091 | NCBI WGS metagenome assembly JABAHQ01 (sample SAMN14534359, study PRJNA622989) | marine sediment metagenome | biome: marine biome [ENVO:00000428]; feature: marine pelagic biome [ENVO:01000023]; material: deep marine sediment [ENVO:00002113] | place: India: Gulf of Kutch | collected...
TCGTCCTTCCGGGAATTGCGGTCTCCATGTCGGCGGACTACGGGGTCGGCCAGAACGTCCTCGTCGGCGCTCGGAACTGGGAGTCATGGTTGCTCTTGGCGAGCATCCCGCTTCTCATCGGCCTGCTGGTCGCCGCCCGGCATCAAGTCGCATCCGTCCTGACCTCCAATCTGTGGGCCGTGAAGATGGCGAAGATCGAGCTGGAGGGTTGGCCCACGAGGGAATGGTCCGACGGGAGCTTGGCGAGCTTGCTGACTCAAACTGAAGAAGGATTTCTCCGGGCAAGGGATCTTGATCCGAGGAANNCGAGGAATCGAACGGCACTTCACCGGCTCGGTCTGATCGCGATGGAACGCCGCGATTATCGGCGAGCGGCAGGACTCCTGGGCGAAGCGCATGAGCTGGATCCCAATCATCGGGGAATTCGCAAAGCTCTCGGTTACAGTCTCGCGTGGAACGGCGAATACCTTCTTGCATCTGAGATCCTGGAAGGAATCGCTGAAGCCGAAAGTGAGCTCTCCATCTATCGGAATTGGTGGCGGGCCCAGGGGCGGCCCGACCTCGCCGACCACGCGGCCGAAATGCGGAGACTCCTGGGGCAATCCAAGCCCTAGCGTGACCGAACATCAATCGACCTAAAGGGAAGGATTGTTCGTGAGTACCAAAACCGCATCCCTCATCGCACCATATGGTAGCAAGCTTGTCGATCTCGTTTCCTCCTCGGCTGAGGCCGACAGGTTGAAAGATCAAGCCCTTCGGCTGCCATCGATTCAGCTGTCGCCGAGATCCGTTTGTGACTTGGAGATCTTGGCTGTGGGGGGGTTCTCCCCGCTCGCGAGGTTCATGGGCGAACGTGACTACAAGCGAGTGCTCCATGAAATGCGCCTCGAAGACGGGCATGTGTTTCCTATCCCGATCACTCTTCCCGTCAGCAAGGACAGCGGACTGTCCCTGGACAAAGAGATCGCGCTGCGGGATTCGGGGAACAATCTTCTCGCCGTGATGAGAGTCGAAGAGGTATTTGAGTGGGATCTGAAGGAGGAGAGCGAGCTGGTCTTTGGGACCTCAGATCCCCGTCATCCCCTGATTGCAGAGATGCATCGCTGGGGCCGGCTGAATATCTCGGGTCGGTTGAAGATCGTAGAACTTCCGACGCATAACGACCATAGATCACTGCGGTTGCGTCCTTCCGAAACTCGAGAGCGGCTAGGCTCATTTGGCCGCCCGCATGTGGTCGCGTTCCAGACCCGAAATCCACTTCATCGAGTCCACGAGGAACTCACAAAACGGGCTATTGAAGAGGTTGAAGGCACCCTTCTTCTTCATCCAGTTGTCGGGTTGACAAAGCCAGGTGACATCGATCACTTCACTCGTGTGAGAACCTACAAGGCATTAGCCGACCGCTACTATGAACCGGGTCAGGTCCTGCTGGCATTGCTGCCGCTGGCGATGCGCATGGCAGGACCCCGGGAGGCCCTGTGGCACGCGGTCATCCGGCGCAACTACGGCGCCGATCATCTCATCGTCGGCCGTAACCACGCAAGTCCCGGAGAGGACTCGGCCGGCAAGCCCTTCTATGGCCCTTATGAGGCGCAGAGTCTCGTAGAGCGACACAGTCAGGAGATTGGCGTGAGGGTGGTGCCGTTCCGAGAGTTGGTCTATCTGGCAGAAGAAGATGAATATGTCGAAGCCTCCCGTGTGCCGGAGGAAGCTCCAACCAACTCGATATCAGGAACTCAGGTGCGTGAAGAATACCTGAGCAACGGGAGGCAGCTCCCCAAATGGTTCACACGGCCGGAGGTTGCAGAGATTCTGTCTGAGGCCTATCCACCGCGCTACAAGCAAGGGGTGTGTATTTGGTTCACGGGACTGAGTGGTTCCGGGAAATCGACGACAGCTCAGATCTTGACAACGGCCATCCAAGAAAAGGGAAGACAAGTCACGCTACTCGATGGGGATGTAGTCCGTACGCACCTTTCGAAAGGATTGGGATTCAGCAAAGAGGATCGAGACATAAACATCCGTAGAATCGGATTCGTCGCTTCGGAAACTGTCCGTCATGGGGGCGTCGTCATATGTTCTGCGATCAGTCCATATCGAGCGACTCGAAATGATGTACGGAACATGGTGGGCGGCGATCGGTTCATTGAAGTCTTTGTTGACACACCTCTGGAGGTCTGCGAGGCCCGGGACAAGAAGGGGCTGTATGCCAGGGCTCGGCGGGGGGAAATCAAAGGCTTCACCGGCATCGACGATCCCTATGAGGTCCCAGAGAATCCGGAAATCAGGATTGAAACACTGGAAAATTCAGCCGTTGACAACGCCAACTTGATCATCGCTTTGCTTTCCGACCGAGGGTTCTTGCGCACCGACCTTTAGATGCATTGTGAGGGCGGCATGTCGGTTAAGCCTCATGGGAGAAGCCGGCCTTGACTTCCCGGCCAGCGGAAGAGGACCAAGGAATAGGTTATGCAAACGAGTATGAACATACTGATCGCGGGGACAGGGTACGTGGGCTTGACGACGGGGGTGGCACTGGCCTATTTGGGGCATGACGTCATCTGTCTCGAACCCGACGATAGGAAGATTGACCAGCTCATGAACGGTGATGTTCCTGTTTACGAACCCGGATTGGAGGAATTGGCGGAGCTGTCCAGAGCCAACTTGCGGTTCGTGAAGGAGTATCGGCGGGTAGACTTTTCCCCTCTGGACGTCATTTTCATTGCGGTAGGCACTCCCCCCAAGGCAGACGGGAGTCCGGACCTTTCCCATCTGCAGACGGCCGCGGAATCCATTGGGAGCAACCTCGGGGACGGTTTCACGGTGATCGTCAACAAGTCCACGGTCCCCATCGGCAGTGGAAACTGGGTTGAGGCGCTCATTCGTGATGCATTTGAATCCCGCAATGGGAGATCACCGGCCGGACGGTTTGCCGTGGCCTCCAATCCCGAATTCCTGCGCGAAGGCTCAGCGCTCTTGGATACCTTCTATCCCGATCGGATCGTGCTCGGTGCGGAGAACCCTGAAGCAATAGACGTTCTCACCAACCTTTATCGCCCCATTCTGAATCAAGACTTCACACCACCGGAATTCCTTCCCAGGCCGGAAGGTCTGGTGGCTGTCCCCCTCGTGACGACCGATCTGGCGTCTGCGGAACTGGTCAAGTACGCTGCCAACTCCTTCTTGGCGCTGAAGATCAGCTACATCAATGAGATCGCCCAATTGGCCGAACGCGTGGGTGCTGATGTCCGGCAAATTGCCCGCGGGATTGGACTTGACACGCGCATAGGGTCTCGTTTCTTGAACGCAGGTATCGGTTGGGGCGGTAGTTGTTTCGGCAAGGATACGGCGGCCCTCTTGAGTATCTCCGCCGAATATGGTCTTGATATGCCGATTGTGAAGGCTGCCCGTGAAGTCAATTATCGGCAGAGGGCTTGGGTCGTGGAGAAGCTGCTGCAGGAACTGAGGCTGCTCAAGGGGCGCACGATCTGCCTGCTGGGGTTGTCTTTCAAGCCGAACACAGATGATGTGCGAGATGCCCCGGCCTTGGATATTGCGGATCTCCTCACCCAACGGGGAGTTCGTGTCCAGGCCTTTGATCCGGTGGCAATGGAAAGGTCGCAAGAGGCGAAGCCCGATTTGAGAATTCACTATTGCGCGAGTCCTTTCGAGGCAGCCAAGGACGCAGATGCAGTGGTGCTTCTCACGGAGTGGCCCGAGTTTCGCCAGATTGACTGGGTCGCGATCAAGGGGGCCATGAGAGTCCCATTGGTCTTGGATGGGCGGAACTTCCTCCCCAGCAATCGACTGGAAGAGCTGGGATTCAGGTACGTCGGTGTTGGGCGGGGCCGTGGGGCAGGGCTGGTGGACGACATCACCTCACTGGCAACCTCAACGCAAGAGTGGTCGAGCGGGTCCACCTCCGGCGATGCAAATCAAGCCAGGTCTTCCGGGGGCGTCGTGCGCTCTCATCAGGACGAGGAATAGATGGGTCTTTCCCAATTGTTCCCAAAAAGGACGAAACGAACGAAGAGATTCTTTGCCATCGGGCTTGACTGTGCCGCGCCTGAGCTGGTGTTTGAACGTTGGGCGGCGGATCTCCCCAACCTTCGCCAACTGGCGGAGAACGGCATATGGGGGGAGCTGGAGTCCTCCTTTCCTTGCATTACCGTCCCCGCGTGGTCCTGCATGCTCTCCGGCCGGGATCCGGGGGAGCTGGGAATATATGGCTTTCGCAACCGGGCCGACCACACATATGACGGGAACTTCATCGCGACAGGCAACTATGTTCGGGTGAAGCGCGTGTGGGATTACTTATCTGAAGTCGGCAAGGAATCCGTCATTGTCGGAGTGCCGCAGACATTTCCCATCCGGCCATTGAAAGGCCGAATGATCTCTGGCTTTCTCACGCCGGGGATACATAGCCAATTCACGTATCCTGCTGAACTGAAGGCGCAGGTGTTGTCGATTGCTCCCGACTATGCAGTCGACGTGTCCGATTTTCGCACGGACAAGAAAGATGAGCTGCTTGAGCGGATCTTGACGATGACGGAGGACCGCTTTCGAGTGGTTGACCAACTCCTGCGAGAAGCAGAGTGGGATTTCTTCATGGTGATGGAAATTGGAGTCGATCGGATCCATCATGGCTTCTGGAGCTATCAGGATCCTGAGCACCGCCGCTATCAGCCGGGAAACCGTTTTGAAAATGCGATCCACGACTACTACGTCGAAATCGACCGGTGGATTGGTCGTTGGCTGCGCGCCATCCCCGATCACACTGCTGTGCTCGTCGTGTCAGACCACGGCGCGAAACGCATGGATGGGGGAATCTGCTTGAACGAATGGCTCTGGCGAGAGGGCTATCTGGCCTTCGAGGAAGAGCCTGCTCCGGATGAAATCGTGCGCTTGGATGACCTTGACATTGATTGGTCTAAGACCACTGCCTGGGGGGCCGGCGGCTACTACGGAAGAGTTTTCATCAACGTCCGTGGAAGGGAGCCGGAAGGGATCGTAGAGCCGGAGGATTACGAGAACGTACGTCGAGAATTGGCTGACCGCATCCGCTCGATCCCCGATCATGAAGATCGCCCCATAGGAACTCGTGTTCATACGGCTGAGGAGATGTACCGATCGGTGAACGGAGTTCCACCGGACCTGATGGTCTACTTTGGGGATCTGCTTTGGCGATCCGTGGGCACGTTGGGCTACGACGGCATCCATACGTTCGAGAACGACACGGGTCCTGACGACTGCAATCACGCCCCAAACGGCCTCTTTATCCTCCATGATCCGGAACGGTCTGAGGGCGGGGAGCAAGCTCCGGGGTGCCCAATTGATGGACGTGACGCCTACCATCCTCGATTATTTCGGACTGGATATCCCCGCCGAAGTTCAAGGAGTAAACCTCGCGGCACGACGAGAAATTCCGCAAACTGCTCCGACGAAAGGATGAAGGAGAAGGGTGTTATGAGACTCTCAACCGATTTCACGGCCCCGATGAAGAGAAGATTCAGCTCCGCACTCCTGGGAACGACGATCTTCTTTTTGGCAGCTCCCCAGACCGCGTTCGCAGCCTACGTGGATCCGAACACCGGTGGCATGCTCTTCCAACTGCTGGCTGCTGCCTTTGCTGCGCTTTCTGGATTTATCCTGCTCTTTGCCAGGCGGATCCGGATGGGCCTAGCCCGTCTCATGCGATACCTGCGCACGCGGATGGGTCGGCAGACTTCGGTTGAGCCCGTGACCGACGAATGAGCGCCGGCCGACTCCAGGTCCGACAATGAAGACGCTCATCGTAGGCTTTGACGCATTCGACCCCGCCACGTTTGAGAGCCTTTATGAACAGGGAAAATTGCCCAATCTTTCACGGTATGTCGAGGCTGATCGGTACGCTCGCTTCAGCGTTACGGATCCCCCGCAGAGCGAGGTCTCATGGACCAGCATTGCCACCGGCCTCAACCCCGGCGCGCATGGGATTTTCGATTTTGTCCATCGACAACCGGGCGACTACCGACCATTCGTCTCGCTCTTGCCGACCAAGCGCGGCCTTACGGGCACCCACTTCGCCCCGCCAAGTCGAGCAAGGACACTCTTCGACCAAGCTGTCAGACTCGGCTATGAGGCGACCGCCCTCTGGTGGCCAGCAACCTTCCCGGCGGAGCGTGGTTCCCCTGTGCGGACCATTCCGGGGCTGGGGACGCCGGATATGCACGGCAAGCTGGGTGTAGGTACTCTTTTCAGTCAAGATCGGGCTCAAGAAGGCCGACTCGACAAAACCGGCTTCGGATTGCTCATGGCCTTGGGAGAAGGCCGGTTTCGCGGGCGGATCCTGGGGCCGGCGCAAGAACGAAGGGGACGCTCCGTTCAAGCCTCCGTTGATCTTGAGCTCGAACTTTTGGAGGGGGGTAGGGCTCGCCTGGCTTTGGGCGGCGACCAGGTTGAAATCCGTGAAGGCCAGTGGAGCCCAATCCTCGAAGTTCAGTTCAAGATGGGATGGTTTGTGACGATTCGGACTCTGACCCGTGTCATCCTGACGCAAACCGAGCCCAGCGTTCGTCTTTACTTTCTTCCGCTGCAGCTCCATCCCCTGCATTCGCTATGGCCATACGCGTCTCCTCCCAGGTTTGCCAAGGAAACTTGGAAGGCTTGCGGGCCGTTTCTGACTGTGGGTTGGCCCCAGGACACAACGGGTTTGGAGGAAGGTTGTATTGGCGACGAACAGTTCTTGACCCTGTGCCAGTCGATCCTTGAGTCGCGGAGCCGCGCCCTGCTTCATCACTTGGGACAGTTCCGGGAGGGTGTTCTCGCCATTGTATTTGACAGCTTGGACCGTGTGCAGCACATGTTCTGGCGCGACCGGCCCGATGTCATCGAGGATTGGTATCAGAAGCTTGATGGGCTCATCGGGACGATCGAACTGGCCTATGGCCTCGATGAAACGGCCCAACTGTTGATTGTCTCCGATCACGGCTTCACCACCTTTGACCACAAGGTCCATCTCAATCGGTGGCTTCTCGATCGAGGATTCCTGGCCGGGCGATCTGCCAACAATGGTGCCGGTGATTTCAAAGACATAGACTGGTCGAAAACGCGGGCCTACGCATTGGGGCTCAACAGCATCTACGTGAACCAGATCGGCCGGGAAGGGCAAGGGACGGTCCCGGCAGAGCGGACCGAACGGCTATTGAATGAAATCGCTGGGGGATTGAAAGCTTGGGGTCAATCCGAAGGAAAACCTGTGGTGGGGCGCATCCTTACGAGCCAAGAGGCATTCGAAGGGCCGCTTGCAAGGTATGGACCCGACTTGGTGGTTGGATACTCCCCTGGCTTCCGCGCTTCGGCCCAAACCGGTCTTGGGGGCTGGGGCGATCACCCTGTGGTGCCGAATGAGGACCATTGGGGGGCGGATCACTGCGTTGATGCTCAGGCTGTGCCGGGCGTTCTATTCGCCCGGCACGGCCTGGCCAATCGCCCGTCGCCTTCCTACTCGGACATTCCTTGGTTGGCCATCGGCGCGGAACCTGATGATAGCGTGACGCTGCCGCCTCCTTCCCTGGGGAACGACGACATGCAGGTCGTCGAGGACAGGTTGCGCAGCCTGGGCTACCTCTGAACGCAGCATGGCTTGCGGCCAATCCATCCACCCACCGGAACTCAGGCTCCATCATGACGATACGCGGACTCGGGAGGATGCAGATAAGTCATCCCTTCGGTAGGTGGGTATGCCTTTCGTGGTTGACCCGCGGTCGGAACTGGATCGTGGTCGCCGCCTGCTGTTGAGGGGCGGGCCGCCTCCGCCCCTTTTGCTGCCGTGAGCGGATGAACGTCTGTCGAGTTCGGGAAAAGGCTGTCTATGCTCTTGCTCCTCAAAGATCGCTTGCCATCTCGACAAGAAGCGATTGAAATCTTCGGCATCGTCTCCTTCCCCGTGTTCGTCTGGGCGACGATCCAGATTCTCCGAGAAATGCCATCTTGGCTCCTGCGCCTCACGCTCCCAGATTTGGTCGCCGTCGTCGCCTATGTCGAAGCCTTCGCTTTCATTGAGAGCCTCGTTGTCTTCGTTGGCGTGGTGTCCGCCTTGATGCTGCTGCCCGCAACGTGGCTGGTGGATAGGCGTGTACTTGTCGCATCGGTGGTCACGCTCGTGTTGAGCGCGGTCGGGGTAACGGCGCATTACACGGATCAAACCTTGCGTCAATGGGGCTGGCAAGGGATCGCCGTTGTGATTGGACTCATGCTGCTCGCGACGGCGTTCCTGCTCTACCTTGGCCTTCGTTCAGATCGATGGCCGAAACTCATGAATGAGGCTGTGGACCGTATTGTCCTGCTCTCCTACCTCTACTTGACCCTCGGAATCCTGGGGCTTGTCATTGTGATCGTGAGGAATCTCTGATGGGGGCGCCTGGGCTCAGTCGCCGGGACTTTCTCAAGCTATCGGCCATATTGCCGCTGATCAGCATGAAGTGGCCCCAGCCCTCCGCTGGACTATCGTTCATTTCCGGCGATACACCGAATATCCTGTTTCTGGTCTTTGATACCCTTTCCGCCAAACACACTTCGCTCGCAGGATATCCGCGCCCCACGACCCCGAATCTGGACCGATTGGCCGAGCGCTCCAATGTCTATCATCGCTGCTATTCAGGTGGGAATTTCACAACGCCTGGAACCGCATCCTTGCTTACAGGGACGTATCCGTGGTCTCACAGGGCCTTTCATATGCACGGAGTCCCAACTGACGAGTATCGGACCAAGAACCTATTTGGGCTCCTGTCCGACCGCTTCTTCACCATTGCGTATACCCATAACTTGTTGGTCACATCCCTCCTGCACCACTTCCGTGGGAGCTTGGACGTGCTCAAGCCGACGCGCGATCTCTGCCTCTATGACGACGAGTACTCTGACCTCATCTTTGAAGATGACTACAATGCCTCGTTTTGGGGCGAATGGCTGGCATTGCGTGGAACGGGAACACAGCCAAGTTCCCTGTTGTTATCCCTTGGACATCGAATTCTCCGCTTCTGGCATAAGTCTCGGGTCCGGGACGTGTACGGGGACCAGTTTCCGAGGGGGATCCCTAGCCTCCACAGCTTGCAGTTCATTCCCGAAGATGCGACGGATTGGATGGTTTCCCAACTGCCTCAATTGCCGGAGCCTTTCCTGGCCTATATTCACTTGTTGCCGCCGCATGAACCGTACTCAGCCCGACGCGACTTCGTCGACCTTCACCGCGACGGCTGGTCGCCGGATCCAAAGCCCGAATGGTTCTTCTCGGACGATATTTCTCAAAGGGAGCTCAATCGGCAGCGCCGTTTCTACGATGAGTACTTGAGTTACGCGGATGCGGAGCTCGGGCGCCTTATGGATGGGCTTGAGCAACGGGGGTTGTGGGACAAGACGCTCTTGGTGTTTACCTCCGACCATGGAGAACTGTTCGAGCGTGGGCTCCGGGGGCATGTGACGCAAGCCCTCTTTGATCCCGTCATCCACGTCCCGCTGCTTATCAGCTCGCCGGGTCAACAGCAACGGAGTGACTTTCGGACGCCCGTCAGCACAGTGGATATTCTTCCGACTCTGCTGGAAGTTGCCGGCGCGCCAATCCCAGAGTGGATCGAGGGCGAAGTCTTGCCTGGTTTTGGCGAAGTAGCATCCCCTGAAGATCGCCCCATCTATGCGGTTGAGGCCAAGAGCAATGCCAAGGGGGCACCTCTTACCAAGCGCACGCTGGCCGTCATCCTGGGCAGCTCGAAGTTGATTGACTACGCTGGCTATGGTGATCTTGGGCGCACCCAAGACCTCTTTCTCCTTGATAGTGACCCTGACGAACGAACGAATCTGGCATCCAAGGCAGAGCGGGACCGGATCCGACTGCTGGAGCTGTTGCAGGACAAGCTCCACGAAGTAGATAATCCGTACGGCTAGCTTCCCTGGCCGGGGGCGTGCCACGTCGATTAGGTCCTGTTTCTTTCGTAATACTCCTTCTCTTGAAGAACGTCTCTGGGATCGGTGCAATCCTGAAGGATCGTTGGGTCCCACCGCTTTTCGCCCTCCCCGGCCGGTCGCACTCTTGAGCTCCGAAGAGAATCCACAGCGATGAGCTCTTCCTACATCCCCCGCGGAGGGATCTGGGCGAAGGCTGCATATCACGGAGGCGAAGTTGCCTTATCTTCTCCATCAACTTCTAGGTGAAAGCGCCGAGCGGTATCCGGACAAGGAAGCCGTCCGGTTCGAGAGTCGTTCTCTTTCGTATCGGCAGCTTGACATTCTCTCCAACCAGTTGGCCCGATCGCTGCGGAGCTCTGGCATCGCGAGGGGAGACCGAGTAGGGATCTTTGTCCACAAGTCGCTGGCCTCCGTCATCAGCGTATTCGGTATCTTGAAGGCTGGGGGGGTGTATGTGCCGCTCGATCCAAATGCTCCCGCTAGACGCCAGGCCTACATCACTCGTAACTGCGACGTGAATGTGATGCTCACAAGCCCATCTATGGTTGCGGATCTGATCCAAATCTTGGAGGAGGGGACACCGGTCCGAACAGTTCTATTCGTTGATGCAGAGAAGAGCGGATCGACTCCTGAGCTGAACGGACTTGTCCAGCTGCTTGAATGGGAAGATGTGCTGGAGGCGGACCACGCTCCTCCTGACTCTGTGGGCGTGATTGACACAGACTTGGCCTATATTCTCTACACATCGGGTTCTACAGGTGATCCCAAGGGTGTGATGATCTCCCATCGGACCATTCTCACCTTCGTCAATTGGTGTCATGAAAGATTTGGAATCAGTGAATCTGACAGGGCGACCTCGCATGCCCCGCTCCATTTCGATCTTTCGACCTTTGACATCTATGTGACTATCAAGGCGGGTGGAACGGTCGTGCTTGTCCCGGAGACGCTCTCCGTGTTCCCTTCTCAACTCGTTGAGCTGCTTCAAGATGAAGGGATTACGNNCTCGTGCCCTCCATCCTCACGCTTATGGTCAACTATGGCAAACTGGACAGCCATAATCTCGAGGCTCTGAGATTGATCCTATTTGCCGGGGAAGTCTTTCCGATCAAGTATCTTCGCGCGCTGGTCGAGAAAGTTCCGCATGCAGAGTACTTCAATCTATATGGTCCGACGGAAACAAACGTGTGTACCTATTATCGAGTACAACCATCGGATCTTGCTCCCGACCGCACTCAGCCGGTCCCCATCGGAATCCCCTGTGAGAATATGGATGTGTTCGCCGTCAATATGGACCAAGAGCTCGTTTCGCAACCGGGAGAAGAGGGAGAACTTTGGGTTCGAGGGTCTGGAGTCGCGGAGGGATACTGGGGCGATCCAGAAAAGACTGCGAAATCATTCACCCGCAATCCATTCCAGGACCACTTCGAGGAAGTTGTCTACAAGACGGGCGATATTGTCACTTTGGACGAAGATGGGGTCAACTGGATATTCATCGGGCGAAGAGACCTCATGGTGAAGAGCCGGGGATACAGAATCGAGCTTGGAGAAGTCGAGGCGGCGCTTTACGGTCACGACCATGTCAAGGAGGCGGCAGCCATCGCTATCCCCGACGAGCTCCTTGGCAACCGGCTCATGGCCTATGTTGTCCCCGATGATGACAGCGGGTTGACCATCAAACAGCTGGAAAGCCATTGCCTCCAATACCTGCCTCGGTACATGGTTCCAGATGTCTTCGACTTCCGTGAAGAATTGCCCAAGACCTCGAATGGCAAAGTGGATCGAACAGCTCTCCAACGGCTCTCCGAGGCAACCACCGGCGCTTGAACACGGTCTTCGCCCAAAATCAACTTGAAGGAGACCATTCGATGGATGTTGACCAGCGGATCATTCAGTTTATCAGCGAGGAACTCCTCCTTGGTACAAGGCAAGATGGAATCTTCCCGGAGGAGTCGTTGATAAGTTCGGGCATTCTTGATTCCCTTGCTCTGCTGCGATTGATACTCTTCTTGGAGGAAGAATTCGGTGTAACGATTGAAGATGGTGAGGTGAGGCCGGAGAATTTCGAGACGATCGAGGCCATGAAGTCATTTCTCAAGCAGAAGCGAGCAACCTGATCGACGCCAGAGCAGCTGAGGTTCGTGCTGGGTCGATCGGAAAGAACCAAATGTGGAAGAAGGCTCCTCAACACCTCACTACACGTCATGAACAACCCTGGATCAGGGCTCCGCGCAGCTTCACTCTGTTCTTGGTTTTGCGAGAGAAGAGACGATGGATTTTTCATGGTCCCAAGAGCAATTAGATTTCAAAGCTGCTGTGATCGATTTCGCTCAGGCAAAGCTGAGTGACGGTGTTCTAGGCCGCGATCGCAGTGGTGAATTCTCGCGCGAGAAGTGGCTTGAATGTGCAGAATTCGGGATCCTGGGTTTGCCGGTGCCAGTAGACCATGGGGGGATGGCAGCGGACATCATGACAACCATGTTGGTGATGGAAGGGCTGGGATATGGATGTAGAGATCACGGATTGGTTTTCATGCTCAACGCTCAGATGTGGAGCGTGCAGCATCCCCTGATTGAGTTTGGCACGCCAGAACAGAAAGATCGCTTTCTACCACGGCTCGTGAGCGGGGAGATCATTGGGGCTCATGCAATGACTGAGCCCGACTCAGGCTCAGATGCATTCAGTTTGAAGACCCGGGCAGCTCCGACGGATGGCGGTTACGTTCTCAACGGCACAAAGATGTTCGTTACGGGGGCCCCGGTCTGCGACATCGCCGTCGTGTTTGCCACGGAGGACCCAGCTCTCGGACGTTTCGGCATCACTGCGTTCTTGGTTGAGAAGGACTTCGAGGGTTTCCGAGTCAGCGGCGATATCGACAAAATGGGCCTGAGAACGGCCCCCATGGGGGAGGTCATACTTGAGAACTGCTTCGTGCCCGAAAGCCACCGGCTGGGGCCGATGAAGGGCGGTGCTGGTGTATTCAGCAGTTCCATGGAGTGGGAGCGAAGCTGCATCCTCGCGAGCCAGGTTGGTGCCATGGAGCGCCAGCTTGAAGATGTGATTGATTACGCCCGGACACGACACCAGTTTGGTAAGCCGATTGGCAAGTTTCAGTCCGTGGGGAATCGTGTGGCCTCCATGAAGGTTCGGCTCGAGACCGCGCGGCTGCTTCTCTACAAAGTGGCCTGGCTCAAGAAGATGGGAGAACCGGCGGCGATGGAAGCTGCCTTGGCCAAGCTGTATTTGGGTGAGAGCTATGTTCAATCCAGCTTGGATGCAATCCGGGTCTATGGCGGGTACGGCTATATGACCGAATTCGAGGTCGAACGCGACCTCCGGGATGCGATTGGGGGAACCATCTATTCTGGCACTTCCGACATCCAGCGAGTCATCATAGCTCGCCTTCTGGGGCTCTGATGAATGGGGACTGAAGTTGACTAGGCGATTGCTTTGGCTCAACGGATTGGCCGTGATCGGGGTTGCCTTGCATCATGCTTCAGGATACGGATTCCGGGCCATGTTCTTCTGGACGGACCGGTATTTGCCTGTCGCGGTGCCAAACTACGACTTGGCCGGCAGTCTTCCCTTCTATGTGAATGTCCTCATTCAGCAAATCGATTCCTTTGCCTTGCCAGCCTTCATGTTTGTGTCCGGCGTCTTCGTATCCTTCATGTCTCGCCCGGGTGACCAGCCGATTGATTGGAAGGCGGTTCTCTCCAGGATCAAGAGCCTGTTGATACCGTTCTTGGTGTGGACGGCAATATTCTTCGTTCTGCTGCAGCGTCGAGCTCCCTCCTCGTTCGAGGAGGTGGTAAGCCGCTATTACTACATCGTACTGTTGGCGCAGTTCTATGCCATCTCCCCTTTCCTCGTGTTGATGGCAAGACGGAATTGGAAGTTGCTCCTCATTCTCTTGGCGCTCGTTGAATTCGTCACATCTAACCTGACCTATTATCAGGTGCTAGGCCTGCCAATCCCCGCCCTCGAGACCCTGATGTTGCTGACACCGAAGTGGTTGATCCCCAATCTGCTATTCTGGTTTGTAGCAGGGATCGTGGCCGGCATGCACCGTGACAATCTGCAGGATCGGCTCGCGGGACACAGGGGCAAGCTGGCCATCACGCTCCTGGCGTTGGTGCCGTTGATGATGCTCGAGTATCNNTATTTTGGTGGCATGTTGAGGACAGTCTACGGAGGTGTGCTCATTCTGTTCTTCCTCGCGGTTGATCATGCGAAGATCCCATTCCAGGATGAGTTGAACCTACTAGGGACGAGATCGCTGGGCATATACCTTGCCCACGGACCCGTGATGTACTTGGCGGCTGTGGCAATGTATCGGGCTGCTCCGATGGTGCTTGGTCAACAGCTCGTATATCAAGGAGTTCTGATCGTCTTTGGCCTTGGGATTCCGGTCCTCGTGATGGAAGCCTTCCGCCGAACTCCAACTCGAAGGTATTATCGATATCTGTTTGGCTAGCCAGAGGTCGGATCGTGGATAGCGCGTCAATGCGCCTATTCCCGGCAGTGTGACGCCCAGGGTCCCAAGTTCATGACCCGGGGACCCTTTGGACGGAACGACCCCTCGCAAACTCTATGTGACAGGATCAAGTCGTCCATGAATGCGATCAAGATTCTCAGATACGGATTCATCCTAGGTTTCGGCGTTGCCTTCATGACTGGCGCGATCGCGTGGGCGACAGCTGTGCAGGCTCAGGAGGACGTTGAAACGTGGTCGGACCCATTGCAGCTGTCCACCCCAGGAGGAAGTTCCAGCGAGGCCTTTATGGCTCCCGATGCCTATGGAGGGCTGAACGTCGTCTGGGCGGAGCGGGTCTTTGACACGGATCGATCCTTGATCTACTACTCCCGTTTCGATGGCGAGCGCTGGACCGAGCCAGTCGACATCTACGCTTCATGGCCGGGCGCACCGATCACCTCCATGGCGGTCGCGCTCGATCCGGACGATGAACTTCACTTAGTTTGGTCGGAGGGGGACTCGGGCCCAACCTTCCACTCTCGAGCACCGTTAGAGGAAGCTCGATCCACCAAGTCCTGGGTCGATCCGGTGAACATCGGTGTGCCCGCCAAGCAAGTAAANNCCATCTCGTCTACCTGGCCGCAAATGAAGAGACTTTTGGCATCTTCTACACTGTGTCAATGAATAGGGGGCGAACCTGGAGCTATCCTGATTGGGTCGATGAAGATCGACCCTCGGTGGCTATTCCTGCCCAACTGGATATGACCTCCGATGATCGAGGCGGACTCCATGCCGTTTGGTCATATGACGACTATTCAGATGGCCAGCGCAAGGCGCGTTGGGTTCGCTATTCTCGCCGGCTCCCCAACATGGAGGCCTGGAGCGCGCCCGAGACGATCGACATTGTCGACTATTCGGAGGAGTTCCTGCAAAGGCCCAGGCCGAGTTTGGACGTGGTTGGCGACACGGTCCATGTCATTTGGGGGGGGACGCATCAACCGGAGCTTGGCGGATCCATAAATCGCTTCCATCGAATCTCCACCGATCGCGGCGAGACTTGGGGCTCCCGTTTTCCGATCTTTGAACCCCTCGTGGGACAGGCTGCTGGCGATGGGCTCGCGGTTGATGGCGCCGCCCGACTTCACTTCGCCAGCCAGCTTCGGTGGCCACAAGCCATCTATCATGCCATCTGGAATGGCAGCGCATGGAGCGAGCCGCAGATCGTGTATCTGATTCGCCAGGATGCGCAGGATGAATTCGGTGATCGCGTCCATGCCCATTTCGTCCGACTTGGCCTGATCCAAGGGAACCAGCTCGTCCTTATCTTCCGGACTCCCAGGGAAGCTGCACAAGGGATCATCTATGCGATGACGCTCGTCCTGGGCGATGTCGAGCATGTCGCACCTCGTGAGTTCATCAGTCAGGAACCGACGGAGGTGGCGGCNNCCTACTCTGGAGATTGTCTCTACGCCTACCATCACACCGGTTCCGACAGTAGTATCGGTGAGCAATCCTGGCGGCAGCTCAGGACTTGCCTCAGAGGGTTGGGCGGTTCTTTGGATCAGTGCCCTCCCGGCGGTTCTCTTGTTTGCATTCGTTCTTGCATACAGGAAGCTCACCCACCGTTTCTAGGTTCGGGGGGGCTGCCGCGAATCGCATCGATTGGAGAGCGTTGGAGGCAGGTGCGAAAGGACCCAATGAGCGATAAGTCACTGGAGAGCCGGACGAGTCTATTGTCGTGGCTGCCAAGCCGCAGTGAGCATGGTGGCCGGGACCGGCAGCACATCCATATCGAACCTTCACGCGGCTGGGTCCCTCTCAACCTGGGCGAGCTGAAAGAATACCGCGAGCTGTTGTACTTCTTTGCCTGGCGCGACATTAAGATCCGCTACAAGCAGACCGTCTTGGGAGCATCATGGGCGATCCTCCAACCATTCCTTACCATGGTGGTCTTCAGCATCTTTTTTGGGAGGTTGGCCAAGGTCCCATCAGACGGACTTCCATATCCGATTTTCAGCTACACAGCCCTCGTACCCTGGTCCTTCNNCGCTGGTCATGGGTTCCAACATGGTCAAGAAGATCTACTTCCCGCGCATCACGATGCCCGTCGGAACCGTCCTGGCGGGTGCCGTCGATTTCGGCTTGGCATTTGTCGTTCTGCTGGGCATGATGTTTTTCTATGGCTTGGCTCCCACCATCAAGGTCCTTTGGCTCCCTCTGTTCATGCTCTTGGCGTTGATCACCGCCCTCGGCGCGGTACTGTGGCTCTCCGCCATGAATGTGCAATTCCGGGACGTTCGGTATGCGACCCCGTTTCTGGTGCAAGCCTGGTTGTTCATCACGCCAATTGCCTACTCGAGCAATCTGCTGGAGGGGTTCTGGAGGAACCTTTACGCGATCAATCCGATGGCAGGCGTGGTGGAGGGATTTCGTTGGGCACTGCTGGGAACCGCGACCGAACCTGGACCGATGATCGCTATCTCATCGGCCGCGGCTGTCATATTGTTGGTGAGCGGAGCCTACTACTTCCGCCGCATGGAAAAGACATTTGCTGATGTCATCTAGCCATGTCTGAAACTGCCATTAGCGTTGTGGATCTTGGCAAGCAGTACCACATCGGCGGTCTGCAGCAAAGCTACGACCGGCTGGGCGAGCAGTGGGCAGATGCTCTCCGCGGGCCCTTTCGGCGTGTTTCCGGTCTGCTGCGGGGACGGGCTTCCGCCGCCGAGCTGGATGAAACGATCTGGGCCTTGCGGCATATTCAATTGGAGGTGGAAGAAGGGGAGGCAGTGGGGGTCATTGGCCGCAATGGCGCCGGCAAGACCACCTTGTTGAAGATTCTTTCCAGGATCACGGAGCCAACGGAGGGATGCGCCGACATCTACGGTCGGGTTGGATCGCTGCTCGAAGTTGGCACCGGATTCCATCCTGAATTGACGGGCAGGGAGAACATCTTCCTGAACGGGGCCATCCTCGGGATGAGCAAGGATGAGATCGAAGAGCGCTTTGACGAGATCGTGGATTTCGCCGAGATCCCGACTTTCATCGACACGCCCGTTAAGCATTATTCCAGCGGTATGTTCGTGAGGTTGGCTTTCTCTGTGGCTGCCCACATGGAACCGGAGATACTCCTCATCGATGAAGTCCTCGCCGTCGGCGACGTGGCATTTCAAAAGAAATGCTTGGGCAAGATGGGGGATGTCGCGGAGCAAGGTCGGACGGTCTTGTTCGTGAGCCACAACATGGGCCTCGTTCAAACCCTGTGCGAGCGGGGGATCCTCCTCGAGAATGGCTCATTGGTTGCGGACGGTCCAATCTCGGAGGTCGTGGACAGGTACTTGCAGATGATCGAAGGGGCTTCCTCCAAAGAGCTTTCGACGCGGCAAGACCGAAGAGGCGTTGGCGAGGTACGAATGGTCGAAGTCGGTGTTGAGAACGCCAGTGGTGGCATTTCGTCCACGCTGCAATCCGGCGCCCCGGCCCAATTCTCCGTCCTCGTTGAGGGCGCCGTCCCCGACATGGATTGCTCCTTGGCTATCTATGATCATCTCGGACAACCAGTCGCCCTCTTCAAGAGCAGTTTCAACAGCCCTCACGATTTGGAGGTCCCAGACAACGGCGCGCGATTCATTTGCGACGTTGATCAACTGCTCCTCTTGCCCGGGCGCTATCGGCTCGACGTATCAGTCATGGGTGACGACCGCCTCCAGGACTACCTTCAAGCCGCGTGCCTTTTTGACGTCGTTGAAGGTCAGATCGCGGATCGGCCTGCGCATCCCGATCGTCGCTTCAGGGTCTCGATGCCGCACCGCTGGACGAGACCACCTCGGCGGTAGTTCCACCGCCTGACCCGTCGGCCCATCCTCGCGCATCACCCCGAATCTTCACTCTGACAACAACTATGAGATGTCTTCCGATGACGGCAATGGGGTCCCCTTCTCGACAGCACCAAGGGCGCGTGGGGAGAATCATTCGACGACGCGAAGTGACCGCCAGGATGAATGATGCNNCCCCCGGCCGATCTTCGTCGGTGGAACGGGGCGCAGCGGAACCACTGTCTTCTATCGGGCACTTGGGAAGAACAGGCACATTCACATCTTCCCCAACGAAATGAGGTTTTTGATTGACCCGGGGGGGCTCATGGATCTGGTCGACGCATGCACCGTGCGCTACTCACCTACGCGCGCCCGAGAAGCGCTCCATGCATTCGAGACAATGATGAGAGTGTATCTGACGGTTCCTGAGCGTCCCCCCTATCGCGGGTTTGACCTTCCTGGATGGCTCGGAGGACAATACTATTGGGATCGCTTGGATCGCTTTTGTGCTGAATTCTCCCAGATCGAATATGAAGGTATTTCCTGGCAAGTCGAGGCTCAGAATGAAGGGCGGTTGGTCGAATGGGCGAAGACCCTCCAAAGAGTCTATCGTCCGTTGCTGAGCAGGAATTCTGCGCCATTTCGATTGGAACTTCCGCGGGAAACACTCAAAGTCGTCAAGCCTTTCGTCAACCGAGCTCGGGCGATTGACCTGGCCACCGAATTCGTGGGGGATTTGTTTGGCCATGCAGCTCGTGTCGAAGGGAAGAACACCTNNCATAGCCTGTTCCATCTCGATTTCATCTGGGAAATGTTCCCGCATGGCCTATTTGTTCACATCAAACGGGACCCCAGGGGCGTCGTGTACTCCATGATCAGGTCATCGTGGAAGCGCGCCCCAAGCGGTGTCCACGGGGCCTGTCTACTCCTGAAGAACATGTACGAGCGCTGGTTCCAGCTGCGTCGCGAACTTCCGCTTAACAACCGCAGCTTTCTGGAATTCAAGATTGAGGAGATCGCGAGGGAGCCTCGAGCAGCGCTGCGTTGCGTCACAGAAGAGGCGGGCGTGGAGGACGCCTTCGACGACCTACCCAATTTCGACCCGGAGAGGCTGAACGAATGGCGGAGCGGGATGTCCAAGGAGGATTTGGCCACCACCATGCGGCTGATTGGGCCCTTCGTTGAGGCGATGGGGTATCGGACATAGCTCATGAGCAAGTCAACCGCCGAAGGCGGCGCACGGCTCTATCGCAAGGTCATGAAGACCATCCAATCGGCTCGGCGCGGGGATTGGGGAGAGATCGCAGAGAAGTTTGCCCGCCGGCTGAAACCGTTGGCGACTGTGGGCATGGAGGCGGCCGCCCTCCTTCGCGATGCCTTCACCCAGCTCGTCGCAAAGATCAAGTTCTCTGCAGGTCGCGACCGTGAAGGTTTCCAATCGCTGAGGATGATCGCCTCGGTCGAAGGTCGAGGGAAGCGCAAGAACCTGGTCTGGATCATGCTTGATGCATTGCGGGAGGACATCTTCCGAGAGTACCTCCAGCGCCGTGGATTTCCGTCACTTCAGCCGTACGCCTACTTTGGTCGCGCTTTCGTCCAGGGGAGCTGGACCTACCCATCCGTCTTCTCGTTCCTTACCGCTCGATACCCCTACAATTGTGGAGTTTCCAGGGTCGAATTCGACCACGGATTGCCGATTTCCTATTGCGCAGATTTTGATGATTCGGTCCCGACGATCTTCGATCTCTTGCGCGCTGAAGGATATCAAGTCGGCAGCATCCTGGACGGTTGGGGCTTCACCGTGCGAACGACGGCAGGGCAGTCTCATCGGGAGGATCGCTACTTCGAGGACCGCTGGGGTTGGTTCTACGGCCAAGGGAAGCGGTTTCTCTCCCTCGAACAGCAGCGCAGTGCAAGCCTTTCATTCTTGGAGGAACACGCTGGTCGATCGCCCTTTGTCCTGTTCTTGCGCAGCCTGTACACCCACTCGCCCTATCGGGATCTGTTCCCCAGCCCTGAGTACGTGACTTTCTTGAGCAAACGGGGCTGGCGATTCAGGCTGGTTGAGGGGTTCATCCGGGGCCTCCGGACCTTTGAGGAACAGTACATGGACTCGATTGTGGCGAGCTTGAAACAGGCCAACGCTGCCGAGGACACTGTGATCGTGATCTGCTCGGACCATGGTGAAATGCTTTGGGATCTTGAGGCGGATCTCAGGACCAAGTCGACAGCGGAGGACGAGGAAAAATGGCGCCATCAGCTGGAGCCCTACAATGCCTTGATCCGAGTTCCATTGATGATCTCCGGGGCGAACATGCGAGGCTACAGGGCAGGGCGTTTTCGTCTGATCGACTTGGTGCCGACCTTGCTCGATGAGATGAACGTTTCCTACGATGCCGACCTGTTTGACGGAATCTCCTTGGGGAAGGAGCATCCTCGGCCCATTTACGCCGACTCGGCCGGATATGGGTACGGTGGGGTTGCCTTTCAACTGGATGGTGCCAAACTCTTGTCCTCCAGGCGACTCGGAGCCTGTGCCTATCCCATCGATAGCGGTGAGTTCGAGCGTCTGCCTCTTCGCCGAACTGCCACCCTGGAAGTCGAGGACTTGAGACAATTCTTGGCGGAAACTCGCCGAGGCGAGATACAACCTTCATCTGACGGACAGCATGAAAGGACACTCGAACGGCGGCTTCAAGATCTTGGGTATATTGAGTAGGTTGGACTCTCGAGCCGTCCATCTGAGCCCATCGCGAGCCAGCTAGATCCATCGCAACTGACACCAGTCAAACTCCCATATGAAGATCGCTCATGTGTTTCAAAGCACAGGACTCCGGTTCGATGAACCGGGTGCGGTTCAGCTGCACATCCTACAGACGCTCCGTAGCTTGCGTCGGCGCGGCCATCATGTCGCGTTGCTGGCCAACCAGGAAGGGCGAGAGATCCTGCTCGCCCTGAAATTCACCGACCTCATGCCCGCCCGCACGGACGATCGAGCCCCTCTCGGCTTCAGCGGAACCCCCGGGTTCAAAGTTGTGGAGAGCGGGCTTCGCCGGCTCCAGTCTGCGACAAGGCTGCCCTATCTTGGTGCATATGAGAGCTACC
>JABAHQ010004229.1_pt1 | contig 21324 bp, 22 predicted proteins | sample 7062091 | NCBI WGS metagenome assembly JABAHQ01 (sample SAMN14534359, study PRJNA622989) | marine sediment metagenome | biome: marine biome [ENVO:00000428]; feature: marine pelagic biome [ENVO:01000023]; material: deep marine sediment [ENVO:00002113] | place: India: Gulf of Kutch | collected...
GAACAAAGGCCCCGGTCCCCAGTAGCGCAACCAAAAAGGCGAGCAACCCCAGCTCCATGTGGCCCATCTGTGACCCAGGTTACACCGCGAGGGCCGGCTTCGCCGCTCCCGCTTGTCCGTCTTCGGGGGGAAGAATTATACTCAGAAAGCAATGATCAAAGTGGGGATAGGGATTGACTTCCATCGCTTCGCGCCTGATCGACGGCTGGTCCTCGGCGGAGTGGAACTCGCACACGATTTGGGCCTTGCCGGACACTCAGACGCCGATGCGCTCACCCACGCGATCTGCGACGCCCTGCTGGGGGCGGCGGGCCTGGGCGACCTCGGGAGGCACTTCCCCGATACCGATCCCGAGTACAAGGACATCTCCAGCCTCACCCTGCTTCGGCGGGTCCGGGAGATGCTCCACCAACGGAACTTGCGGGTCAACAACATTGATGCCTGCGTGATTGTCCAGCGCCCGAGGCTTGCACCTTACATCTCAGAGATGGTCGCGCGGCTTGCCGAGGTCCTTCAAGTTGGGGAGGAAGTAATCAACCTCAAGGCCACGACTCCGGAAGGACTTGGGCCGCTGGGGCGGGGGGAGGGGATTGCCGCCCAGGCCGTGGCGACGCTAGTCGCCGCGGATCAGCCTGAGGATATCATTGTAGGTGATGAGGACCATTAAACCCAGGAGGATGACGTACCCGATGTAGTGAATTAAACCCTCCCGTTCGGGAGGAATCGGCTTCCCCCGTAGTAGCTCATAGGAGATGAAGCCGATCCGGGAGCCATCGAGCCCCGGGAAAGGAATCAAATTAAGGAAACCTATTACAAGATTCAGAAGGGCCACCAAAGTCAGGAAAGGTAACAGGCCTTGGGCAACGAATTGGCCGACGATTGAGGCGATCCCCACCGGACCGGCCAGGGCTTCTCCAGCGGGCACTTCCCCGGTGAAGATCCCTTTGAGCCCGATATAATAAGCTACAATGACGTTCTTCACCCAGAGCAGGCCGATCCCCAGGTTGGTGGGGAAGGGGACTCCCCGGGTGGCGTTACTCCCGGTGAAATAGACGCCGATGAGGTACCGCCCCTCCTCCAGGATCGGCTGGAGGGAGAAGTTGAGGATTTGATCATCGCGCTGGACCTCGATCCTGACCGGCTCTCCTGCTTCCCCTCGTTGTTGGACCGCCCCTTGGAGCTGCCCGGCGAAGTAGATCGGTCCGTCCCCTACCTTCAAGATTCTGTCGCCCGGTTTGAGGACCCCCTCGGCGGGTCCCCCCTCGATCAAATCGGAGACCTCCAGATAGGGGATGCCGATCAGACCTACAACTGAGACCATGATTCCCAGCGCAGCGATGATGTTCATCAGGGGCCCGGCAAAGACCATGGCCATCCTGGAGAGGGGCGGCCTGTTGGGGAAAAGCCTCTCCGGGGGGACCTGAGCGTCCTCCTTCCCCGAGGTCTCATCGCCCGCGACCCGCACATAACCGCCGATCGGGAAGAGGCGCAACGAATATTGGGTTTCCCTCACGCGAAAGCGGACCAGCGGCGGGCCAAAACCGATGGCCAGCTCGTGGATCCACATCCCGGTGAGCTTCGCCGCGAGAAAGTGCCCCCCCTCATGGATCAGGACGATAAACCCGATGGTGAGGAGAAAGGCCCCCAGGGTGATCAGGATGCTCATCGCTCCTCTCCTAACTTCTGCGCCGCAATTCTCAAGGCCCTCTCTGTCTTATCGGTCACTTTGTGATCCTCGCTCAGCCGCAGCCCCACCACCCAGACGATCCCCCGCCGGTCGCAGAGCAGTGGAATCCTCCCGCGTTCCTCCAAGGGGACCTTGTGGTCGATAAACAGGTCGTGAACCTTCTTCGTCCCCCTCATCCCCAAAGGGCGGAATCGGTCGCCCGACCGCCAGTTCCTGATCATGAGCGGCTCCTCTATTCTATCGCGGTCAATCAGCTCCCGCAAAGGCGTCTCGTCGAACTTCAGCCTCGGCTCGACCTCCTCCAGGATGAACCGCCAGCCGATGCTGGGGAGGAGGTTTTCACCGAGCTGGAGTGGAAATTCAAAGTCTTGCCGCTTGGGCTTTTCCGTTGGCGCTGTGAGCGGAGCAAAGCTGAGCTTATCTCCCAGACAGCGGAAGCGCACCCGCCCGGGTAGGTGGAGCTCAGCCCTCGCTGCGCCGTCCTCGATAAGCTGGAGCATCCCCCGGAGATGGTTGAACTCAATGTCGCGCAGGGTGTCCCGGACGGAGCGGACCGCCTCGCGGAGGATGAAGACCCGCAGGATGGGCTCCTCCTCCAAAAGCCCTCTGCGATCAAGGACTAACTCCTCACCCTTGGGGGAGAGAATCAACTTGTTCAGCCGTTCGCCGGCAACCCGCTCGAGGTACGAGGCGGCCTCGCCGAGAACCTGAGCCGTGTGGGCCAGCCGCCGGACAATCTGGGGACGATAATCCTCCAGAAGCGGCAAAAGCTCCAGCCGGACACGGTTTCGCAGGTATCTGCGGTCAACGTTCATCCGGTCTTGGCGATAATCCAGGCCCCGGTGGCGGGCAAATCTCTCGATCTCCGCACGGGAGCATTCGATTAACGGACGGATAAGCTTCCGGCGGACCGGAGCCATCCCCCGCAGGCCCGAAAGCCCCGCGCCGCGGATCAAATTGATCAGAAGGGTCTCAGCCAGGTCGTCCCGCTGGTGGCCGAGGGCCACCTTGGCCGCGCCCACCCTGACAGCAGCCGCCCGGAGGAAGCAATAGCGGACCTCACGCGCTCCCTCCTCCAACGAAAGCCCTTGTTCCTTAGAATACGCCGGGACATCGCGTTCCTCCAATACTAGCGGCAGGCCCAGTCTCTTAGCCTTCGCTGCGACGAACTCCGCATCAGCCTTGGACTCCCCTCCGCGGATCCCATGATCCAGGTGGGCGACGACGAGAAAGATTTGAAACTCTTCCCGCAGCTCATGGAGCAGATGCAAGAGGACAATGGAATCCACGCCCCCGGAGACCGCGACCAGGATCCTCTCCCCAGGTGCGATCATCTCGTGGCGCCGGAGCGTCCGCCGGACCTTGTTCAGCATCCTATCTTAATTATGCCAGCAAGCAATGGGGTCTTCAACGAGGCCCTGGGGATCAATTTCCCGATCAGAAACTTGCTTTGTTAGAATGAAAAAGAGATGCCATGGTTTGACTATCTGGGATGGGCTTTGGGAACGATTTTCCTCCTCCTCTCGGCCGGTTTTATCCTCGCCTCGATCCTGGAGCGGGAGTGGCGAGCGGTCTCAGTGGCCTCCCTTCTGCTTCTTCCCCTCTGCGGCGTTTGGTTCCTGGCCCTGATTTATCTTGAGGCTTACCGGGCTCAGGCTGTGATCGGATTACTCTCCCTCTTTGCCATTTTCTTGGCCCTAATCTCTTTGCCCCTGGGCAGATCGGACTCACTGAACATCGTCGGTGAGCAGGACCAGGTCGACGAGCGCGATGTCATTTTCGCCCGCGCCCGCTATCGACCCGGGACGGGGGAATATCGGGATTACTACTCCCGCCATCTCGAGCTGAAGGAGGAAGACGATCGGTTCAGGGCCCTTCCCCGGCTGGGCGAGCCCGGGGGGCAGTACTTCCATCAATTGAATACACCGATCGGGAATGTCTCCTTCGAGTTGCTTGAGAAAGTCGGCCACTTGGTTGACGGCGAGGTGAGCCCGGAGAGGATTTACATTGGTCCGGAGGAGATGGCGGAGAGGATCAAGGGGCTGGCCCGATATCTGGGAGCGAGACTTGTCGGGACAACCGATTTGGACCGAGCGTATGTCTATTCCCACATCGGCCGCGGCCCGGGATTATACGGAGAGGAGATTGAGCTGGACCACCATTATGCTATCGTCATCGGGGTGGAGATGGACTGGAGGATGGTCCGCGCTGCACCTGCCGCGCCGACCTTGGTGGAAAGCGCCTGGGAGTATGTCGAGGCGGCCAAGGTCGCCATCATCATTGCCCGATATCTTCGCTTTCTAGGTTACTCTGCCAGGGCCCACATTGACGCCAACTACCGCGTGCTCGCCGTGCCGCTCGCCTGGAAGGCGGGGCTGGGGGAGCTAGGAAGGATGGGGTATCTCATCACCCCGCGCTTTGGCCCGCGCGTCCGGTTGAGCGTGGTAACTACAGATGCACCGCTGAAGACTGATAGGCCTATCGCCTTCGGCGTGCAGGACTTCTGCCGACGGTGCAAGAAATGCGCCGTAAATTGCCGAGCAGGGGCAATCCCAGAGGGGGAAAAGCCGGTCGTCCGCGGGGTGGAGAAGTGGGAACTGGATCGCGAGCGGTGTTACACCCTGTGGCGGGCCTTGGGAACGGACTGCGCCATTTGCATGCGCGTTTGTCCTTACAGTCATCCTGATGGAAACTTCCATAATCTGGTGCGCTGGTTTATCAAAAGGTCCGCGATTGCAAGGCAATTGGCGGTGTGGTTGGACGATCTCCTGTACGGAAAGCGGCCAGACCCGGGACCACCGCCAAGGTGGATGGAGTCCGAAGAACCTAGCCCGGACAATCGAGCTCGGGGACGTGGGGTTTGATATCGAGCAGCGGGGAGCCATCCAAAGCCTCCAGACCTCGCACCCTGACCGTGCTCCCCTCTATCTCCGTTATTTCACAGACCGAAAGGCAAATGGGGTTGGGCCGGGCAGGGGAGCGGGAGGCGAACACGCCCCGGTCCTCGGCCCGTGGAATAAAGAGAGATGGGGATATTCCACGGGCCGAGCCCAGCCGCTGATGTCTCCTGGATTTTAGTACATCTCTGGCTGCCCGATCCGCCCAATAGAGCACGATGATATAGGTATAGCTATCCAGCCCTCTTAGCGCCGGAACGAATTGCTCGAAGACCTCGATCGTGGAGGCCTTTTCTGTATAGGCTCCCTGTCGCGGGGCCTCTTCTTGCGTCCGGAAGGGGGAATGGATAATGCCGATCGGGAGGAGTTCCATTTCTAGCGTGGGATAAGCCCCTTCAAATCATCCAGCCCCAGCTCCTCCAGCTTGCCATCCGTTGGGCCATACTCGTCCCAGCCCCGATGCTCGTAATACTCGTCGATCATCCTCTGCAAGGTGCCATCAGGAATCGGTTTTCCTGCGCTCGCCCCCCGGGAGAGCGGCTCCTTCAACCGCTGCGGCAGCCGGTCGTCCTTGCGGGAGTAGCCCGCACGAGCGGCTAGGATCTTCATCAGATTGAAGTTATTATCCCTCCCCGAAAATTATAGCCTATCGCGGGCCAAGCGGGCCAAGATGACTTGCATCCCATGATTCGAGGAGATATAATTATGAGAATCGTCCCTCCGGAATATCGTCGGCTCGGGCAGCGATCGCTCCTCGTGTATTTGAGGTAGGAAGATGAGCAAATACATTTTCGTGACTGGCGGGGTCCTCTCCGGACTGGGGAAGGGAATTACCACATCTTCCATCGGCCTCTTGCTCAAGTCACGAGGGATACCGGTAACGGCCATCAAGATCGATCCCTACTTGAATGGCGATGCGGGGACGATGAACCCCTACCAGCACGGCGAGGTCTTCGTCCTCGATGACGGAAGCGAGATCGATCTCGACTTTGGAAACTACGAACGCTTTCTAGATTTAAACCTCACCGGCGACCACAACATCACCACCGGGACCATCTACCGCCGGGTGATCGAGAAGGAACGCCGTGGCGACTATCTCGGCGAGACGGTCCAGATCATTCCGCACGTCACCGACCAGATAAAAAGGAACATCGAGGAGGTCGCCGAGCGCTCCGGGGCGGAGGTGACCATCGTCGAGCTCGGGGGGACGGTAGGAGATATCGAGTCGATGCCCTTCCTGGAGGCGGTTCGCCAGCTCCTCCTGGAGCAGGGGAGCGAGAATTGCGCCTTCATCCACGCTACCCTGGTGCCGATCCTCGGCCCTGTGGGAGAGCAGAAGACCAAACCGACTCAGCATTCAGTACGGGAGCTCCGGGCGATCGGGGTCCAGCCGGACGTCATCATCGGGCGAAGCGAGCTGGCTTTGAAAGACCATATCAAGGAGAAGATCGCCCTGTTCTGCAGCATCCCCATCGAGGCCGTGATCAGCGCCCCCACCGCCCGGCTGCCCTACCAAGTCCCCCTCTTCTTCGAAGAGCAGGGTCTGACCGAACTCCTGTTGAGGAAGCTCCGGCTGGAGCCACGGGGAGGAGACCTGGCCGAGTGGCGGGGCTTTTTGAACCATGCCCTCCATCCCGAGCGGGAGCTGACCATTTCCATTGTAGGCAAGTACACGGAGCTGGCCGACAGTTATCTGAGCTACACCGAGGCCCTCACCCACGCCGGGGCGAAGCTGCGGACGGCTATAAACATTAAGTGGATCGAAGCCGAGGATTTCGCGCCGGATTTGATGGATGATGTGGCCGGATTAATCATCCCCGGGGGCTTCGGGGAGCGGGGGACGCGCGGAAAGACACAGGCAATCCGATTTGCCCGGGAGCGCAATTTCCCCTTTTTGGGTATCTGTCTGGGATTCCAGTTGGCAGTGATCGAGTTCGCCCGGAACGTCCTCGGGTATCCTCGCGCGGACAGCACGGAGTTCGACCCCGAGGCTCAGCCCCCCGTGATCGACCTCCTCCCGGAGCAGCGGGAGGTAGAGGACAAAGGAGCGACGATGCGGCTGGGAGCCTCACCGGTCTTCATCGAGCCGGGGTCCTTGGCCCGCCGGGTCTACGGCCAAGAGGAGATCGCGGAACGCCACCGGCATCGCTACGAGGTCAATCCCGAGTACATCGAGGAACTGGAGGCCACCGGGCTCCGCTTTTCCGGCCGGTCGCCCGACGGGCGGATGGAGCTCGTAGAACTTCCCCGTCACCCGTTCTTCATCGCCTCCCAGTTCCATCCGGAGTTTATCTCCCGTCCGACCAGGCCCCATCCGCTGTTCCTCGGGTTTCTTTCGAGATGCCTCGAGCAAGCCTTCTGATCTTGCTCCTGGCGGCGATCGCCGGGGGGGCCCTGTGGGGGCTTTGGACCACCCCTACCGGTCCAAAGCAGCAGCCGGAGCCGACGATTGCCATCGGCGGGCCCACCCTGACCAGGTTCGATGAGGGGGGCCAGCGGTGGTGGGAGCTAGAGGCAGGGGCAATTACGCTGGATGAGGAGAGCGGCGAGACTCTCGCCGAGGACGTCCGGTTGCGGTTCTTCAGAGGGGATGAGGTGGCGCTAGAGGTGACCGCCGCGCGACTGCTGTTGTTCAATCGAAGCGAGGAGATGGAGCTTGAAGGGGGAATCGTGGCCCGCAACGACCAGGGGGTCAAGTTTTTCACGGAGCGGATGCGCTGGGACCCGGAGCGTGCGGTACTGGTCGGCAAAGGCAAGCTGGAGGTAGCCAAGGGGGAGAGCAGATTGACCGGTAAGGGGTTTGAATATTCACCAAAGGAGAACCGCCTGGAGGTCAAGGAGGGGGCCCACTTGATCCTCCTCCCCGAGGAATGATGTACCTGAGTTCTGTGGGGTTGATCAAGAGTTACGGCCGCCGCAGGGTGGTCGATCGGGTCTCCCTGCAAATCGAGCAGGGGAGGATTGTCGGCCTGCTCGGCCCGAATGGAGCGGGGAAGACGACCACTTTCCAGCTTATCATCGGCCTGATCGCCCCCGAAGGCGGGCAGGTCTTCCTGGACGGTAAGGATGTCACCCAGCTTCCCTTCTACCAACGGGCCCGGTTGGGGATCAATTATCTGCCCCAAGAACCGTCGGTCTTTCGCAAGCTCTCCGTGCGCGAGAACCTGGAAGTAGCGCTGGAGAACCGAAAGATCGGGAGGCAACAGCGCGCGGAGCGCGTCCAGGATCTGCTGGCCAAGCTGGAACTCCTTCCATTCGTTCGGCGGCGGGCCGATTCCCTCTCCGCGGGGGAACGGCGCCGGGTGGAAATCGCCCGGGCCTTGGCCATCTCGCCATCCTTCCTTCTGCTCGACGAGCCCTTCTCCGGGATCGACCCCATATCATGCGAGGAGATCCAAGGGATCATCTCCTCCTTGAAGGAGGAAGGCTTGGGGATCGTGGTCACCGATCACAACGTCCGCGAGACCCTGAAGGTGACCGACTTTGCCTACCTGATGAACGAGGGAGAGATCCTCCTCTCCGGCTCCCCGGAGGACGTCGCTGCCGATCCCTTGGCCAGAAAGTTCTACCTTGGGGAGCGATTTCAGTATGACGCTTGGCTCGATTCTTCGAATTAGGCCCGCTCTTCAGCCGCGATCCTCTTTCCCCTGCCTTTCTCCCGGTAAAGCTGATAGAAGAGGACGAACCAGCCGAAGCCGGCGATGATCAACAAAGAGACCACCTGAGCGACGCGGATCTCGCCGATCATCAAGGCGTCCCCGCGGAAGAACTCCACCGCGAACCGGACAAAAGAATAACTAATCAGATAGAAGGAGACGATGAAGCCGTCCTTATACTCCCTTCTGCGGAGCCACCACCACAGCAGGGCGAAGATGATCAGATTCCCGACTAGCTCATACAACATCGCCGGGTGGAGGCGCATAGTGTCGAAGGGGGCAGTAGAGCGAGCGTAGTGATAGGCGGGCGTTCCGCGGGCGAACTCCAGACCGAACGGCGCGTGGAGGTAGGTCTTAATCCCATAGGCATCGCCGTTGAGAAAGTTTCCCAACCTCCCCAAAGCCTGGCCCAGGATCACCGAAGGGGCGATGGCATCGGCAAACCGCCAGAAGGAGACCTTCTTCCACTTGGCAAAAATTAGAAGGGCAATCGCCCCGCCGATCAGGCCGCCGTGAATCGCCAGCCCACCCTCCCAGATCTTCCAGATATCGCCCGGACTTTGACTGTAGGTCTCCCACATGAAGGCCACGTAATAGAGCCGGGCAAGGATGATCCCCAGCGGGACAGAGATCAGCACGAAATCCAGGATGTCGTCCATCTTCAGCGGTAATCCCTTACGATTGACCTCGACCCTGGTGAGGAAGATCGCCACCACGATGGCAATAACATACATCAGGCCGTACCAGCGAACCTGGAATGGTCCAACAGCGAAAGCAATCGGATGCATCTCGCCTCCTTATTCTTCTGGGCTTACCGGCCATTTTAAGCCATCGCCCTCCGGCGGTCAACATCCCTGGCGGGGGAGTTAGCATCTCCTTTCAGGACAATCATATAATGGTTGCATCATGGGTCGCTTCCTTAGACTTCTCCGGAGCCGATCGCTCTGGGCTCTGCTCTCCGGAGCGCTGTTGGCGTTGAGCTTCCCCGGGGTTGAGCTCGATTTCCTGAGCTGGTTCGCCCTAATTCCGTTGTTCTACGTCCTGGAGAAGGGCAGTTACGGGCGGAACCTTTGGTATGGACTGCTTGGGGGGCTGGCCTTCTTCGGGGTGCTGCTCCATTGGCTTTATACCTTAAAGGAGTGGACCGGACCACAGATTCTCCTAATCTATCTCCTGTTAATCGTCTATCTGAGCCTATATTGGGGAGCCTTTGGAGTTCTCTATACCCTGCTCAAGCGTCGGCTGGGGCCTCTCTGGCTCTCCTTCGCCGTACCGGCGCTATGGGTCCTGCTGGAGTGGGCGCGCGCTGCGGGGAAACTGGGCTTTGCTTGGGGCGACCTCGGCTATGCCCTCTACCAGCGGACGGAGTTAATCCAACTGGCCGCGATCACCGGAGTCCTGGGGCTATCGTTTGCCATCGTCTGGATCAACTACTTGCTCTTCCTGGGGCTGAGGCACCGCGATTGGCGGCCCTTCATCGGCACGATCCTCATCTGGGCCTTGCTCTTCCAACTCGGCTCGGCGGCCCTGAACAGCACATCCGATGGCAAGGAGCTCAGGCTGGCCATCGTCCAGCCGAACATCTCCCAACGGCGGAAGTCGAATCCTGCCGAAATGGAGGCTTTCCTGGCCAAGTACGAGGGCCTGCTGGCCCAAGTAGATACAAGTGAAGCAAAGCTAGTGGTCCTGCCGGAGTCGATCCTACCGGCGTATCTTTTGCAACAACGGGAGTATTTAGAACTGTTCAGCGAATTTGTAAAACAGAACGGGGTTTATCTTCTGTTCGGAACGATAGACTATCGCCAAGGGCGATTCTACAATGCCGCCGCCCTCCTCTCGCCTCAGGGGGAGCCGCTTGACCAATACGATAAGGTCCAGCTCGTCCCGTTCAGCACCGAATATGTCCCCTGGAGAAATCAACTGGGACGCTGGGGCCTCGGTCGGTTGCTGGAGCAACTGGCTCCCGAAGAGCTCACCCCCGGAGAGGGCTTCTTCCCCTTGGAATCGCCCTGGGGGGGGATCGCCACCCCTATCTGCTTCGAATCGAGCTTTTCCCGGGTCTCGAGAAGCTTCGTCAGGAATGGAGCAGAAATTCTGGTCACGATCACCAACGATGCCTGGTTCGCCCGTTCCTTCGCCCTACCGCAACATTTCTCCTTCGGGGCGATCCGGGCAGCGGAGACCCGGCGCTACTTCGTCCAGGGAGCTAACACTGGTATCTCGGGGATCATCTCCCCCCACGGGGAGATCCTCACCACCTCAGGAATCGAACAGGAGGAGATCCTCTATGGCCAGGCTGAACTGCTGGAGGGGCAGACGTTTTACACCCGCTATGGCGACTGGCTGGCCTGGCTCGGCCTGCTCTATCTGTTGGCAGCGCTGCTCTTCCCGCGAAGAAGGGAGTAGGGGCACCTCTTGTGGGTGCCCTCACCAGGGCAGGGACAAGCCCTGCCCCTTGCTGGGCTCACCGGCGGGGGTAACATTATCCCCAATCTCGGCCAGCTTCGACTTGGCCCCAGTGGTCACATCGACCTTCCAGATCTCCCGATCGCCATCCCCATCGGAGTCTGCCACGAAAGCGATCCAGTCCCCACCGGGCAGCCAGAAGGGGGAGAATTCATCATACCCAGAATCGGAAGCCCCCGACTGCGCCGTCGCGGTGCCGGCGGAGTAATCGTAAACGTATATGTCGACGTTGCCACTGCGATCGGAGCTGAAAGCCAGTTTGGTCCCATCCGGAGACCAGGATGGAGTGGAGAGGCCGAAGCCCAAGCCGAAGGGATCCGGTCCCAGAGCCCCGTCTTCGCCCGAGCTATCTACAAGTTTGGTCTGGCTCCCCCCGGCGATACCCATCTCCCATAGTGCCCGGTCGCCATCACGATCGGAGACAAAGGCAATCTTCGCTCCGTCGGGAGAGATAGCGGGAGCGACATCGATACTTGCGGTTTGGGTGGTAAGCTGGGTCAGAGAGCTGCCGTCGTCATTCATGATGAAGATCTCCCAATTCCCCGTTTGGTCCGAGGCAAAGGCGATCTTCGCGCCGTCGGGCGACCAGGAGGGCTCAATTTCATTGTAGGGAGTCTGGGTAGTGAAGGTAAGGTTGATCGGCAGGGTGCCATCGGCGTTCGATTTGAAGATGTCGAAGGTGCCGCCCGGGTCATCCCGATCTGAGGCAAACGCCAGTTTCAACCTGGTATTAGGCAGAAGGTTCGGCCAGAGGTCATCGTTGCCGGCGTCGATGGTCACTCGCGCCTGATCTCCGCCNNCGGCCAGAGGTCATCAGCCCCGGCGTCGATAGTCACCCTCGCTTCATTGCTCCCGTCGTCGTCCATGCGATAGATCTCGTAATTGGGCGCGGTAGCCCGATCCGAGGCGAAGTAGATGCTGGCGGCGAGGGTGTTAATGGTGACCGTGCTGCTGTCCGAGGCGCCCCCGTTGTCGGTGACGGTGAGAATGACCGTGAACACTCCTTCGCCCGTGTAGCTGTGCGTCTGGGTCGCGCCCGTCGCGGTCGCCGAGCCATCGCCAAAGTCCCATTCGTAGGTAGAAATAGATCCGTCGGGATCAGAAGACCCCGAGCCATCGAGACTCACCGCTAGCGGGGCTTCCCCTTGGGTGGGAGAGGCACTGATAATGGCTATCGGCGGCTGATTATAGATACCAGGACATCCAGTCAGGAGAATTGCCAGCAAAATGACCAGAAGGGTCGCTGACATAACCTTAAAGCTCGCTTTATTCATTTACGCCCTCCTCTTCTCACCTCATGATTGATCCAAAGCGCAAGATCACTCTAATTCCCATCGGATCAGAGTCGAAGGAAGGGAGTCAGCCTAGGTGCGGGACTTTGTCATCGGCCCCAGTGATCGGTGTCGATATTTATCCGGCGCCTGCCAATTGTCGATAGAACCGTTGGAGGAACTGCTGGCGGTCCTCCGCCTTGATCAGGTCGGAGCGTCCGTGGAGGATAATCCCTAGGGCAAAGGGCGAGGGCGCCGGGCTGATCCGTCCCTCAATCTCGATCCTCCCCTCCCGGATCTCCTCGAGGACCGATTGCGCCCCGGCGATGTCCATTGCGTCCTCCAGGATCTCGCGGCGGGCCTCGCGCAGGATGGGAAAGCTCCTCTTCCTATCGAGCTCCTCCACGGCATTTTGGAGGATGAGTGCCTTCATCTGTTGACGACCGACCGACTTCCGATTGCCCTTGTAATTCTTGAGGATCATCAGCGCCCGCGCAGCGCAGTGGCGGAAGCGCCGCTGCAGAAGCTCAGTGCCATACAAGGCGTCTTCCAGAGTCTCGCGGAGGTCCCGTTTCAGCAAAAGCTCGAAGGCTTCCATCACCCGGACCTCCCCCTCATGGCCCAGGGCGAACCCGTGGTCGGCGACGGTGACCTCCACGTCCTTATCCTCGCGGCGGGCGATCACCCAGGCGACCGCTCGGGCCAGAGCGTCGTTGGCCCGTCGCCCGAAGAGGGAGTGGAAGATGGCCCAGCTCTTTCCCCCCTCCCGGTAGTGCTCAATCAGGATCCGGCGCCGATGCGGGATTACTGAATAGTGATATTGCTGGGCGAAGTAGTTATACAACGAGGCCACGCCGCGCTCGTCCAGGTAGAGATAACTTTTGATGAAATTCCTAATCTCAGCGGAAGAGCGGCCCTGGTCAAACATCCGATTCAGCCGGTAGCGAAATTCCTGGATCTCCAGGGCCAAGTCGAATGATAGCGGGAGCATCTCCGAGAACCAGGAGGGGACGGTCGGGGTCCGGCCCGCCGCTGGCTCCACCTGGGCGGTCATCCCCCGCGAATATCTGAACTTATAGGTTTCCCCGCCGAGGACGAAGATGTCGCCCTTCCGCAGGTATTGCAGGAAGGATTCCTCGATGTGGCCGATCTGCCGCTCGCGTTGCTTCACCGTAACATAGGATTCATCGGGGATTGTCCCCACGTTGGTCATGTAGAGGACCCGGGCCAGCCGGCCGCGTTTCCCGACCCTCCCCTGTTCAGGGTCTGACCAGATCTTGGCATAGCCCCGCCGGTCCGCCAAGGAGACGTACTCCCCGGCCAGGTATTCCAAGACCCGCTCGAAGTCCTCTCGGCCCAAATGCTCGAAGTTGTAGGATCGTGTGACCAGTTCCCACAAATCCTCGACGTAGGTCGGACCGTCCATCAGAATCCCGAAGATCTGTTGGGCCAGGACATCGAGGGGGTTTCGCGGAATATGGATCCGGTCGAGCTTGCCTTCCACCGCGCATTTCAGCATCACCGCACATTCCAACAGATCGTCTTGGTCGGTGACGATAGCTCTTCCTTTGACCCGATCATGGAGCTTATGCCCCGAGCGGCCCACCCGCTGGAGCGCCCGGGTGACTGATTTCGGGGAGCCTAATAAGATCACTAGATCGACATAGCCGATGTCAATCCCCAGCTCGAGCGAGGTTGAGCTGACCACGGCCTTCAGCCGGCCACGCTTTAATCGCTCCTCCAGCCCGAGCCGCAGCTCCCGGGAGAGTGAGCCGTGATGGGCCCCAACCAGTTCTACCAACTGCGGACGACGCTCCTTGAGTTGATAGACGACCCGCTCCGTCCGCGAGCGGGTGTTGGTAAAGATTAAGGTAGTTCGATGCCCCTCGACCAGCTCGGCGATCAGCTCATATAAATTCCCGTAAAGCTCCCCTGCGGCCGCTTCAACGAAGTCCTCTACGGGACTTCGCACCTCCAGATCGAGCCCTTTGGCAAAGCGGGCATCCACGATCAGGCAATCCCTGTAGGGATCGGCGCCATCTCCGGCTACCTCCTCCAGTTCGCGACCATAGCGGCGCCCCACGAGAAACTTGGCCACCTCCTCCAGGGGATGGATCGTCGCCGAGAGGCCGATCCGGACGAACTCCCCCCTTTCCTGGAGCCGTTCCAGGGATAGGGAGAGGTGAACCCCGCGCTTGTTCTCCGCCAGGGCATGGATCTCGTCGATGATGACCCAGCTTACCCGGCGGAAGTGATCGGCGAAGCGTTTCGAGGCCAGGGCGATGGCGAAGGATTCAGGAGTGGTGATCAGGATATGAGGAGGATTGAGCAACATCCTCCGCTTCCGCCCCGGCGGGGTGTCGCCAGTCCGCACTTCCACGCGAATTCCCACCTCATTCCCGGCAAGCTCGGCCAGCTGGCGCAGCGGCGCATTCAGGTTCCGTTCAATGTCATTCCCCAGGGCTTTGAGCGGCGAGATATAGAGGGCGTAGATCCGATTCTCCAGCTCCCCCCGCTCCGCCAAGCGGACCAGCTCGCTAATGATGGTGAGGAAGGCTGCCAGCGTCTTCCCCGAGCCGGTGGGCGCGGAGATCAGGCAGTTTTTCCGTTGATGAATCAAGGGAATGGCGAACTGCTGCGGTGGGCTGAATTCCCCAAATCGGCTCTTGAACCACCGCCGCACCAAAGGATGGAGCACCCTCAGGACCTGCTCATCGTTAAAGGGCTCACCTTGGAAGGCGATCATCGCTACAGAATTGTAGCCTCCAGGGGAGAATGGTTCAAACGGGATACGGTTAGCGGCCTTTCCTTGGCCAGTTGAGGATTTTCAACCCCACTTTGGCCAGCCCCTTCTCCACCATCCGAAGCTCCTGCGCCGCGCCGTAGGAAAGATCAATGATCCGCCCCTTGATGAACGGCCCGCGGTCGTTGATCCGCACCACGACGCTTCTCCCCGTCTCCAGATCGACCACCTTGACGATCGTCCCAAATGGCAAGGTCTTGTGCGCTGCGCTTACCCCGTACATGTCGTAGACCTCGCCGTTGGCCGTTCTGTTCCCGTGGAACCCCGGCCCATACCAGGAGGCGACCCCTACCTCATAGAAGCTATTAGCGGCGAGTGCGGCGACCAATCCGAGGATCAGGACGAAGGTCGCCGCACCGAAGATCAGAATCTCGCGCATCCCTTATGCCGTCCGGCGCCAGCGGCGTTTGAGGGCCCCAGAATCGAAGCGGTCGTAGAGGATATGCAGGACATTCGGCAGATACAGGCCAATCCCGATCATCGCCACCAGCTCCTTGTGAAGGTAGATCCGCATGGGCGCAGCTAGGCCGAAGTAGTTTAACCCGAAAACTATGATAAAGCCTAGCAGGAAGAGATAGCCGACCCGGGTCAGCGGCCCAAACAACGGGTTATGGCTAAGCCCCCGATGTCTGAAGATCTTAGGGTAAGGAATCCAGATGAAGCCCAAGATTCCCCAGCGCCGCCGCGCCTGGTTGCTTCGCAGGTCCAGATCAGGGGAGAGCATCAAGCTGGAGAAGAGATAAGCCCCAGCGAAGCTCACCAGCCCCGGCCAGCCGAGCTCCCAAAGGTAGAGGCCGGCAAGGAAGAGGGGCAACAGAAATAGCTCCAACCGCAGATGGCGCTCTCCCGACGGCACTCCATCACCTCTCAGTTTAGCATAACCTCCGCCTGCCCCAGGGCAAAGGACGGCCGTTCCGCCAAGGGGTGCTTCCTTGCCTCCCGCTCCTTGACAACCCCGGGGGCCGTCGATAAAATAGGGGGCGATCTAGCAATCACCCAAAGAGAGTGCTAAAAGAGGAGGTCGATGATGGCAAAGCCCAAATTGAAGCCACTGGGAAATCGGGTCTTGGTGCGAAAGCTGGAGGAGGAAGAAGAAGGAGGGATCGTCCTTCCTGCCGATGTGGAGCGGGATGAGAAACATATCCGGGCCGAGGTGCTCGAGATCGGTACCGGGGAGAAGATCGAGGTGAAGAAGGGCGACAAGGTCCTCCTCTCCAGCTTCGGTGGGACGGAGGTCGAGCTCGACGGAGAAGAGCTGTTGATCGTCAAGGCGACAGACATCTTAGCCAAGCTAGAATAGAACAGGAGGAACAAGATGGCCAGGAACAGATATAAAGAGGTGCTGTTCAACGAGGAGGCCCAGGAGAAGCTGAAGCGCGGGGTGGGGAAGCTCACCGATGCTGTCCGAGTCACCCTGGGACCCAAGGGCAGGAACGTAATTATTGACAAGGCCTTCGGCTCCCCGAAGATCACCCACGACGGGGTGACCGTGGCCGAGGAGCAGGAGTACGAGGACGAGTTCGAGAACATGGGAGCCCAACTGGTCAAGGAGGTGGCCAAGGAGACCAACGACGTCGCCGGCGACGGGACGACCACCGCCACCATCCTGGCCCACGCAGTGATCATGGAGGGCTTAAAATCAGTCGTCGCGGGCCACAACCCGATGCTGATCAAGCGGGGGCTGGACAAGGCAGCCGAGGCCGCCGTGGAGGAGCTGGAGAAGCTGAGCAAGCCCCTGAAGCGCAAGGAGGAGATGGCCCGCATAGCGGCGATCTCCTCCAACGATGAGGAGATCGGCAAGATCATCGCCGATGCCATGGAGACGGTCGGCGAGGACGGGGTGATCACCGTGGAGGACTCCGATACCATCCATACCTACTACGAGGTGGTCGAGGGGATGCAGTTCGACCGGGGGTATCTGTCGCCCTATTTTGTCACCAACCCGGAGAAGATGGAGGCCGAGCTGAAGGAGCCCTACATCCTGATCACCGACCAGGAGATGAAGAAGGCCCGGGACCTCCTGCCGCTGCTGGAGAGGGTGGCCCAGGACGGAAGGCCTTTGCTAGTCATCGCCAACGACGTCGAGGGCGAAGCCCTCACTACCTTGGTAATCAATAAGCTCAAGGGGACGTTGGAGTCGGTCGCGGTCAAGGCCCCCGGCTTCGGCGACCGGCGCAAGGCGATGCTGGAGGACATCGCCGTGCTCACCGGCGGCCGGGTGATCGCCCAGGATGCAGGGATGAAGATCGAGGACACCACGCTCGACATGCTCGGCCGCGCTGAGCGGGTATCGATCACCGACGACGACACCACCATGGTCAGCGGAAAAGGAGAGAAGAGCGCCATCGAAGGAAGGATCAACCAGATCAAAAAGCAGATGGAGACCACCGACTCCGACTACGATCGGGAGAAGCTCCAGGAGCGGATGGCCAAGCTCACCGGCGGGGTGGCGGTGATCAAGGTCGGCGCCCCGACCGAGGCCGAGCTGGAGGAGCGGAAGCACCGGATGGAGGACGCCCTGGAGGCGACCAAGGCCGCAGTGGAGGAGGGGATCCTCCCCGGCGGCGGGGTGGCCCTGCTCCAGGCGGCCAAGGCCCTAGAAAAACTGAACCTGGACAGCAGCGATGAGCAGGTCGGGATCAAGATCCTCCGCAAGGCCCTGGAGGAGCCGACCAAGCAGTTAGCGGAGAACGCGGGCCACGAGGGCTCGATCATCGTGGAGAAGATCAAGTCGCTGGAACCGGGGATCGGGTTCGATGTCCTCGCCGAGGACTACGTAGATATGATGAAGAGTGGGATCATCGACCCGACCAAGGTGACCAAATCGGCGGTCCAGAACGCGGTCTCCGTCGGTGGGCTCCTGTTGACCACCGGGGCGGTCGTGGCCGGGATCGAGGAAGAAGCCTCTTCCCATGCCGGCACCGCCCGAGATGTATTGAGGGTTAACCCCAAGCCCCCCTGCAGCAACTGCACTGCTGTAGGGGGTTTTATTCTTATGTCAACAACGGAAATCGACATTGGGCCCTCGGTGGGAAAGGGGCCAAGATTATGCCCAACGTGTTGAACGTAAGTGAATGGGCCGCCCTTGAAAGTCCGCAAGCGATGAATACCCCCGCAATCTCCTCCCAGAAGTTCGGCGGACAAGTTTCCTTGCCCGGCAAATTGTACATCGGCGGACTTGGCTGCTTTTGGGCACCGGGGTATGGATGGTTTGAGAGAGCGGTGTTGTATATGAAGGTAAACGGGAGATTCTGGAACCTTCCCCTCGCCCAGGAAAGGAGGTAGCTAATGTATGAGAACTACGCCGATATCTTTAAATGTTTCGCCCATCGGTCGCGGATCAAGCTGATGAAACTCCTCGCCTCCGCCGAAGAGCTGTCGGTAATGGAGCTGGCGGAGACCCTTGAGGTGAAGCACTCCACGGCTTCCAAGCACCTGAACATCCTGCGGCTCCAGGGCCTGGCCAGTTTCCGGCGCCAGGGACAGCTCAAGTATTACTCCCTCCACTTGGAAGAGATCCAGAGGGCCTTCGCGGATTTCCTCGGGTTTCTGCAAGTGCGCCAGGATGAATTGCTCCAGACCATCCAGCCCTACTCCCACCCCCAGAGGCTGGAGGAACCGAACAGGTCAGCAGATNNGAGGGGCAACCGATGGGGTTGGGAGGGAACCAAACAAGAAGGGCAATGCGATGATCTAGCCGAGGAAGGAGAGAATGGAAGAGGGAGCGGGACAGAGAGGCATCCAAGTGACCGCTGAGGAACTACGCCAAGGCTTTCACTATTATAACTTGGATGGCGCGGCTACCAGGGCGATGGAGACCCTCACCGGCGGAGCCTTCCTCGTTGGCCTGGCCCTGTGGTTGGGGGCTTCGGATTTTCTAATTGGAGTCATCGCCGCTCTTCCCTTTCTCTCCCAGGTGATGCATATCCCCGCCGTTTGGGTGGTGGAAAGATTCCGGCGCCGAAAGCTCATCTCGGTCACCGCTCTTGCTATCAGCCGCCCCCTGCTGTTTGTCGTTGCCCTGGTCCCCCTGTTCATCGTTACTAAGCTGGCTTTGGGCATCATTATCTGTGTCCTGCTCTTACGCTCCCTGATCGCCACCTTCGCCGGGCTAAGCTGGAACAGTTGGATTCGCGACCTCATCCCCGAGGAGGTCCGCGGCCAGGCTTTGGCCAGGAGGCTGATCGCCGTAGGGATAGCAGGAATGGTTCTCTCCTTAGCTGCAGCGGCCTTCGTAGATTACTGGAAGGCCAGCTTCACCCCAGGGCCGATGCCCTTTTCCATCCTATTTGTCCTTGGAGGGCTCGCCGGGATCATCGGGGTCTACTTCCTCGCCAGGATCCCGGAACCGCCTATGCCTCCTCCCGAGGGTCGCCTTCCCCTCCTCCGCCTGCTGGGGCTGCCCCTCCGCGACCAGAACTTCAGAAAGCTGATCAGCTACAGCTCCTATTGGGCCTTCGCCACTAACTTGGCCCTCCCGTTTATCACCGTGTACATGCTGAAGGTTTTGGAACTTCCCTACATCTACGTTTTGGCCTTCGCTGCGCTTAGCCAGTTGGCTTATCTAGGCTTCGTGCGCGCCTGGGGGGTGATCGCCGATCGGTTCGGGAACAAGGCCGTCTTGTATCTTTGCACCCCGGTATTCTCCCTCTCCTTGATCCTGTGGATCTTCACCGTCAAGGGAAATCCGATCATAACCTTGGGACTGATCGCGCTAATCCATCTGATGAACGGGATCGCCACCGCGGGGCTTGACCTGGGGAACAACAACATCTTGCTCAAGCTTGCTTCCCCTAAGCGCCCTTCGGCCTACTTCGCCGCAGCTTCGATGATCAACTCCCTGGTTGCAGGGATTGCGCCGCTGGTCGGGGGACTGTTGGCCAGCTTTTTTGCCAATAAGGAGCTTCTGTTGGACCTGACCTGGGTCAGCGGAGCCGGCCAGTGGCAGCTCCGCCCCTTGCGCCTCTTCTACCTCGACTTCCTTTTCTTGCTTGCCTTTCTGCTGGGTTGGTATGCCCTGCGGCGGCTGATGCTGGTCCGGGAGGTGGAGCAGGAGGCCCCGCGGCGGGAGGTGGTCCGGGCGGTGCGTAACGAGATCGGAAATATTTCCACTATCAGGGGATTGCGCCGCCTGACCCACGCCGCCTCTTACTTCGCCTGGATGCTCCTAGAGATGGGGGGGCTGCTCGGCAAACGGGGAAGATGAACTTTCCCCTAAGGCTTCAGGCCATACAGATGCTAGAGGAGCGCTTCCCGGCAGACTTGATCTCCACGGGAAGGTCCATTTATTTTGGAAGATGGGGGTAGTTCAATGATAATTGCTGAGCGTGGGACGGAGTTCGGAGAGGAGGAGATGTGCAGCGGTTCAGATTGATCGTCATCCTCCTGGTTGCAGTCTTGTTGCTCGTCATCATCCTGCAGAACATGGAACCGGTGGTCACGAGAATCTTATTCCTTACAGTGACCATGCCCCGGGCCGCGCTGCTGTTCATAACGGCGGCCGCCGGGTTCATCATCGGGATAATTGTGCCATTCACATTGAGGAGACGCAGCTAGAAGAACGGATAATCCAGAACCGGCGAGAAGATTTGGAGAGCTTTGTCGGACTCTGGTTGTTCGATCTCACCGTGGCCAGGTTAGTCGCTGCTCCCGTCGACATTTTGATCATGGGCATCCTGCATACCGCGCTGATGAAGTGCGGCGAATGGGTGAAAAGAAAGTATATGATGGAAGAGGCGAGGGTCGAACCGGCGGTCGCCATCATAGCTACCGAAGATTGAGAGCTATGTCATCAACGTAACCTCAGATGTCGGAGAAAATGGGCCCGAGGCAGCAAGCGCAGAGGTTGCCCGCGGAGCAGATCCTCCGCCCCTTCCGGGAGTTTGCCAGGGTCGAGGCCTCAGGCGGTATCCTGTTGCTCTTGTCCACGGTGGCGGCTTTGGCTTGGGCCAATTCTCCCTGGGCTCGTGCTTACTTCGGCCTATGGCAGATGAAAGTTGCTATCGGCTTAGGGAACTTGGTCCTGGCCAAACCCCTGCTCTCCTGGATCAACGATGGGTTGATGGCCTTGTTCTTCTTCGTCGTTGGCCTGGAGATCAAGCGCGAGCTCTTGGCTGGGGCACTGTCCTCTCCCAAGCGGGCGGCGCTCCCCCTGGCTGCCGCAGTTGGGGGAATGCTGGTCCCAGCCGGTCTATATACCGCACTAAATGCAGGGACCGCCGGCGCGCCCGGCTGGGGCATCCCCATGGCCACCGACATCGCCTTCGCCCTGGGCGTGCTGGCCCTGCTCGGCGACCGGGTTCCGTCCAGCCTCAAGGTCTTCCTCGCCGCCCTGGCCATCGTGGATGACCTGGGCGCCGTGCTCGTCATCGCCCTCTTCTACACCGAGGGCATCGACTGGGCCAGTCTCGGTTGGGCTCTGGCCATCCTCGTCGTGCTCATCGGGGCGAACCGCGGCGGCGTTCGCCATGCCTCGGTCTATGCGTGGCTCGGCGTCGTCATGTGGGTCTTCTTTCTCAAATCAGGCGTCCACGCCACGGTCGCC
>JABAHQ010004307.1_pt2 | contig 21296 bp, 16 predicted proteins | sample 7062091 | NCBI WGS metagenome assembly JABAHQ01 (sample SAMN14534359, study PRJNA622989) | marine sediment metagenome | biome: marine biome [ENVO:00000428]; feature: marine pelagic biome [ENVO:01000023]; material: deep marine sediment [ENVO:00002113] | place: India: Gulf of Kutch | collected...
GGAAATTCATCTCTGACACCATTTTTCAGGCGAGGAGGACGGCGATGATGCCGGTGATGAAGATGCCGTCGAAGGTGCCGGCACCGCCGATGGAGGCCATGGGCGTGCCGAGCTTGCGCACGTCGCCCAGCCGCAGCAGATCGGCGCCCACCAGAACGCCCATCGTGCCCGCAACGTAGGCGAGGCTGGGGCTGTGCTCGCCGCCGAGCAGCATGGCCACGAGCGCCGCGGTCACCGGCGCTACGAAGATGGGCATTCCGATGCCCTGCCCCGGCAGCGGCCGGCTGAATAGATAACAAACCACCGCCACCAGCGCGATGCCCAGCGTCACCTGCACGAAGCTGAGCGGGTTGTGGAGCACCAGGTACACCGAGAAAGACAGCGGAATGAGACACCCGCCCAGGTTGACCGCGACGATGGTGCGGCCGGTGAACTGCTGCGTAGGCATCCGTAGTAACCCGCGCATGAACACCTGTACGTCGGGCGGCGGAGGCTCGGCTTTGACGCGGAAGAGCGGCACGTTGATGGCGCTGCCGAGCAACGAGGCGAGCAGGAGCGTGAACGCGGAATGCGCGGACAGTCCGAGCTTTTCGAAGGTGATCGTCATCACGCCCGTGAAAACGATAGCCACCAGGAAACCGAGGACGAACAGAAACAGCAGCAGGTGCAGCGGCGAGAAGGGCATGCTAGTTAGAGAGCGTCGGCTTGGTGAGGCGCACGCGACGGGTCGCGCTCGGTACCCTCACATCTACGTGGAAGAAGCGGCTCGAACACGAAGCGAGAACCGGTGTGCTCGCGAGCCATCGTCGGTTCGAGCGCAGCCCGGGACGGCGCAGCGAGATTAGGAGCGCGGGCCCACCGGCTCCCCGCTCCCGCGCATCACGGCTTTCCCATGCCTGCCCGAGGTCTCACGTCGTGTAGTCTACCCTCCGCACTGCGCATCCGCACTCTTGGGCCGCAGGCGGTGCCGACCTTTGAACGAGCCCGGGCCGACAGTGGTTGACACAGGTCAAGGGCGTTATTTCCCATGCTGGATACACTTCCCCGGCCCTCATGGGGGGGCAAAGCCGACGGGCGCCACACGCGGATCCCGCCTGGAGCGGCTTGGCGTTGGCGTGGCGGCGGGCACGGGTGGTGATCCGCGCGCGTTCCAGGCCCGCCGCGTGGGCTCCTCGCACGCCGGCGCGGGCGGGGCAGGCGCGCGGAAACGCTACCGAAGGATGCCTCGGAGGGCGCGACACCCCCTTTCCGCTCCGCAGACGAACAGGAGATGGGCAGTATGGAACCTGGAAACCCCCTGCCGCCGGACGCTCTGTATCGCCGCTGCAACCCGAACGACTTCGATTTCGAGACCACCGCTGAGCTGGACGAGCTTCGGCACATGGTCGGTCAGCAGCGCGCGGTGGAAGCAATCCAGTTCGGAGCCGGCATGGATGTCGATGGGTTCAATCTCTTCGTGCTGGGTGCCGCAGGAACCGGCCGGCACAGCTTCATCCGGCAGTTCCTCGCCCAGCGCGCCTCGAGCCGGCCGCCCGCCTCGGACTGGTGCTACGTCAACAACTTCCAGCAGCCGCAGAAGCCCAAGGCACTGGATCTACCCGCCGGGCGCGGGCGCCGGTTGCGCGGCGACGTGAACCGAGTCATCGAAGAGGCACACACCGCGGTTCCGGCCGCCTTCGAGAGCGACGACTACCGCACGCGGCGCCAAGCCGTCGAGGACGAGTTCAAAGAGGAGCAGAGCCGGACGTTCGAGGAGATACAAAAGCACGCCCGGGAGCGCGACATCCAGATCATTCAGACACCCACCGGTATTGCGTTCGCTCCCGTTCGTCGCGGCGAGGTGCTGAGCCCTGATGAGTTCGAAAAGCTCCCGGAGACGGAGCAGCAGCGCGTTCAGAAAGACATCGAGGAGGTGAGCAAAGAATTCCGAGCTGCGATGCAGGAAACGCCCAAGCGCGTGCGCAAGGCCCGCGAGAAGGTGCGTGAGCTCGACCGTGAGTTCGCGGTGTATGCTGTGGGGAGCCTCATCGAGGACCTCATCCACAGCTACGAGGATTTGCCCAAGGTCGTCGATTATCTCGACAGCATGCAGGCCGACATCATCGACAACATCGATCAGTTCCGAACGTCCCCGGAGCAGCAACAGCAGCAGCAAATGGTGCAACGGATGGCCGGCGTGTCGGGGGGCGGGAGCGACGCGTCCGCCATTGATCGACGCTACGGCGTCAACCTGCTGGTCGACAACAGCGATGCCGAAGGGGCGCCGGTGGTATTCGAGGACCATCCCGCGTACACGTATCTGATCGGGCGCATCGAGCACCTCTCGCAGATGGGTGCGCTGCTCACCGACTTCAGCCTCATTCGCCCCGGAGCGCTGCATCGAGCCAACGGCGGCTATCTGGTGCTGGATGTGCGCAAGGTGCTCATGGAGCCCTTCGCCTGGGAAGCGCTCAAACAGGCCCTGAAGTCGCGCCATATCCGCATCGAGTCGCTCGGCCAGGCCTACAGCCTGGTGAGCACCGTGTCGCTCGAGCCCGAGCCGGTACCGCTGCGGGTCAAGGTGGTTCTCATCGGTGAGCGGCTCCTCTACTACCTCCTGCAGGCGCTCGATCCGGAGTTCTCGGAGCTCTTCAAGGTGGCTGCGGACTTCGACGACCAGATGGAGCGCACCCCGGAAAACCATCGCCTGGTGGCGCAGCTACTGGGCAACATCGCGGCACGCGAGAACCTCAGGCCGCTGGACCGGAGCGCCGTCGCGCGTGTCATCGAGGAGAGCGCGCGCCATGCGGGCGACTCGCAGCGCCTGTCCACGCAGGTGCGGCACGCGGCCGACATCGTGCGCGAGGCCAACTACTGGGCGTCGCAAGACCTCAATGACGTGATACAGGCCGACGACGTCCAGCGCGCCATCGACAGTCGGATCCGTCGCGCGAGCCGCATCCGCGAGCGCACGCAGGACGAGATCCAGCGGGGCACCATTCTTATCGACACCGAGGGTGCAAGGATCGGCCAGATCAACGCCCTCGCGGTAGCGCAGATCGGCGACTTCGCCTTCGCGCGCCCGAGCCGCATCACCGCGCGGATCTCGCTCGGCGCGGGCAAAGTCATCGACATCGAGCGCGAGGTCGAGCTGGGGGGGCCGCTGCACTCCAAGGGCGTGCTCATACTGTCGGGCTTCCTGGCCTCGCACTACGTCGCCGACCGGCCCTTGTCGCTGGCAGCGACGCTGGTGTTCGAGCAATCCTACGGCGGCATCGAGGGGGACAGCGCTTCGTCGGCCGAGCTCTACGCGCTGCTCTCGGCGCTGGCCCAGGTTCCCATCAAGCAGTCGTTCGCCGTGACGGGATCCGTGAATCAGTACGGCGAGGTCCAGGCCATCAGCGCGGTGAACGAGAAGATCGAAGGCTTCTTCGACACCTGCCACGCCCGCGGCCTGACGGGTGATCAGGGGGTGCTCATCCCCGCTTCCAACGTTCAGCACTTGATGCTGCGACAGAACGTCATCGACGCGGTCGAGTCCGGCCAGTTCCACATCTACCCGGTACGCACCATCGATCAGGGGATGGCGCTCCTGACCGGCGTGCCGGCCGGCGAGCCCGACGAGCGCGGGGAATTCCCGGAGGCGACCCTGAACCACCGTATTCGGGCGCGTCTCATCGAGCTCGCGGAGAAGCGCCAGGCGTTTGCGCTGGAGGCGAAGAAGGAACCGACACCTTGACCGAGCGCGAACGGGAGAGACGAATCCGGCGCATCGCCGTTGCCCTGAGCAGCGAACGCTCGGACGCGCCCGTACTCGAGACCATCGCCCAGCTCGCGTCCGAGATGGCGGCGGAGATCACCGGTGTATTCGTCGAGGACGTGGATCTGCTGCGCCTCGCGCAGCTACCGTTCGCGCGGGAAGTCTCGCTACTCACGAGCGCGGAACGTCCGCTAGAGTCCGCGGAGCTCGAACGCCAGCTCCGCGTGCAAGCGGCTGCCGTGCAGCGCGCGCTGGCGAGCAGCGCCGAACGGGCTGGTGTATCCTGGACCTTCAGCGTGAGACGCGGTCCTTTCGCCACCCAGCTCCTCGAGGCCACGCTGGACGTGGACCTGACGGTGCTCGGAGCGTCGCGGCGGGAGCTGCCTCACGGCGAATTGCATGCCCGCACGCGCATCGCATGGCAGAGCGCCGCCGCGAGGAATCCCGTTGTGATCGTCTACGACGGCTCCGATGCGAGCGCACGCGCGCTCAAGATCGCCGTGCGTCTCGCCCGTGGCAGCGCCCGGCCGCTCACGGTGTTGCTGGCGGTGAGAAGAGTCGAGGAAGTGGAGGCGGTACGCGCGCGCGCGCAGGCGTTCCTGGGCGGGGAGCCCGCCCTCTACCGGCGGATACCGGGCTCCGAGCTGCACGACGTGCTGCGCGCCGCTCGTGGAGAAAGCGCGGGCATCCTGGTGCTCGGCGCCGGCGAGGCGCTGTTGGCGCCCGAGATCATCAAGCAGCTACGCGAGGAGCTGCCCTGCGCGGCGCTTCTGGTACGCTGAGGACGGCGTGCACGAAATGGACCTCCGCACCACGCGCCGCTCGGGCTAGAGCCGTCGTGATCCGTGTCCGACCGAAACCCGTCACGGATGGGGATGCTCTCCCTGATTTGAATGACGTCATGGCCAGGACGCACGACTGGAGCAACAGAAGCGAGCATACGCTCGCTACAAGCCGGCAGCGGCACCTGAGACCGCTCGGCCTCGCGGCCAGAGCCGTCGCGCCCCTCCTGTACGCTCTGGTGTGGTTGGTCATGTGCGGTTTTTTTCGCCTCCGGGTGTACGGACGCCAACGCCTTCCGAGCACCCCTTTGGTGTTGACGCCCAATCACGCCAGTTATCTGGATCCCTTTGCGTTGAGCGTGGCCCTCGGCTACCGGCGCGTGCGTCAAACCTACTGGGCGGGCTGGGCGGGCATCCTGTTCCGCAACTGGCTCACGCGCTTCGTCACGCGCCTGGGTCAGGCGCTACCCATCGATCCCGAGGGCCACGCCTTCTCGAGCCTGGCCCTGGGCGCAGCCGTCCTCAGACGGAACAAGAGCCTGGTGTGGTTCCCCGAGGGACGCCGCTCGGCGAGCGGCGAGCTCCAGCCTTTGAAGCCCGGTGTCGGCGCACTGCTCGCGAGCTTCGACATCGCGGTCGTGCCGGTTTATATCCATGGCGCCCACGAGGCCATGCCCCTCGGATCCCGGCTGCCGCGGCTCTTCCACCCGATCCACGTTGTCTTCGGTGATCCCCTCCCTGCAGCCGAGCTCGCAGGGCGGGGCGAGGGCCCGGACCAGCAGAGCCGCATCCTCGAGGCGCTCGCGGGGCAACTGGCCGAGCTCTGCCGGAGCTGGCGGCAGCCTGCGCCATCGGCGCGGGCGAGCGCGGCGCAGCCTACCGCCGACAGCTAGCCCGCATTTCTCTACGCGCCGGCGTAGTCCCGCGTGACGGCGACCCGCTTCTCCTCGAGCGCCGCGAGCAGCTTGTCGTGCGACTCGGCAAAGGCCGCCACCCCTTCCTCCTCGAGCTCGCGGGTGACGGCATCGAGGTCGATACCGAGCGCCGCCAAATCCTCCTGGTCGCGGCGCGCCTGCTCCACGTCGCGCTCGAGGGTCAGCGCCACCGTGCCGTGGTCCTGGAAAGCGTCGAGCGTCTGCGGCGGCACCGTGTTGACCGTATCGGCCCCGATCAACCCGTCCACGTAGAGCAGATCGGAATAATCGCGGTTCTTGGTGCTGGTGCTGCCCCAGAGCAGGCGCTGCACGCGCGCACCGCGCGCCACCTGGTCGCGAAACGCCTCGCTGCGCGTGAGCGCGCGGAAGCGTTGATACGCCATCTTGGCGTTCGCGATGGCGGCGCGGCCCTTCAGCCGCCGGGCCTCGGGCGTCCCTGCCCGATCCAGCATGAGATCGACCTTGCCGTCGATGCGGCTCACGAAGAACGACGCGACCGAGGTCACCCGCGCGGGATCGGGATGACGACCGAGGCCGGAAACATAGGCGCCCACGACCTCTTCATAGCGCGCGACCGAGAACAGCAGGGTAACATTGATGTTGATACCCTCGCCGATGAGCCGCTCGATGGCGGGTAAACCCTCGCGCGTCCCCGGTACCTTGATCATCAGGTTGGGCCGATCGACTGCCCGCCACAGGTGGTGAACCCCCTCGACGGTGCCCGCTGTATCGCCGGCGAGATGGGGCGAGACCTCCAGGCTCACGAAACCGTCCGTCCCATTACTGTTCTCGTACACGGGGCGGAGTATGTCCGCTGCCCACTGCACGTCCTGTATCGCCAGCCACTCGTAGAGCGTCTCCGCGTCCATCTGGGGGTCGGCCTGGAGCAGGTCGCGGATCGCGTCGTCGTACTGATGCCCTCCGGTGATCGCCTTGTGGAAGATCGTCGGATTGCTGGTCACACCGCGCAGGCCTTCCTCCACGAGACGCGCGAGGCCACCGTTGACCAGCAAATCGCGGTCGATGTAGTCGAGCCACATCGATTGGCCGTACTGATACAGCGTGAGCATGTTCGACATGGTTTCTCCCTCGATTGCGTGCGGGCTGTGAACACCGGTCCAGCCTCCTTCACAAATTAGCGATCCGCCGCTGCCTTGGCAACGCGCGCCCGAATGGCGGCGGACACCGGCTCCGGCGCCCGAAGGGTGCGCAAGCCGGGTCGCGGCCCGCGGCGGCAGGTATCAGCGCAGCGCGGCCTCGGCCGCCGCCACGTGCCGCTTGACGGCGATGAAGCTGTCCGGGTTCACGGACACCGAGTCGATGCCCGCCTTGACCAGCAGGCGGGCGAAATCGGGATGATCGCTCGGCGCCTGACCGCAGAGCCCGATCTTGCGCTGATGCTCATTGGCAGCGCGGATGACCGTCTCGATGGTGCGGGTGACCGCCGGGTGACGCTCGTCGAAGAGCCGGGACAATCGGTCCGAATCCCGATCGACCCCCAGCACGAGCTGCGTGAGATCGTTACTGCCGATGGAGAAGCCATCGAAGCGCTCCGCGAACTCGGCGGCCAGAATGACGTTGGATGGGATCTCGCACATGACGTAGACCTCGAGCCCGTTGTCGCCGCGGCGCAGGCCGTTTTCGGCCATCACCTCGAGGACCCGGTCGGCCTCCTCCGGGGTGCGGCAAAAGGGGATCATGGCGACGACGTTGCCGAAACCGAGCTCCTCGCGGACCTTCTTCAGGGCTCGGCATTCCAGCGCGAAGCCCTCGCGGTAATCATCGTCGTAGTAGCGGCTCGCGCCGCGCCAGCCGATCATCGGATTTTCCTCGTGCGGCTCGAAGGCGCGGCCTCCGATGAGCTCGGCATACTCGTTCGTTTTGAAATCGCTCATGCGCACGATGACGGGTTCCGGCTGACAGGAAGCGGCGATGCGGCCGATCCCGTAGGCCAGGGTGTCGACGAAATAACGCGGCTTGTCATCGAAAGCGCGGGTGAGCTCCGCGATGCGTTTGCATGCCTCTGCATCCTCGAGCTGCTCCCAGCGCACCAACGCCATCGGATGAATCTTGATGATGTTGCTGATGATGAACTCCATGCGCGCCAGTCCGACGCCTTTGGCCGGCAGCCGCCACCACCGCAGCGCTGCAGCCGGGTTGGCGAGGTTCAGCATCACATCGGTCCGGGTCTCGGGGATGTCGTCCAGCGAGACGTCCTCGGCCTCGAAGTCGAGTCGGCCCGCGTAGACGAACCCTTCATCTCCCTCGGCGCACGAGACGGTGACGTCGGCGTCATCCTCCAGCACCTCCGTGGCGCGACCCGTGCCCACGATGGCCGGCAGGCCGAGCTCGCGGCTGACGATGGCGGCGTGCGAAGTGCGCCCGCCGTGATCGGTGATGATGGCCGCGGCACGTTTCATGATGGGCACCCAGTCCGGGTCGGTCATCTCGGTAACCAGCACCGCATCGTCCTCGAAGCGTTCGATCTCGGCCGCGCTCGCAAGCTTGCACACCTTGCCTGCCGCGATGGCATCGCCGATGCTGTGCCCGCTGACCAGACGCCTGCCCTCCTCCTTGAGCCGGTACGTCTTGAGCGAGCCGGCCTCCTTGCGCGACTGAACCGTCTCCGGACGGGCCTGTACGATGAAGAGTGCGCCGTTCGCGCCGTCCTTTGCCCACTCCATGTCCATGGGCTTTCCGTAATGCGCCTCGATGGCGACCGCCCAACGCGCGAGCGCCAGGATCTCGTCGTCGCTCAAGACGTAGCGCGCCCTCTCCTCCCCGGTGGTGTCCACCAGGCGGGTAGGTGTCTCACCTTCTTCGGCATAGACCAGCTTGCTTCCCTTCGTTCCGAGCGCCTTCTCGATGATGGGACGATATCGATCTTCACCGAGGAGGGGCTTGAACACCATGTACTCGTCCGGATCCACGGTGCCCTGGACCACGGTCTCCCCCAACCCCCAGTTCGCATTGATGAGGACCGCATCGGGAAAGCCGGTGTCGGTGTCGATGGAGAACATCACGCCCGCACCGGCTTCGTCCGAGCGCACCATACGCTGCACACCCACGGAAAGCGCCACCTGCATGTGATCGAAGCCTTGATTCTCGCGATAGCTGATGGCCCGATCGGTGAACAGCGACGCGAAGCAACGCCGGCACGCGTCGAGCAGCGCACGCTCGCCGCGAATGTTGAGGAAGGTCTCTTGCTGGCCCGCGAAGCTCGCTTCCGGTAGATCCTCCGCGGTGGCGCTCGAGCGCACGGCCACGTCGGGATCCTTGCGCCCGATGCGTTCGGCGAGCTCCCGATACGCGCCGACGATGGCTCTCGAGATCCCCTCCGGGAATTCCGACTCCAGGAACAAGGCACGCACCGCCCGTCCCGCCTCGCTAAGACCGTGCTCGCCGCTCTTGAGCCGGTTCAGCTCGCGCCCTGCCCGCTCCTCGAGCGCATTGGCCTGGAGGAATTCCCAGTAGGCCTGCGCGGTGGTCGCAAAGCCTTCGGGCACCCGCACGCCCGCCTCCCTCAGGTGCTGCGTCATCTCGCCCAGCGAGGCATTCTTGCCGCCCACCAGACCCACGTCACCCGAGTCCAGCGTCTCCAGCCATCTCACGTGCTCCCGCGCGCTCATCTCCTTCTCCGGATGAAGTCCGTTCCAAACGCCTCATCCTAGACGGTGTGGGGCCGCCGCAGTTGACGCAGATCACAACAACGCACCGCTGTGCGCCTGCAGGCGAACGAACGTCGGCGTCTGCACGCGGCCACCCGCCCGCGCGCCGCCGCACGAAACCCGCCACACCGCTGGACACGGGAGCACCAGACGACAGCGCTCGTTAGCTGCCGAGCCGTTCGTTTTCGGCCCGGCTTGATCCCGATCAAGTCCACGAATGAGACTTCGAGTAGATTTTGTGGATGTTCGCTTGCACGACATTCGCGACATCGAGTGGAAACCGACAGCGATGAGTGACTCCGCCCGCCTCGTGGCGTGTGCATAAGGTCGACAAACGACAAGAGGAGCCAAAGCATGGATCCGAGAGAAGCCTACCTCGAGAAGCTGGAAGCGGGGTTGAATCAAGGTGCGGCCGAGATCGAAAAGATCCGAGCGGAAGCCGAGAACAGCGAGCCCCAGCAGCGCTCATTTCTCTACGAGTTCATCGAAAAATTACGCGCCAAGCACGATGAGCTGAGAAGCAAGACGGAAAAGGTCAAAGGCGCCGGCACGGAACAGTGGGAAGAGCACAAGGACGACGTCGAGCAGGCGCACGACGAGCTGGAGCGGGCCATCGACGACGCAAGGAGCCGACTGCACGCGCCCGACTGAGCGCTGAGCGCGCTCAGGGTGTCAGCCATACCACCAGCAGCCCCGCGACGGCTGCCAGCAACAGCGGAACGGCTACCCGAAGGGCGAGACCGGTGCCGCCGATGCCGGCAGCAAGCAATCCCTTGACGATACTGTTGACCCCGGCCGCTATCACGATTCCGGCTACGGCCACGCCGGGGGACAGCTCCGCCTGGCTCATCTGCGCCAGCGACAACGTGATCGCATCCACATCGGCGATGCCGGAAGCTGCAGAGAGAATGAGGACTCCCGCATCGCCCAACGCCGCCTCCAGCCCCGCAGCCAGCACCATAATCGCTCCCAGAAGCGCTCCGAAGCGCAGCGCTGCACCGAGCTCCAGGGGGTTCCCGAGGGTGGGCGATGTCCGGGCGACGGCATCCTGAGCCCGGCGCCATAACATCAGCGCAGGCGCATAGACCACCAACGCCATCGCCGCCGCTGGCGCCAGCAGAGCTTGAAACAAATGGGGGTTGACCACGCTCGAGACGAGGACCACTCGGGGAAACATCGTACCGCAGGCGAGCAGCACCCCCGCCGCCAGTGCCGTGGCCGCCTCCGGCTCGTGCTTGGCCGCGCGCGAGAAGTGAACCGTCAAGGCCGTCGACGACGCGAGCCCGGCGAACAGTCCGGTCAACGCCGCGCCCCGTGTGGTGCCGCCGATCTTCATGGCGAAATAGCCGACGAAGGAAACGACCGCGATGAGCACGACCATCCACCAGATCTCGTAGGGGTTCAACGCGTGCCAGGGTCCGTATCCCCGCGATGGCAGGATGGGCAGAAGCACGACCGAGATGAGCAGCAGCTTGAGCCCGGCCTGCAGCTCTTCTCTCTGCAGCCCGCCGACCCAGCGATGCAGCGCAGGTTTGAAGCCCAGCACCAGCGCGGTTACGACGGCTGCGGCGGAGGCTTCGACGACGTAGTCGAGCACGGCCAGTGCGCCGAACGAGAACGTGAGCAGTGACGCGATCAGGCTGGTGATCCCCACGTCGCCCCGACGCCGAACGCCCACGACATAGGCGGTAATCACCGTCGCTGCCAGGGCCAAGAAACCGAAGCCGAGGATCCACGGGTGCAGCCGCAATGCGGCCAGTGCGGTGGCACCGCCCAGCAACCCGATGAGTCCGTAGGTGCGCACGCCCGCGATGCGCGTCCCTCGCTCCGCCTCGCGCTCCTTCCAGCCGCGCTCGACGCCGATGAGGAGCCCCAGCACCAGCGCCAGGCCCAGGAGAAAGAGCTCTCTATCATCGTCCATGCTCGGCCATCAGTACGGTGAGAGAAGCGCTCTCAACCATCGGACGTGGGGCGCCCAACCATGGTTCACTTTCGCGCTTCGGATACGCTTGATCGCGATCAAGCAAGGACGAGACGCGCTCGGCTATATTGCACGAGTCTCGAGAAGAGGGGGATCTTTTCATTCTCAAGCGGCTCGCCGTCGACAGAATCGTCGCCCACGCGCTGCTCAACAGCCTGCGCGATGTCGCGGGAATTCAGGACGGTAAGCCGACGAAACACGACGAACCATGGAGCCCCCGCAACCACCCTCCCTGGCCGCGGTCCTCTTCGACATGGACGGCGTGGTCACCGACACGGCCGATGCCCATGCCGCGGCCTGGAAGCGTCTGTTCGACGAGTTCCTCCAGCGCCTTGCCAAACGCGAGCACCTCGAGCTTGCACCCTTCGACGAGGAGAGCGACTACCGGCGCTACGTCGACGGCAAGCCTCGCTACGACGGCGTAGAGAGCTTCCTCCATTCGCGGGGCATCGAGCTGCCGCGCGGTGACCCCCGAGACGACCCCGACCGGGAAACCATCTGCGGCCTCGGCAACCGCAAGAACCGGTACTTTCTCGACTGGTTGGAGCGCAACCGTGTCCGGACCTACGCTTCAACCTTGGCGTTGATCGAAACGCTGCGCACGGCCGGCATCAAGGTGGGCATATTCTCCGCGAGCCGCAACTGCCGGGCGGTGCTGCGCAACGCCGCCGTCGACGATCTCTTCGATGCCCGCGTGGATGGCACGGATGTGGCGAGGCTCGGGCTGCCCGGAAAACCAGACCCCGCCATGCTCGAGGAGGCGGCACGACGTCTCGACGTGGCACCCGGGCACACCGCCGTGGTCGAAGACTCGGTGGCGGGGATCGAGGCGGCGGTGCGGGGAGGCTTCGGGACGGTCGTGGGCATCGACCGCGGCGGCTACGGAAAGGCGCTGAAGGACGCCGGCGCCTACCTCGTAGTTGCCGACGCCGGCGAGCTCGCCCTGGACCACGAGCGCCGGCTCCTCGCCAGGACGCTGCAGACGATCCCGCGGGTATGGGATCGATGGGAGGATCTGCGGCGTCGACTCACCGACACGCAGCTCGTTGTCTTTCTCGACTACGACGGGACGCTCACGCCCATCGTGGCCGATCCGGACCGGGCACTGCTCGGCGATGAGATGCGCGAGACGCTGGCCGGCCTCGCCGAGCGCTGTGTGGTCGCGCTCATCAGCGGACGCGCCGTCGCCGATCTGCGCGCGCGCGTCGGCATCGATAGCCTCTACTACGCGGGCAGCCACGGCTTCGAGCTGGAGAGCCCCGGTATCCGCGAGGTCGCGGAGCGGGCCGAGGAGTTCCTGCCGGCGCTCGACCGCGCGGAAGCGGCGCTCCGAGAGCAGCTCGCTGCGGTCGAGGGCCACCTGGTCGAGCGTAAACCCTTCGCCGTCGCCGTGCACTATCGTCGCGTGGCGGAGACGGACGTCGAGCGGGTGGCGGAGATCGTGGATCGAGTTCTCTGCGATAACCCGACGCTCAAGAAAGGACACGGCAAGAAGGTCTTCCAGGTGCAACCGCGACTCGATTGGGACAAAGGCTGCGCGGTGCTGAGAGTGCTCGAGCATCTCGAGCTAAACCGTGAGACGGCGACGCCCTTGTACATCGGGGACGACCTCACCGACGAGGATGCGTTCCGGGTCCTGCGGGGCCGGGGTATCGGCATCGTGGTCCGGGACGGGGCGCGGACCACCGCCGCCGACTACGCGCTCGAGGATCCGCAGGACGTCCGTCGGTTTCTCGAAGCCCTGCGCACGAACGAGGCGATCTGACCGTGCCCGGCTGGTCGCTGGTCTACGAAGGTTATGCCCCCGCTCAAGAGGGGCTACGCGAAGCGCTGTGCGCGGTGGGCAACGGTTACTTCGCCACGCGCGGCGCGGGCCCCGAGACCAGCGCCGACGGAGTGCACTACCCCGGAACCTACCTCGCAGGGGGGTATAACCGTCTCGTGACCCGCATGGCCGACCGCGACGTCGAGAACGAGGATCTGGTGAATCTGCCGAACTGGCTGCCGCTCACCTTGCGCGTCGACGACGGACCCTGGTTTCGCATCGACGACGTTGCGATCCTCGAATACCGCCAGGCGCTGGAGCTCAAAGAGGGAGTGCTCACCCGCGCGCTGCGATTCCGCGACGGCGACGGGCGCACCACACGCTGGCGCGAACGCCGATTCGCCAGCATGGCCGACCCGCACCAGGCGGCTCTGGCGATCGAGGTGACGCCGGAAGACTGGTCGGGCCGACTGGCGGTGCAGTCGGCGCTGGACGGGGCCGTGACCAACGACGGCGTGGAGCGCTATCGGGATCTCGAAGGCCGGCATCTCGAGATCCTGGCGACGCGGAGCATCTCGGAGGACGTCATCGCCCTGCACTGCCGAACGAATCAATCCCGGGTCGAGGTCGCCCAGGCCGCACGCACGCGCGTCTACCGCGAGGGCACGAGCCTGCGCACGGAGCGGCGCACGGTCGAACGCCAGAACTGGATAGCTCAAGAGATAGAGCTCGATGTGACCCGGGGTGCACCCGTGGTGATTGAAAAGGTACTCGCGCTCTACACCTCCCGCGATCAGGCAGTTTCTGAGGCCGGCCTGGCGGCGCGCGATCGGGTTACGGACACGGGCCGCTTCGACGATCTCCTCGAAGCTCATCGAATCGCCTGGAAACACTTGTGGGACGAGTGCGACGTCGACATCGACACCGACGATCCGGAAACGCTGCTGAAGCTACGGGTGCACGTCTTCCACTTGCTGCAAACGGTGTCCCCGCACAGCATCGATCTGGACGTCGGGGCCCCGGCGCGCGGCTGGCATGGCGAAGCTTACCGGGGACACGTCTTCTGGGACGAGCTGTTCGTCTTTCCCTTTCTGAACCTGCGCCTGCCGGTGCTGACCCGCGCGCTGCTTCGTTACCGCTACCGGCGGCTGCCCGCCGCGCGCCGCGCGGCGGAAGCCGCAGGCTACGCGGGGGCCATGTACCCGTGGCAGAGCGGCAGCGACGGACGCGAGGAGAGCCAGAAGCTGCACCTGAACCCGCGCTCGGGCCGTTGGATACCGGACCATTCGCACCGGCAGCGCCACATCGACGCGGCCATCGCCTACAACGTCTGGCACTACTATCAGGTCACCGACGACCACGAGTTCCTCTATTTCTACGGCGCCGAGATGCTCCTCGAGACCGCGCGCTTCTGGGCGAGCATCGCCTCTTTCAACGAGAACATCGAACGCTACGAGATCAAGGGCGTCATGGGGCCCGACGAATATCACACGGCTTACCCCGGCGCCGACCCGGGCGAGCACGGCGGACTCGACAACAACGCCTATACCAACGTGATGGCGAGCTGGTGCCTGATGCGCGCCCAGGACGCCCTCGACCTGCTGCCCGATGACCAGTGTCGAGCGCTGTGTGAGCGTATCGGTCTCAGCGACGAGGAGATCGAACGCTGGGAGCACATCGGCCGCAGGCTGCGCGTGCCCTTCCACGACGACGGCATCATCAGCCAGTTCGAGGGCTACGACGCGCTCGAGGAGTTCGACTGGGAGGGCTACCGCGACAGGTACGGCGACATCCAGCGCCTCGATCGGATCCTCGAAGCCGAGGACGACTCGCCGAACCGCTACAAGGTGTCCAAGCAGGCCGACGTGCTGATGCTCTTCTACTTGTTCTCCGCCGACGAACTCGCGCTCTTGTTCGAGAGGCTCGGTTATCCCTTTGCCCGCGACACCATTCCGAAGAACATCGACTACTACCTACGTCGCACCTCGCACGGATCCACCCTGAGCTTCGTGGCTCACGCCTGGGTGCTGGCGCGCGCCGATCGCCGCGGGTCCTGGCGCCATTTTCAGGAGGCGCTGGACAGCGATATCACGGACATCCAGGAGCGCACCACCTCCGAAGGCATTCACCTCGGCGCGATGGCGGGCACGCTGGATCTTCTGCATCGCTGCTACCTGGGGATCGAGACGCGCGCCAACGTCCTCCATTTCGATCCCGCCATGCCCCGGGAGGTGGATCGGCTGGCGGTGTTGCTGCGCTACCGACGCCACAAGCTCGAAGTGGAGGCGACGCCCCAAACCCTCACCGTCGGCAGTCGACCCGTCGCCGCGGCGCCGATCACCATCGGCTACCGGGGTCGTTTTCGCGAGCTCGCGCCGGGAAGCACCTTCGTCTTCCAGCTCCTGACGCCCGACGACAAGGATCGCGACGAGAACCGGCGAACGCCCCGGCGCGCGAACAGGCGGCGCCCGGCCACCTGAGAGCCGCATCTCTTTCGATCGCAAACGCCGCAAAGCCCGCCTTTGCGCGCGCCGCGTCGGCGCTGCGACCAACCACAGACCATCGCCCCGGCCAAAAGAACTGAGCACGCAGACGGCGGCTGCCTGCCCGCAATCCGTCCTCGATGAGCACCAGGAGGAACGCAAATGAACGGTGGAACCAAAGCGCGAACGGACCTCCTCAAGGACATGAATCCACCGGTGACCCTCGCGTCCATCGGGTTGATAGCGTTGACGCTGGTGGCCGCCGTGACTTCGGAGCGCGAACATGATGAGACACGCCGGCTCCGACCAAGACGCTCACGTGCCATTCTTCTTTCGCGTTTGGATGGACGTCCACCGAACTCCGCGTCCGCGAGACTCGGTCCGGCGCATTTCCTGCTTCGCTCAGCCACTGTCCGCTGGTTACCATTGGCGTCGGCACCCTTCAGGTCTTGTGGAACGAACTCAGCTAACCTCGCCCTTGCACAAGCCAACTCAGTGCTCTCACGACGCCTCGGTGCTCGCGCGGTCGAGCTCACCCGCCTTTTTGAGCTGTCGCCGCGCGATGAGAGGCCCCGTGATCTCGAAGAGCACCGTGGTTGCAATCACGAGGTTGAGAACCGAGCTGCCGATCTCGGGCAGACGCTCCTGGACGAGAAGCGCAAATCCGAGCGCCACGCCTGCCTGAGGGAGGATGCAGAATCCGATTCGCTTGCTGACCTGCTCGTCCGCGCCGACCAGTGCCCCCGACAGGAAACCGCCTGAGACAAGGCCGAGCATTCGAACCGCCACATAGACTGCTCCTACGAATCCGAGGGTCGCAAGCGTATGAAGTTCGAGTCTAAAGCCTGCGAGCAGGAAGAAGATCGCGAAAAACGGCTCGCTCACCCCATCCACGGCACGAAAAGGACGTCGAATATCGGGCGACATGTTGGCGACGCCAGCCCCAAGAGCCATGGCCGACAGCAAGTAGGAAACGTTCAGCACCGTCGCGATTCCGGCAGTCAGGAGCACGAACCCCATGGCCTCGACCAACGTCGGTTCGCCCTCCCGCACCCGAGTGGTCGCATATGACATGGGCAAGGCGATGATGCCACCGAGCAGGAGGGCGCCGACGACCTCCCACAGGCCTCCCCACAGATGGACCCAGGCTGCCGCGGAGCCCCCCACCGTCTCTGCAATAACGAGAAGAACGCTGAAGAGGATGACCCCCCATGCATCGTCGATGGCTACGACACCCAGCAGCGTGCGGGTCAAGGGACCCTTCGCCCTGCCTTCGCGTACCGTCTCGAAGATAGCCGCCGGAGCGGAAGCCGGGGCGATCCCGGCCATGACCATCGCCAGTGCCGGCGGGGCTCCGATGACCAGTAGAGCCACCAGGACCAGCAGCGCCGTGAGCAGCGTCTCACCCGCCGAAATCACGAGCACCTCTCGCCCTTGTGCCTGAACCTCCGAGACCACGAAGCGCTCGCCGAGCAGGAACCCGACCATCGCCAAAGCGATATGGGCGACGAACGGAAACCACCGCGAGACCTCTGCTGGAACCAGATTGAACACCGACGGGCTTGCCAAGGCTCCAATGAGCAGCAGAATCGTGACTCGCGGTACCGATATTTTGGGCGCCGTCACATGCGCGAGATAGCCGGCGAGGAGAAAAGAACCCAGTATGACAAGAGCCCAACCGCTTGTGAGTGTCATCTACGGTAACGTTCTTGAACGGGTTAGCGTTGTCTCTGTTGATCCATTCGCGCTAGGCGCGCGGCCGAACCAAGTAATTACACGCACCGCTTCGGGTCGCCGGTATGCAGATGGTCCATCCAGAATATCCAGCCCATAAGTCTCGTCCACGGTCGCTCGCTCTCCATGACCGCCAAAGGCGACGGCGAGATCGACTGGTCCGGGATCGGCAAGGGCGTGAGCGAAGACGACGGAATACTTCTGAAGTAGCCTTGACCCGGGATACGGCGGCTCGCAGCCGCCCGCTGGCGTTGGCGATTGGAAGCGGCACGACGCGGATGTCGCCGAACCGGCCCCGATCAGTCCTCTCCTCCTCGGCGGTCATCCGTTGGTCGGACCTTTGCTACGCCTCGGCGTGCCCCGCTCAAATCCCCACGAGTACGTACGGGAAAACACGTAGACGGAATCCGGGACGGTAATCTCAATGCATGGCGATGGCGGTTCCGGGGCATCCGGATAGGGGGCTGTTGCCGAAGGTGGACATTGTTATACGCGCCGGTACGTAGCGTCACGGATTTCTTCACGTCGCCCGTTGAATTATAAATATTGTGGAAATTTCCAGAGAGCCGGACCAAGGCCCGGGAAGAAGGCTTCGGCAGGAGGCGAGCGTGGAGCACCGTTATCACAGACGAAGACCTGCACGCGTGGCGGTCGAGCTGTGGCGGGACGATAACCTGCTGGGTCACTTCGAAACGCGGGACATCGCACCGGAAGGCGCCTTCGTCGAGACGGGACCGACGGAGGTGGAGCCCTACGAGCTTTTGACCCTTGTTCTCCGTAACCGCAAGGGACAGCGCGTACAACAGTTGAGGGCCATGGTGGTGCATCGGTCGGAGGAGGGTGCTGGTCTTCTCTATGAGGCCGAGGCACCCGCCCTTTACCGCCGTCTTACGCGCGAGGTCGAGGCCGCCTGAGAAACCTCGACGGCGCACGCGGCACGCGCTCGAGCAACCGAGCAGTCGAGAGCGACAGCCAAGGAGCAATCGATGCACGGTGTCACCCAGTGCCGCAACTGCGGCAAGCGGTTGCCCCGCGAGCAATTCGAGGGCCGAGATCACGTTCTGAGGTTCCCGCCCTTGCTGCGGGATGAGTGTGGACGAATCGTTCTCATCCTCTGGCGACTTTGCGAGCAGTGTTTGAGAGAGCTGGGCCCCAACTCCGCATCGATGCAATCGACATCCATGCGCGCACGCGTCACGAACCAAACCGCGCCTCCCTCCTGCTAGCGCTGGCGCGGCGTTGCAGCCGGAAGCGTGCGACCGCTGCGACACCCCACTCAGCGCGACTCCGGCACCCGCGCAACGACCGTGAGTGCGGGGAGCTGCGCCACTCTCAAGCACAATACGGCTAACCCTCCAATATTTTCTCGCCCTCGGTCATCCGAACGGTGGGGGACCGGGCAGGTGTCAAGGGGCTGCCGCATAACGGTTTCCCCGGCCTTTGAAGCAATACACGAATCAGCTCGCGTTTTATGATTTTCCGGCCGAGCACTGGGTGCACCTGAGAACGACCAACCCTATCGAGTCCACGTTCGGGACCATCCGTCATCGCGCGGATCGCGCCAAGGGCTACGTGAAGCGCGAGACGACGGTGATCACGGGTGTGAAGTTACAAGATGGTATCGAGGTGAAGCACTCAAGCAGAGCGCCGCCTGAATCAACCGCGTCCACCAGATTTGATAATAGCCCCCCGTAGGGACCAAGTATGTCGGCGCGGAGCTGGCGCGGCGCTACATGGATGACCCTGGCGTGATACCTGAGAGCGATGCTGGTGAGGGTTTATGACTTGTCAACGTTGGGACAGTTTGCTGTAAACCTTGGGACAAGGGTTGTCCCACTAACCATCCATCCTCTGTCAGGCCCCCGCCGCGCATTGACATGGCCGGGGGCCCGAGTACGGCTCAGTTGACCTTGGCGCCGATGGTGGTGGGCCCCGTTACTGGATGGTGGTGGTGTGCGCCCGGCCCGGACTTAAGTCTTCATTTAGAAGAGTCAAGCGGTGGATGATGACACTGATCCCGATGACTACAAGACTCAAAAGAAACATAACGCCTAATAGGGCGACGAGCATCTGGTGCATTACGGATGGGTCGGGATTCGCAACAACTGCCGCCACCGCATCGAGCCACAGAAGCCCGGAGCCGATGAGCAGAAGCCAGCCAATAATCTGAAGAAAAACCGCCACGGCCTCCTCCCGTTTTGTGTGGGCCCTCGCCCCATTATGCCCGATATGTGCGGACAAGACCCGAGGGGGACGGCCTCCTTCCCGTAGGCAAGGTCTGAGAGGGCTTGTTTCGCCCGTGTCCCGAAGGGCTGGCCGCGCTCTGGGGTGTCGATCTCTGATAACCGCATTTCACCTGTTGGCGGTCCACCAGCAGCGTGAGCGTGTCGCCGTCTGTGATGCCAACGACCTTACCGACGTAGGTCTCCGGCGTGTCTGATGATATGTAGGGAGGGGCGTAGTGAATGTGCATGCATGCCTCTCTACGCCAAGTGGACGGCGCATGCGAATCGGGCCACTGATGCCACCTACACGGTGAATCATGCGGCGGGGAGCTCGAGCATTAGTGTGAACCAGCAGGCGGGCGGCGGTGTCTGGAACCTGCTCGGCACCTTCGACCTCAATGGCGCGAGCACCTTCGTGCTGACGGACAAGGCGGATGGCATCGTCGTCGCCGACGCCGTGCGCCTCGTGCAGGTCAGCGCGCCGGCGCCGGCCGCCACCGGCATCTTCTACGTGCACGCGGACCATCTGGGCACGCCCAAGACGGTCACGGACGCGGCTCAAGGGATTGCCTGGGCGGCCGATTATCTGCCCTACGGCGAGGCGCAGGTGACGGTCGAGACGGTGACCCTGAACGTGCGGTTTCCGGGGCAATACCACGACGCGGAGACTGCACTCCATTACAACTATTTTCGATTTTATGGGCCGGGAAGTGGTCGTTACATACAGAGTGACCCTATCGGAATAGATGGGGGTCTCAATACGTATTTGTATGCCAATGCAAACCCAAATAAGTTCATCGATCCCTACGGTTTGGACGTATATCCGGCTCCGGGTGATGAGCCTCCAGGGAAGTGTTGGCGGTGCGACGAGGTGCGGCTGGATCGTTGTCTGGATTACGCACAGGCCTGCAGTGAATCTATGAAACAAAGATGCGCTGCCGGCGAACAAGAAGCATGTTGGGCATGTCAAACCGATATAATTGTCATAGCGCTCTGTTACCTGAGATTCTGTAGCCTTGAAGATTGTGACGATGCAAACGAGTATTGCCCACAAGAATAGACTCTTTTGGCCACATGCGCTGGCTGTGGTTGGGTTGATTATTGTGAATTATTTCGTTTTCACAAAACTGCTTCATATCGGTCTGATAGGCAGCGTGATCTTCAATGGGGTGAAGATAGCTGTTTGGATCTACGTTGGTTGGTTGGCTGTTCGGTTCTTCGGTAAATCTTTGCCTGTTTCGGCTCTTGCAGCGATCATTGTCTTTTTATTCGATCACGTGGCTCTAAGATTCTTAGATCAGGTGATCGCAAACGCACTGGGTTATGAGAGCCATGTATTCGAACCCGGAGAACAAGTCCGTATCATTGTCTACTCGTACATTCTTTTCCTGCCGCTTGCTGGATTTCTAGGCGCGGTCGGAGGGTGGATCGCGCGAAAAGGCAGGAAGCGTCCGTAGCGAGTAGACCCCGGACCTATACGACCCGGCAGGATGGGGGCACCTAAGGTGCCTGCGCAGAAACGGTGCGCGCTCGGCTAGTAACGTTCGGTGTGCGCCGCCTCCTAACACGGGGTACGGGGTTGGACCGTTGGACCAACTGACCAACGCAACATATTGACGGAACAAAAGAAAGCTTCGAAATAAGACCTCGAAACACGCTTAGAGCGTCGTTTTCAGACCCAAAATGACCGCTCTAAGAGGCAGGGTACCAACGAGAAGCTGAGACCCGCGCAAACGGCACCGGCATCCCGCTGGCGCGCGCTTTCGACCTGGATTAGCGCCTGACGAAGCTGACCGCGGCGCCCCGTAGGACCTGCCCTTCACTTACGGCCCCAACGACAACATGAAGGCCATCACCGATCGGCTCGCGCACCTGCACGCGTAAGCGAAGATCGCGGTCGGTGCGGATGCCTGTTCGATCAGTGTAAACGGGCTGTAATCTGAAAGGGCAGACATCGTGTTGCAGTCGCTGCGTTCGTGCACGC
>JABAHQ010001213.1_pt1 | contig 21269 bp, 16 predicted proteins | sample 7062091 | NCBI WGS metagenome assembly JABAHQ01 (sample SAMN14534359, study PRJNA622989) | marine sediment metagenome | biome: marine biome [ENVO:00000428]; feature: marine pelagic biome [ENVO:01000023]; material: deep marine sediment [ENVO:00002113] | place: India: Gulf of Kutch | collected...
CAGAGCTTTGACTTCAGACATGTAGTTCCAAATTTCCAGGCCAGTGTAACCTTGGACTTCCCAGTTCAGCCAGGGGATAGCCTCCTCCCCAAAACTGGGCGCTGGATGCTCAAAAGGGTGGGCGATGAAGCCGGCCCCACCGCCATCGTTGACCGCATTGATCAGAGCTTGTGGGTCGACGGCATAGGCGTTCAAATCGCCGTCCACGCCGAGGCACAGGTAATGGTTGATCTCCGGCTCAAGGCTGGTGTCGTTGACCTCAATGCCCATCAAGACCAAAGTTTCGTCGTACCAGCCCTCGATACCAGGGACGTAAACGTTATGGTCGGTGAAGACCATAACGTCGAGATTGGCCTCAGCCCCTGCTTTGATAACCTCATGGTGGAGAGCTGCGCCGTCTGAGGCGGTGGTGTGCTGGTGAAAGTTAGCGGTGTATTCGTACATGCTTGTATGATCTTATGAAATTCGTGGCCGGCTTTCCAGAATTTTATCACAGAATTGCTGGGCCGCATAGATGATGAATTGGGCTGGAGCCTCAGCCTAACCTTAGCAACTTACGATCAAAAAAATCAGTTACTCGCGCCATAAATAATTGCCAGCTTTCGCCTCGGAGCAAGTGACCTTGCCCCGGATAGGTAAAATATTCGACCTCTTTGCCCGCCATTCGCAGGGCCTCATTAATGGTTGCCGACCATTCAGGCGGTGTGTTTGTGTCAGCCGTGCCGATATGGATTTGCACTGGGGCGACTATAAGATCAACATAATTAATCGCTGAGGTTTGGTACAATAGCTCTGGATTTTGGACTGCATCTATGTAAGCCCTAAAGAGGCCTTCCTCGATGTCGCTGACGAGTATCTCAGCCCCGCCGCATTTATCTGCCAAACTATAGGCTTGGTTGGGCCGGCATCCGGGCCCCCAGCGGGCCAGCACTTCGGCATCATTGGCGCTAACGGGTGCGTAGAGCACGGCTGCTTTGATGCGCGAGTCAATGGTAATCGCTTTCATGGTGATACCACCACCCATACTATGCCCCCACATACCTATTCGCGTCAAATCAGCGTTGGGCAATGAGGGTAGAGAGCTGATCAGGTTGAGGACATCAATAACCTGACCGGTGCTGAAGAAACTGTTGTCTGTATCAGACCCCCCCCAACTGCGAAAATCAGGAGCAATAGTTAGATATCCTTGGCGGTTTAGATAGCCTGCTGCACTCGAGGTATCGGCTCCAGACCAATAGAGATCGCGCGGGATATAGCCGTGATTCAAGATAATGACCGGAAAAGGGCCTTCACCTTGAGGAGCCTGCATAATGCCGGTGATGGTCAAGCCATCACTCGGATAATCAATGTAATAGCGGGTAAAAGTATCGGTTTTGGTGAGAACTGAGCGCACTTGAATGAGGCCGCCAGGATATGATCGCACGCTCAATTCCTCAACAGTGTAAGCGGCCAGAGGATGGGGAGTCGGTGTTGGTGGGCCGAGGATAAAAGTTGCAGTCGATGTTGGCGTAGTCGTCGGGGGCAAGGAAGGTGTGGGGGTTGGCAAAGGTGTAATTGTTGGCGGCGCTAATACGACTGCGGGCGGCGTAGAAGTTGGCTGGCGAATTGAGCGTTCCAACCCTGACAATTCCCAAACCAGAAAAGCGTTCAAGGCTGCAGAACCGACGAATGTGACCAGCAAGCTAAAGAAGCAGAACATCAGAAAGCCGAGTGAAAGGGCTCCCGAGAACCAGGCCAACAGTATGTCGATAAGCCACCTTTTGTCTATATATTTCATGCCGAACCCGAGGTGTCAGCTTTTCGGAGAATCTGAGATCGGGATAACGTTAGAAACCCGGCTTTTTCAGTGGAGCGCGATAGTCCCTACCGGGTCGACAACGAGAATGAAAATACGCACTACGCATTACGCACTACGTCGCGTGGTTCGTATTGCGTAGCTCAAAGACTTCGACATAGCGCCATTTTCAGGGGGATTTTTCATAGACGCGATAAACAAAGGTGCAAAGGAATTACAATCTTTGCACCTTTATAGCTTTGCCTGTCTACATCATTTTCAAGCTTCCAGAAGGGCGAGTTTGATTTGATATTTTGATTCTAATGTGAAACCTGATTTCGCCGAATGCGCTACACTTCTTCTTCCGTTGAAGTCGTTTCGGCGTCGGCCTTAGCGGCCGATGGTTCGGCTTGAGCCTCTTGCAATCGGTCAATCAGTTTCTGAATACCCTGATCTAGACTTTGTAAGGCATTAATCAGGTGGGGTTTCGTGTCACTATAGACTTTATCGCCTGCCTCTTTAACATCCTCAGCCGCTTTTTTGACGCCAGCTTTCACTTCCTCAGTTTGAGACGCTTTTACGGCCTCATCAATAGATTTGGCCACTTGGTTGGCTGTGCTTTCGAGATCGTAGCGTATCTCCTTGAGTGATTCTTTGTATTTTTCCTCGTGCAAGGCATCTTGAACCGCCTTGGTAATGCTTTGACCCAAAGATTGGAAATCTTTGAGTACATCATCCCAGGGATTGGGTTCTGGTTCTGAAGTGGTCTGGGTTTCTTCCGCTTCTGGTTTTGTATCAGACATTTCACTCCCTCCGCCATAGCTAATAATCATTTATTTGCTTATTTATTACGACTATCACCGTAAAAAGTTGCATGATACACCAATCGTCAGCAGAATAAGTGTATTTGGGTTAACCTGGTAAGGATAAAACTCGTTTGATTTTGATTGCCCACGAGTATAATCTCAAAAATGATTCCTGACAACTGTAGTTCCCTGAAAAAAAAAGACGAGAGGTGATAATAGATGCACCATTCGTCCTGAGTTTTGCCTTTGGCGGAAGGATAATAAGCTTGTCAGTTGATTTAACGCGTTCTACGTCGCCATTCCTCTTTAAGGGAGAGCGATTCCAGGGTAGCGTTTTTATCAGCAAAATCTTTTAACAGACGATTAAATTTTGCGCTCTCGTCAACCATGGGAAAATGTCTGGAACCGGCTAAACTGATGTACTTGACATGACTTGATTCATTATTGAGTCCTTTGATCGGAGTAGGATCAACAACGTCGTCTTTTTCACCGAAGACAAGCAAAATATTACACTCGACCTGATGTAATTTTTCCTGGAAGTTATAACCAGCCCACGATTCTAAACTCAAGGGAATAACTTTTTCTGCAGCTCGTTCAGCTTCTTCTTCAATTTCCTTAGTTGGAATTGGTTTCCACCGGAATAGTACGTTGGGTAAGACAGAGGGTTGTAGATAATTTTTTAAACGATGGTTAACAGAGTCTTCTGAAAGTGGCAGACTGACAGCCATAATTTTGCTCACCGGGGCAATGCTTCTGGCGGCATATTCGAGCGCAATGGCCGCACCTAAAGCATGGCCGACGATAATTGGTTCATCCAAACCCTGGTCGGTAATAAATCTTTCAACCAGAGTTACATACTCATCCATGCCGAAACGTTTTTCAGATTTATCAGAGTCGCCGAATCCCCATAAATCCACGGCGTAGACCCGATATTCTATGGCTAGCGATTCCATGGTTTGCATCCAATAGCGCCATGAACCTAGCCAGCCGTGCAAAAATAATATTGGATCTCCTTTGCCGAAGGCTTCGTAGTGAACTAGCCCTCCGTTAATGACAACTGCACTCATAAGTTATGCAAAAATCTGTTTGTTAAACGAGTTTGGTCTGAGTTATATCCCTGATTTCTGGTTATGATCCCCAAAAAGGAAACTCACCGTTTTAGGCTTTGTTATATTTTTCTAAGATCTTTTTCACCTGTTCATTTAGCTCATCAGGGGCAAACGGTTTAAGGAAATAAGCTTCTGCCCCCAGCTCTTTACCTTGCTGGATCTCAGTTTCTTGCCCCTTAGCGGATAGGAATATGATCGGAATATCTTTGGTATTTTCGTTCTCCTTCAATACTTTACAAGCCTCATAGCCAGTCATTTTGGGCATCCGGACGTCCAACAAGATCAGGTCCGGCAAAATTTGCTGGGCTTTTTGGACTGCATCTTCGCCGTTCAGGGCTTCGGTCACTTGATAACCGCTTAACTGTAACGAAAATGAAATTAATTCGCGGATGTCACGCTCATCTTCGGCGACTAAAATTTTGGCTGCTGGCATAGTAATGTTCTCACTTTCCGTTGGCAGTAGACTCGTTTTCAACTAATTTGACTGTTCAAGTCGCTTAATTTCCGAAACCAATTCGCTAAATGTGAAAGGTTTGGTAATCAGATGACCGGTTCCTAAGCCTAATACTTTTATTTTATCACGTTTTCTGTCAATCGAACTGCCTGTAATGACGATAACAGGGATATTGGCCGTTGTATCTTCGGCTCGTAGTTTTTCAATAACGGCGAAGCCATCCATATTTGGCATCTTCAAATCCAACAAGATCAAATCGGGTTGTTTTTCTTGAATCAAGAGCAAAGCTTCTTGTCCGTTGTAAGCGCCACTCACGTCAAAACCATAATCATCCAGCGCTTCCTTGAGCCACCTTACAATATCTTTATCATCGTCTACGACCAATATCTTTTTGAACCTTTTGTTGGTATGATGGGGCTCTATAACCTCAATTAACCGTTGTACAGCTTTAAGAACTTGCTCCTTGTCAAATGGTTTGACGATATAATCTGCCGCACCCAAGGCCAGGCTTTTATTACGGATGTTGGTTAGAACTGAGGCAATGACAACCGGAATGTCTTTTGTCTCTGGGTCTGCTTTTAGTTGTTCCAGAATTTCAAAACCATCCGTATTATCCAGAATAATATCTAAAGTAATCAGTGAAGGCTGATATTTTTTAGCTTGGGTTAAGACCTGATTACTTTTAGCCGCAGTAATAACTTGATAACCAGCCTCTTCTAATTGTTGTTTGAGTAAAGTTAGAACATCTTCATTGTCATCGACGACTAAGATACGACGTTTATCAGATAGCAAGTCAATCGTTTCTTCTTCTTTAGCAATTTGAGGCTCCAGGGGGAGGGTAAAGCTGAAGGTACTGCCCTTGCCCAATTCACTTTCTACCCAGATAGTGCCTCCCATCATTTCAACAAACATTTTAGCAATGGGTAAGCCCAGGCCGGTACCATCGACCAACGAATTTGCATCACGTTCTGCCCGGAAAAACCGATCAAAGACTCGTTTTTGATCTTCTTCAGAAATGCCCAACCCTGTATCACACACCTTTATCTGAAAATATTGATCGACCACTTCTACGGTTATCGTGATACTGTCATTTGGCTGGCTATATTTTGTGGCATTACCAACCAGGTTAACCAAAACTTGCATAACCCGATCCGGATCGGCATAAGCTAAAGGCAGGTCATCCGGGATATCAAGCCTTAAAGAGAGATTTTTTTCTTCCAGTTGGTGATCAAAACTGGCCATGACACTTTGTATCACCGTATCCAGGTTAATCGACTGCTGTTCTAACTTCACGCGACCCGCATCGAGCCGGGAAATATCCAGGATGTCATTAACTAGAGCGCTTAGACGGTCGACATTCGATTTAATTATTTGTAAAAATTTGCGCTGCATATCCGTTAGTGAGCCGACCTTGTTTGTTACGAGCAGATCAATGTAACCCTTAATAGAAGTCATCGGCGTTCTCAATTCATGAGATACCGTTGAAATAAATTCATTTTTGATACGGTCTAATTCAGCTTCTTGGCTAATATCGCGTAGAACAATCAGGATACTGGCTGGTGTCTTAGGGTTAGATGTGAGCGAGATCGAGGTCAGACTGGCGATAATTGTCTTGTCTTCAATGGAAATCCTTTCGACAAATGTTTCGTCTTGTTCGGGCAGGTTAGCTTGTTGTGTAGTGACAATCTGATATAACATTTGAGCCACTTGCTGATCAACCGGCGAGGTCATTTCGGCCAAAATAGTGTCTAACTTTCGGCCCTGTAATTCTTCCCGGGGGACACCTAAAATTTTAGCGACGGCCGGGTTGACCAACTGAATACTATCATCGGCGTCAACAACCAGGACACCGTCGGTAATACCTTCAACAATGGCTTCGTTCTTAATGGCTTCGGCTTGCACGCCACGTAGTAGAATGCCTACCCGCTCAGATTGTTGGGTAATTAGTGTATAGAGGTCTGCATTGCTGATAGCTGTGGCGACCATAGGAGCGGCTGCGGTCACCATACTGAGATGATCATTCGTAAAGTGGTTTGGCTGGGTGTGGAACAGCATCAACACCCCTAAAGCTTCATAAGAGGTAATAAGTGGTACAGCTAAGACAGAGCGATGGAGGAGCTCTTTATCATCCGGAATCCAACTATCATCTTCCAGGAGGTTATGAACAATCTTAGGCTGGCGGGTCTCTAAAACGCGACCGGCCAAACCGACCCCAATTTTATACCTGGTCTGTTTGCCACCTCTGGGGAGTGGTCGTCTACGCCCAAGCGCGGCGCGATAAACCAGGTGATCGGAACTCGGTGTTATGAGCAAAATAGACCCTTGGGTGATGGGAATGGCTCGGGCAAGCAGGTGTAAAGCTTCATTGAGAACGCGATCCAAATCAAGACTGGTTGATAATTGTCGGGCGATATGGTAAAGCGTATCTACCCGATCTCGTTCCTGTCTGAGTTCTTGCAAGATATGTTCCAGTGCTTCGGTTCGCTCTTCAACCCGTTTTTCTAATTCTTCCGTAAATTTGTTCAGGCGAGAGACGAGTTGTACATTTCGAATAGTGACCGAAGTCTGGGTGGCCAAAAATTGAAGCAGGTTAAGATCATGATCGTTAAATTTGTGTGGCCTCAAGCTATACACCAACATGGCGCCGATCGTTTGCTCCCCAACTTTGATGGGGATACCAATGCAGGCAACAACCCCCGCATTTTTAAAATGCTCAGGAATATGAGGCGCAGTAACCAAATCATTAATGATGATGGGTTCGTTATGGTCGAGAACTTGACTGGCTAGAGCGTCGGGTTCTGGGGAAACAGGAGGTAACGCCTCGGTATATTCCGGCACTTCGGCGGCACTTTCTGCCAAATACTGCTCTATTTCTTCATCCCAAACCCAAATGGCNNAGGTCATATTCCTGGCTAACTGAGACGCCTAGTTCGTACAAGCGGCGCATTTGCTCAGCTTGTGCTTGCGTATTAGAGAGTAATTGAATGTTTTGCAAGGCAATGGCTGCTTGGGCCGCGATGGTGGAGAGGATGTTGAGATCATTTTCGGAGTAAGCGTTGTCATCCGTGTAGTCTTGTAGGGCAATGACCCCCAAGACCGTATCGCCGGAAATCATGGGCACGCCAAGCCAAGATTTTGTTGCTTGACCGATCTGGTCAATACCCAGGCCTGTCAATTGTTGGGCTATATCACCCTTAAGTAACAACGGTTTCTTGTGGCGAATGATATATTCTGTCATCCCGTTGCCAGCTACTCTGGGCTCCCACTTTTCGTTTGGCCCGCCTCTGGTCAGGGGAAAAGTGATCCTGTTAGTTTCGCTATGATACAGAGCAATAAACATGTTATCGACGTTCATGACCTGGCCCACCTGTTTGTGAATGACCTTCATTAAGGTGTCCAGATCAGTTGTGGCGTTGATGGCTTGCCCCGTTTGGTTGAGGATGTTTAGTTCTGTGACGCGACGTTGTTCCTGTTCAAAGAGACGAGCATTGTCCAGAGCAATAGCGGCCTGGTTGGCCAGGAGGGTGGCGCTGATTTGATCCTGGAAGTCAAAACGATTAGGATTTTGGCAATCAATAAGCATAATAGCCCCCAGGGTGTGTTCACCTACGATTAAAGGGGCTCCTAAAAGGGAACGAACCTCAAATTTTTTGACTAAATCTTGACTGACTTTGTTCTCGCGAAAATCAGCTTCATTGATAAACTCGGCCCGTCGTGATTGAACAATCCGCACCTCTAAAATCCCTGGATCAGATAAGGGAATAGTTTGTCCGATAAATTGGTCTTTGTTCCTTCCGCTCCCCGCTGCGCCATAAATATGATCAGCGCCGGCCAGCCACAAAAAGGTACTATCTACCTGAAAAGCTGCTAGGGCTTCCTGACAAATGATGTCTGAAATCTGTTTGGGGTCCAGCGTTTCATTGAGTATGAGTCCCGCCCTGCTTAAAGCGGAAGATAAACGTTCTCTTTGCAGAGCCTCATCAAAAAGCTGGGCATTTTGCGTTGCCACAGCAAGTTGATCAGCCAGGGCTTGAAGGTTGTAGGTCTCATCCTCAGTGAAAATATCAGCTTCGTTATGTTGAATGTCAAGTACGCCAAAGATAGTCTGCCCAGCCCGGATCGGAAGCGCAATTTCTGATCGTGTCTCTGGTAAATCAGGATACGGCTGAAAGCGGGTATCTTGTCGGACATCGTTAACACATAATAGTTTGTGATGGTTAGCCACCCAACCGACGATACTCTCCTCGTTGATGGGAAGGCGACCTTTTGAAAGGGCGACCTCTGTCTTGATTTGTGCTGTACCAGCTCCATGCTTACTGATCAAATAGGTTGGATCATATTCATCAACTTGATAAATTTGGATATAGTAATATTTAAAGGCGTTGGCAATTAGATTGACCACTTCACTGAAAATTTCTGCCGGGTTTAGGATAGCACTGATGTGAGCACTGATTTGACTGAAGAGTTTAAGATGGGTAACACGATGTTGCCCTTCTTGAAACAGGTTTGCATTTTCAATAGCCATGGCGGCTTGATGGGCAAAAATTTCCAGGGTAGGCACTAACTGTTGGGTTAGACGTTCCCCATTTTCGGGCATGGTGACAGAAAGCAAACCAATGAGATGGTTTTCGGTATTATTAAGGGGTGTGAGCAGCAGATCTGGGGGATGCCAGACATCTTTATGTGGGGTCTCCATTGTCATTTCTGCATTAGGGAATAGAGGCAGTTTTATCCCCAACAGGGCCTTTTGCTCTTGGGGAATGAGGAAAGAATTACCCAATTTAAATTCAGGTTGCAAAAGATTTTTAACCTCTGAGACAGTACAAGTGGATTGTTTGGCCGCCTCCAATTGGATGAGGGGGATACCGGCTCCGGCAACACAATGTAATTGGTCACGTTTGACTATACATAACAGGACCGTGTTAAAACCCATTGTCTCTTGAATAGCGAAGGCAATATCTTCCAAGATATATTCTAAGTCAAGATTGGCCCGGAAGGCGCGACTAATCTCTGATAATCGAGCCAGTTGATCAATACGAGTGTTGGCCCGGCGTCTTTCTTCTATGAGAATGGCATGCTCTTTGGCGTTACGAATAGCAATAGCGGCTTGATCAGCCAGTGCTTCCACATATTGAAGTTGTTCCTGGGTAAAAGCGGCGACATGGCTGCTTTCCAGATTTATAATGCCTTCAACCATATCAGCGTAGCGAATGGGGATGGCCATTTCTGAGGAAGCAGGCCGGGGAAAAGGCACATAGTCTGGGTCGTTGGTCACGTCAGGGACAATTTCTGAGGTCTTGTTGCGTAGGACCCGGCCTATAATGCCACTGGTAGCGGAAATGACATGGGTTCCAGCGTCAATGGCTTCTTGTGGCCAGCCTTCGTGGACATGTGTTGTTAGTTGATGGGTATTCGGGTCATACAGGCTGACATTTCCAAAGTCGGCCCCAGTGGCTCGAACGGCCTCTTTTATAACCAGGCGAATAATATCATCCAGCACCAAAGTGCTGTTTAATTCCCGTGTAACTTTTTGCAACCCACTCAATTCCTTAACCCGCAAACTGAGTTGTTCGTCTGTTTCTTTATAGAGTTGGGCATTTTGTAAAGCGATGGCAGCGTGATTAGCCAAAGTTTGAGCCAGATGAATCTCATCCGGTTGATAAGAGACCTCACCTTTGGCGTAAAGTTCAATTAAGCCGATGGTTTTGTCCCTAACAACGAGCGGCAGCAGCAGGGTGGTGGCAAAACCCCAGGCCTTTATCCATCTCTTTTCAGTATCATTAATATTGGGATCATTAATATTAATAACCGCCGGTTTTTGAGTCTCTAAGACCTTGCTGAGCACCGGATAATTAGCAGAAGAATGAGATTTTGATAATTTGGTGGCTGATGAAGGTAGTTGGTCTCCGTAAATGGTTTCCAGAGTATGGGTTGTTTCATCATACCGTGAAATAGCACATTCATCAGCCGGCAAAATGCCTATCATACGTTCCGCTAAATTGGATAAAATATCTGTCACGGCCAGCGTTGAGGATACATCAGCGATAGATAAATAGAGGATAGAAAGTTCGGCCAGATTTCGCTGTGTTGTTTCAATTAGAGAGGCATTGACATTAGCTGCATCGGCCGAGGTTTTCTGAGAGGTAAAGAAATTGGCGGACATAAGATTGAAGGCCTTGGCCAGGTCCTCAAGTTCATCGTTAGTAGTGATTTCGATAGAATGTTCATCTCCCTGAGCTAATCTTGTTACCCCGTCTCTAAGGAGGGTCAGAGGGTGAATGACCCTTTTTAGAATGAAAAGCCAGGTCAGAGGAATGATCAAACCAATCAGAAAAAAGAAGATAGTAACCCCTATCAGGAGCAGTTGTTCGATAAAACTACGTTGACTTCTGTAGCTGATAATAATCGTGACAACGGCTCCCAACAGAGAGATGGCAGCAATTAATAAAAATGGACCTAGTAGTTTTAGGCCCAGGCGACTTTTTAAAAGACGGTTATCCATAATTTGCTATTAGCAAAAACTGCGCCATTGGGCTGTAACCCAAAGGATCTTACCTCAGTTTCAGCTATCTCTCCCAGGGAACAAACACAAGGGATGAAATTATATGCATGTGTCCCTCACTACAGCCAGAACTACACACTGAAAGCAAATAGATTAGATCAGACATTTCTCAAATTAGAAGCTTTCAGTTAATAGTAAGATTAATAAAAGTTAATAGGGCAGTATGTTAAAGTGCTACTCAGGGCAGCCGGGCCTTTGGCGTCTGATTTCTGCAGCTACCTCTGTGATTTGTCTGATATCGGCAAATGGCCCCTCAGTTCCTTGCAGACTGGCCACAGATAAACTCATAAAAGGTGCTTCTTTTTTGTTGCCCAGACTATCTGTATAAACAACCTTGCCTTCGCTTCTGACTCTGTAATCGTAAAAAACCTGAACTTCTTTATTAAAACGTGTCGTAATTTCCTGACAAATAACGCCTGCTATTTCAGGCCGGGTGACAATAATAAAATCATTGCTACCTGAATGACCAATAAAATCATTCAAAGTACCATATTTTTCAATGGTTTCAGTCAGTAGGGTAGCCATAAATCGTAAAACATCGTCCAAGGCGACGATACCTTGCACTTCTTTGAAGGCATCCATGTACAAGATGCCGATGTAAAGCAAAGTCCAGTCTTGACGATTTTTGATAATTTTTAGCTGCTCTTCAATCAACTTACCACTAGGTAGCCTGGTGGTAGGATTGGTTAAGTTTTCAAATTTGGCCCGGTTTATAGATCGTTGAACCCGTAACTTGAGTTCCTCGATATCAAAAGGTTTAGTGATATAGTCGTCAGCACCCAGTTCAAGACCCTTTATTTTATCGCTTCGTTCATCCTTCTGAGTTAGAAAGATGATGGGAATATGCTTGGTTCTTAAATTTCCTCGCAGCTCGCGACATACTTCATAGCCATTTATATCGGGTAGGTTGATGTCCAAGACGACCACATTGGGCATTTTTTTGGCGCAGGTTTCCAATGCTTCACTGCCGCGCATTTCGACTAATACTTCATACCCTTGCGAGTCAAAATAGATTCTGAGCATCTTGGAGATATCTGGATCGTCTTCGACAACAAGTATGCGGCCTGTACTCATTAGGCTACCTCCTGGGAAAAGGGGTGGAGTGATAATTTATGAATTAATCTGAGATTTGATATGTTCTATATGATAATTTGTGATCGGGGTTTCGAAACTCCTGAAACCGCCTAATTTAAAACCGTGTTCTTTAGCCAATTGATCAATTTCTTGCACCTGACTAAGCGATATGTCTTTACCCAAGGTGAAACTCTCATATCTTTGGGCCAGGGCTAAAATGATTGTTTCAGCTATACAGGCAAAGACCATTTTCGGGGGGAGGCCGAAGTCGAAGTTAAAGTTTGCCGGGCCTGGTACTTCCACTAGACCCCCTTCGATGACCAAAACATCTTTTCGCCTCTCTACGACTTGCCGAGAGACATCTCTGGGACGGGCCACATCACAGATGACAGCACCCGATTTGAGGTGGTCTGGTTGAATAATTGTATTAATAGCATTACTGACGGTTATAATCACATCAGCCTGCCTCAGCGCTTCAATTGAGGTGCTAACCTTCACTTTAGCCGTGCCGGTTTGCTCTACTAAATATTTTACCTCATTTAGCGCATTATTTCTACGGCCTATAAGTAATAGTTCAGGAACATTTTGAGCCAAAAGTTGGGCGCAAACCCGACCGATAGCCCCTGTTGCCCCAACAACCGCTCCCTTAGCTCTCGTTAAATCAATATCCATCACCTGGGCAGCTTTCGTAGTTGCTTCAACAGCGATGGCAACTGTGTAGCTATCGCCGCTGGTAACAGGTATATTCAGTTGTTTTGCAATCGTGATACCGCCATCGCCTACAACAGAGGTAAACGCTCCCAGGCCTAAAATCTTAGCGCCTAACTTTTCAGCTAGATGGCCGGTTTGAACGATTTTTTTGTACACAACCTCGGGGGAGAGACTGAGCATTCTTTGCGGGGTTAGGGGACATGCGACAAACCACCCTTCCACCTCATTATGGGTTAGTGCAGATTGGATACCATCTATATGAGAAATATAAAGAGGTGGAAAGAAACCGGACAGAAAATTAATAGCCGAGACCGGAAGATATTTTCCCAGTAGGGGGAATTTTCTTTGTACATCCCGTTTGGGATCGATTGGATGAATAATAAAGGCAAAATTATCTAAGATGATTTTAGTCACTCCTTGGCTTCGTCTGATGATTCCTCTTCAGGGTGATAGAGCGGAATGTGGCCTTGATTGGGAAAATTATGGTGATCACTGTCCTCATAGCGAACATCTTTCGAGATGATGTTTTGTCCATTTTTGGCAAATAAGACCACATCTGACTCAATAGTCCGTCCCGGAAAGATAATGTGTCCAGACCCAATACGACAGTTGTGTCCAACACAACCACCAATAACCGGCTGTTGAACTTCTACCAGTTTCCCCTTATGCATGGTACGAATAGGGCGAGCCAAAAGGTTAAAGTCGGTAAAGGTATTCCCAGCGCCAATAAATGAATTTCTTCCCACCACACACATTTGCAAACAAGTGTTTTGAGCCACCATAGCATTTTCCATCAGCGTAGTCATAAATAAAGCGGCCCGGAACGGAAGAAATGTACCACTGCCAATGACACTGAGCATAAGTTGACAGCCCTGGCTAATATTGACGTTATCACCAATAATGCAAGCGTTAATTACAGCGCCAGGTCCAATGGTAACATTATCGCCAATAATCGTCGGTCCTTGAATAATAGCTGCTGGGTCAATTTGACAGTTTTTACCAATCTTCACTACAGGCGAAGAACCTAAAAATTGCTTCCGCTCTAAGAGAGAACGAAATAATATTTTGAGCAAAAACGAAAAATCCTCATTAAGTTGAGCTTCTATCCTGGCCCCCATAGAAAAGATACCGAAGATTGTGTTAGCTAGATAAATGTGAATCCAACTTTCTATACTCAAAAGGGGCAGCTTGGGTACATTGTAGACTAAGTCCCCTTTTTCATAGGCCATATAGGTGGGAATATGGTAGTAACCGATCTCTGTAGACTTAGTATCAATGATAAGGGGCACCAATTGTTGCCGGTTGGCCTGACTGTAACCGTCAGGGTAGTAGTATAAATCGGCGACATATACATCCCCCTGTTGGCGGATGCCAGACTGTAAGGGAAGCGCATGGTTGACAATAGCTGCATCCTCTAGGTCAAAGGCGATCTGACAAGGTGTATTAATTGCTTTAGCTATTTTCAAGAATGCTTCAAACAGGTTTTCATCAAAATAGAGATTGTCCTTATATATGATGGTTTCTTTATCTGTTTCTTCAATAGGCTCATCTAACGCAACCTCATATTCTTCTGTGCAGTAAGGTCTCAGGAGATCTCGCTGGTGTAACCAGAGCGGCTTATTGAGAATCCGTAACTCGCGAGCTGGTTCGTTAAATGGCCTTATCTTCGTTGGATCTTGGATAATGATTTTGAACATAATTAGATCAGATGAACCCTAGCCGGTTAGAGCGTCCTATCTAAAAAATCTAATAGATGATGGTTAAATAACTCGGGCTCATCAAGCATAGGAAAATGTCCGGATTCAGACAACATTGTTACTTCCGATCCTTTAATATATTGGTTCAAAAGTTTCCCCTGATAAGGGGAAACAATTACGTCAGACCTGCCATAAATGCCGAAGGTGGGAACGTTAATGTCTGCTAAACGGGGGGTTAAATCTGTATGGTATAAAGACCGAATACTGGAAAAGAAGGATTCCAAAGTAGTTGCGGATATATCCCGCATAACCATCTTATACCAGTCTTGAGAGGCGCGGGTTACAAAAGGAGAATACCATTTTAGAAATGTTTGTAGGAAGAAAGGAAACTTCCACAGCAGGGTAGCTATCTGAGATTTACCTGCGAGTTGAAGAAAAATATTGAGGGAGTTTCCTGCAATAGGTGAGCCGACGACAACAACTTGCTTTACCCGTTTGGGGTTAGTGAGGGCTAAGCTGAGCGCAACCGTTCCACCCATAGAGTGGCCGATAACAGGGGCAGACTCAATACCCAATCGATCCATAAACTGATCGACCAGGCTAACAAAGTCACTGATAGAGAAACTATTACGGCGCTTATCAGAATCACCGAATCCCCAAAAGTCAAGGGCGTAGCCACGATATCTATCTTCCAGGCAAGCCATGGTATCGACCCAATAGCCCCAGGAACCAATCCACCCGTGTAACAAAATTACGGGTAGACCACGCCCAGTAACTTCATAATGGACTACACCATGATCGGTGACAATTGAACTCACGATTTAGCCTCAAAGCAGTCGTAATTTCAGGTTGCAAGGCATAATCCAGCCTGAATTACTGCCTTGACACCGATGACTTATATGTCGAATGTCAAAGAGCAACTTGAATGACTTCTTAACTTAATTTGAGTCTGACCAAACTTTTTTTATCTGGTTAATGGCCCAACTTGTTAATCTGCGATAAGGACGATTGGCCGGTAATTGCACGGCTAGTAGGAGGAGGTCTTCGTCTACTAAAAAATATCGGCTAACAATTTTGTGCCCTTGATCATCCCTGGTTGTGATTTCGGTTAGCCCCTGATGAGCCCGCTCTGCCAAGTCTTTCATTGAAGCCGCAACTGCAGCGATCATAGTAGTGTCAGTTTGACCAATCATCGCTATGGGCAGCCCCTCTTTCGAAGCGACAACTGCGCTTGTAAATGAGCCATGGTCAATAAGCGATTTTAGAATTTCTTCGATCCTGGCTTGACGAAAGGGTCCTAAAAGCATAATCGCTTCTCCACGGCAAAGGTTAGAAAACCGTTTGACATTTTTAATTTTGAGGGAGTATTATTCTTCTATCATCTCCAAAATAGAATAAAGCAACTCTAAGATAGTTTCTTTAACACTTTCTTTGTCCGTGGCTACACAAGGCAGCACTTTTATATCTTTATCTATTTTGAGGGCAATACGCAGATCTTCAGGGCTCCAGGCATCTGTCATATCTTGTTTATTGGCCGCCACAATATACGGTGTTTGCGCATAGCCACGGAAGATTTCCAGGATATGCTTGGCCTCACGGAACGTCTCTGGTCGTACACTATCAATCAGAACAATAAAACCCAGCATACCTTCGCTCAGGATTTCCCACATAAAGTCAAACCGTCGCTGACCGGGTGTACCAAACAAATACAGAACTAATTCATCATCAACCGTAATTCTGCCAAAATCCATGGCCACAGTAGTTTCTTCTTTGATACGTTCGGCATCGGAAGAAAGTTTGCGCTCTGTAGAAACGACGTCTATTTCGCTGATGGTTCGAATGAATTGAGTCTTCCCTGCGCTAAAGGGACCGGTTACCACCATCTTGACGGTTTGCATGAATAACCTACCTTATGTGATAAATTTAACTGGAAACCCTGTTGTAGATAGTATCAGATCAGCTTATCGAGGAGGAGGATGTATATGTAAAATGTCTATCGGCCATCGGATCCGTATCAGCCCTAAATGCGTTTGATGCGGGTAATCAGGCGTTCTACAACAGAACGTTTCATACTGGGCGACTCTTCAGTTTGCTTTCTAGCAGTTCTAGTTGGGAACGGGCTCTTAGGCTGGAACCCTTCAGGTTTAATTAATTCCACTAACCCCGCTTGCAGCATGCCGTAGACAATTTTACGAATTTGAAATTCATCCATACTATTGGCTTGCGCAATTTGTTCGATGGTATTTCTGGGGTGTATATGAGAAATTACGCGCCAATCATCAGGGGTCAATTTAACATCGCGTAATGGCTTATCCGTGATTTTCAAAGCCACGATGCTGAGGTCAGGTAGTTCGTCTAACAGGCGTTCATTTTCTTGAATTCGCCGGCTTCCTTCCAGGATAACATTATCGAGGTTTAGGGGGACGGTAATTTTATCGCCGGAAGGTTGTTCGCCTTGGTTAAAATTAAATTGCCCTTCTGTCCAAGAGAATAGCGAATAGACAATGTCCAGCATGAATTCTTTCACACTTTGAACAATGTCTTGTTGTTTGACAATACCTGACCTGATCAAATCGATGCCGAGAGCTTTATCGGAGGTCATTTGGGGTTTGCTAGTAATAGTCTTTGCTTGTTCTTCCGACAGTTTGCCACTATACAGGAGCATATCTGCTAAACGACCCTGTCGTTTTTTAGTAGAAGCGTGGACCAGCTTGCCTTCCCTAAAATATAGGGAAGCACAATCATCTTCTACCTCAATGGTCATAGCACCAGTTTTTCGTGCCAGATTAACTAAATTAAGGAGCTGCGTTGTGCTGAAATCTCGCAGATTTCCTCGTAATGCCATGGTTTGACTCTTTTACTTGATTTGAGCTGCTGTTGACCTTGATTTCAAATAACAGGCGTTTGTGGCTTTTCAGGCAGTTGGCCGGCCGGCCAACTGCAAGAATGACTGATTATACCTTTACAAATAACTTAAGTCAACCTTACTTTATTAGTTAAGATCAGGTTTCTGCTTGAAAAGCTTGAGCCATTCTTCGATTTCACGCTCTGATAATTTTACATCAACATCTTCATTCTGACTATTAGGTGGCGGCTTATTTAGTTCCGCCGCAAAGTCTGTTGAGGATACAACGCTGGCTCTGACCTGTCGAGCCACTCGTTGAACAGCTCGGTCTGAGGTAACTACCATAATCTGTCCGGGATTTTTGGCCTTATATAATCGTTTCATAATAAGTTGGTCGGCCGATTTACCATGCGGCGCGTATTGAATGGTCACCCCTCCCTCTGTTCTTTTGCTGGCTAATTTATAGCCTAACCCCGGATCAAAAATAACGACAACCCTTCGCCCCGTTCGGGCGCGATATTGTCGAAGTTTGAGGATTAATTTTTCTTCATCATCTGCTTCATCTAATTGAATATCAGATAGCTTGGCGATCAGATTATGACCATCAATCAAGACCAACATAATAAATTATAACATCCCTCAAAAAAGAACAAAAGTTATCTTTTGATTTTTAACCTTTCAGCAGCACGTTCATTCCCATAAGAGGAAACCATTCTCAAAGACGGGCTATTGCCTCCAAATTAGGTGGTCTGAAATTGACCAGCTTTATAGAACAACGTGCCATCAACCAGAATTTCGCCGCCGTCGCGCATATCACAGATCATATCCCAGTGCAAGGCCGAGGTATTGACGCTGCCACTGGCCGGGTAGCCCTGACCGAGGGCCATATGGACCGTCCCACCAATCTTTTCGTCAAATAAAATGGCGCCAGTAAAACGTTGGATGTCCTCATTGGTACCGATGGCAAACTCGCCCAAACGGCGAGCACCGGGGTCAGTATCAAGGGCGCTGAGGAGGAAAGCTTCGTTTCGTTCGGCGCTGGCCCTCGTGACCAACCCATTCTCAAAGGTCAACTGCACGCCCAACACCTCATTCCCCCCATAGTAAGCGGGATAAGTGAATTTGACCCAACCATTGACACTATCCTCCACCGGCCCGGTAAAGATTTCGCCATCGGGAAAATTAGCATGTCCGCTGGCGTTAAGAAAACGCCGTCCCTCAATGGACATTTCCAGGTCAATATTGGTCCCTCTGATCTGAAGACGCTTTTTGCCGGTCAGATAGTCAATCAATTTCTGCTGTTTGGCCTCTATCTCCTGCCAGGCAGCCACAGGATCATCAAGATGTACTTTACAAGCTTCATAGACAAATGTTTCATACTGGCTAAGCGACATACCGGCCGCTTGAGCGTAGGCCTGGGTGGGGAAGAGGGTCGTACAGCGGCGCAGGCTGCCCTTTCCCTCCCGTTCCATCTGAATCTGAATCAAGGCCGACCAACTTTGCGCCCGTGCTTTCTGCAAATCCTGAGGATAGCCGGATAGCGCCCGCACATTTTCAGAGGCCTCGATTCGAATCACAACCTCGCAAGTTTCGTACATCAGTTTGAGCATCGGGTTGACGGCTGAAAGCAGGTCGACATTATCTGTGGCTTCCATGGCCAGGCTATCCCCGTCTCGCAGTTGAACGTATGTAAAAGGTTGGCCCCCAGCCCGCAGCGTCTCCTGGTAAAGGGCCTGTACCAGCGGTTCAGCGGCGGGGCTGGTCGCCCGAATTAAGACACGGTCCCCCGCTTGCACGTCAGTTGAGTAGTTGATAATGACCTGAGCGACTTTTTTTGTGTAAATGTCCATAGCACCTTCTAGTTATGTAATGTTGCCGATCCATCAGCACCCCACTTTGCCGCTCGTGACCGCCTTAGGACCAGGTGAATACGCACCACGTTCATACACCACCACCTGCCACACCAACAACCGCCGCTGAAAACACGGTTTCAGTCCCTGGCGACGGACCGTAGCATCTACGGCTGTAGTGGCGTGTATAAAGAGGCGAAAAGGGTTTCGGCTTAGCCAAAAAAAGGCATTAGCCAACGGGCGTAACAGTTTCAGCCACCAAGTATCACGCGGATAGACCAACCCATAAAGTTTCTCTGCCCGCGCTGCCGATAGACTAACCAGTGCCTCCATATCAGGATAACAGCATAATACCCGATCGAGCGTCACGATATCGGTGGCTTCGATTTCTGGAGCCAGATCGACGAAGTCGCCATGGTTGTAGTTGATCCGGTTGGCATAACCCAACCGGCTTGCCTCCATCCTGGCGGCATGGATATAGCCTGTCGAAGCGTCGACGTTGACGGCCCGGGCGATACCGGCCTCCATAAGCCGGTGTTGAATAGCCCCAATCCCCCCGCCGATATCAAGCAGCGTTTTACCCTTGACACCGGCAGCCTTCAACACCTCAAGCAAAATACACGTAGTCTTGCTCGGCCCTTTTTTGCGGTAGTCTTCTAACTCTCGTAGAGCCATTTTTTGATTGAACAGGGATTCGATACCCCGACATTGACAACAAGTCACGTTTGGCTCTCCTGAAAAGGGGAAGTTATTAAATCCTCAATCCTTAGTGATGGAATAACCGCACCCCACTAAAAATCAACGTCATGCCGTACTCCTTAGCCGCTTCAATCACCGTGTCATCGCGCAGCGCCCCGCCCGGTTCGATAACATACTTAGCCCCACTGCGATGAGCGCGGTCGAGGCTATCCCGGAAGGGAAAGAAAGCATCAGAGCTAAGGGCCACCTCAGTCAGTTGGGCCAGCCAATCAGCCCGCTCCTCCGCGGTGAGCGGGGTAGGAATAACTTCGAAGTTTGCTTCCCAGGCCGCTCGCTCCGCCGGCTCCATGTCATTTTGGATATACAAATCAATGGCGTTACTTTTATCGGCCCGGCTGATACCCGATTTGAAGCGCAGCTTTAAGACCTTGGGATGCTGGCGTAGCCACCAGCTATCGGCTTTATCTCCTGCCAGGCGGGTACAGTGAATACGCGATTGTTGGCCCGCCCCCAGACCGATGACTTGACCGTTCAAAGCGTAACAGACAGAGTTGGATTGGGTATATTTGACGGCAATCGTAGCCACAATTAAATCGCGCCTGGCGCTTTCCGGCAGGGCTTTACTATTAGAGACGATGTTGATTAGCAGATTATCATCGATCTGGAAATCGTTGCGCCGTTGCACCAGGTTGAGGCCGTAAACCTGGCGAGTTTCCAGGTCAGGGGGCGTATAGTCAGAGTCAATTTGCAACAGGGTATACCTTCCCTTTTTCTTTTTGCGCAGGATCTCCAGAGCCTCAGGCTCAAAGCCTGGGGCGATAAGCCCATCTGAAACCTCAGGCGAGATAATTTTGGCCGTAGAGACATCAACCGGGTCGCTTAAAGCAATCCAATCGCCATAAGAGGAGACCCGGTCCGCCCCCCGAGCGCGAGCGTAGGCGGCGGCCAGAGGGCTCAGGTCCTGGGTCTCAACAAAATAAGCTTGCGCTTCGGCCTCCGTAAGCGGAACGGCGACAGCGGCGCCGGCGGGGCTGACATGTTTGAAAGAAGCTGCTGCCGGCAACCCCAGGGCAATTTTTAGCTCCTGGACCAACTGCCAACTATTCAAGGCGTCGAGGAGGTTGATATAACCAGGCGCGCCATTTAGCACAGTTAAAGGCAGTTTAGCTGCGGTTGTATAGAGTTGAGCCGGAACCTGATGGGGGTTAGTCCCGTAGCGGAGGGTCAGGCTTTGCTGGCTATGGTCCTGAAATTGCTCGCGCAAGTAGCCGGAGATCGCCTGGTCGTAGCCAGCCGTGTGATTGAAGGCTTTCAAGGCCAGCTTCTGGCGGGTAACCAGGGTTGTATCGCCGTGTGATTGCAATTCGTTCAGGACACTCGCGTAATCGGCCGGATCACAGACGGCCGTTACCCGCTCGAAATTTTTAGCTGCCGCCCGGAGGAGAGTGACACCGCCAATATCAATTTCCTCGACAGCTTCGGCGAGGGTGACGTTTTCCCGGGCGACGGTTTCCTGAAATGGGTATAGGTTACAGATGACCAGGTTGATCGGCCGGTAGCCTTGGGCGGCTAAATCGGCCTGGTCGCTTTCAGTGGCCCGGGCCAAAATTCCAGCGTGGACAGCGGGGTGGAGCGTCTTTACCCGGCCCCCTAGCATTTCTGGTGCGCCGGTCAAATCGGCCACATCG
>JABAHQ010001586.1_pt2 | contig 21262 bp, 17 predicted proteins | sample 7062091 | NCBI WGS metagenome assembly JABAHQ01 (sample SAMN14534359, study PRJNA622989) | marine sediment metagenome | biome: marine biome [ENVO:00000428]; feature: marine pelagic biome [ENVO:01000023]; material: deep marine sediment [ENVO:00002113] | place: India: Gulf of Kutch | collected...
TGTTTAAAGCGGAGTTGACGAAAGCGTGCCGACCAATTGTCATTGGCCCGACTCATGTCATTGAGGAACATCTGAACTTACTGCAGTTGGATCGGGAACTGAGTGTCAACTCTTCAATCGACGAGATTACGTTCTTTGAAGATCGAGTGAACATACTTGACACAGGATTTGACGCAGACTTTTCGCCGCAAGCCGGCCAAATCAGTGGGATGGCAGGCAAGATTGCCGGAAAGGCTCTGGAGCTGGCCGTTCGTTTGGCAATGGAAGCAAAAGTCGAGGCCATCGTGACCGGATCTATTTCAAAGGAAGCATTTCATCTGGCCGGTTACGACTTTCCCGGCCAAAGCGAATTTCTTGCAGCGGCTACAAAAACAGATGAGATAGTCATGGTTTTGCTGAGCGACAACTTTCGAGTCGGCCTGGTGACGACTCATTGTGCCTTATCCGAAGTCCCCAAGCGCTTGAATGAATTGCTTATCCTGAACAAGATTGAGGTCTTAGATAAGGACTTGCGCCAGCGATTTAGAATCCCTAATCCCAGGATTGCAGTAACGGGATTAAATCCTCATGCAGGCGAAGGAGGCCTCCTGGGAAATGAAGAGCCAGACATCATAGTTCCGGCTATCGATACGGCCAACCGCAGAGGCGTGAACGTGGCAGGGCCTTATCCGGCGGACACGATGTTCGCTCGATGCGAGACAATTCAAGCGGACGCTTATCTAGCCATGTATCATGATCAGGGTCTGATTCCTCTGAAAATGAGATCATTTGGTCGCGGGGTGAACTACACAGCAGGCTTACCAATTATCCGCACGTCTCCAGATCACGGCACTGCCTTTGACATTGCAGGCAAGGGCCGAGCGAACTCTATGAGTATGGAGGAGGCCATCAAACTTGCAGTCAAGCTGGCTACTTAAACGGAAGGTGGTCGAGCCCTATTCGCAGCTCGCATACATTTATGACTATGTGATGCGGCATGTGAATTATCCTCGCTGGGCCTCTTATCTTAGCAAATTGTTCACAAAAGCCGACGTGCCTGTACACGACGTGGTAGATATTGCCTGCGGAACGGGCAGCTTGATGCTAAAACTACATGAATTGGATTATCAGGTTGCCGGACTCGATGAATCTGAGGCAATGCTTAAGATGGCGAGAACAAAAATGCAAGAGAAGAGCTTACGGGTTCCTCTTTGGTGCGGCTCCATGAAGCAATTTCATGTGGCCAGACCCTTTCAGGCCGCTGTTTGTACGTACGACAGCATTAATTATTGTATGGATGAAGATGGGGTTCTGTCCACGTTGCAGCGTACATCTGAGGTTTTATGTCAGGGCGGCGTGTTTGTTTTTGACTTGTGTACATTGAGAAACTCGAAAAGAAATTTTCGACGTTACCACGAAAATGAAGGCAGAGCAGACTTTCAATACATAAGAAGATCTCACTTTCTTGCCCATAAGAGAATTCAGGTCAATAAATTTTTGATTCAGTGGAACTCACAGAAGAATGTTTGCTATGAAGAAAGACATGTGCAAAGAATCTTCAAAATTAATGAAATAATGAAACTAATTCCCCATGCGTGTTTTGAGGTTGTGGGCGTGTACGATGGATTTTCACTCAGAAAGGGTTCAGAGAGCTCAGACCGCGTTCATTTTGTGTTAAAAAGGATTTAGCGCTCAAATAAAGCCGATGATAAAAATTCATAATGTGAAAATGACGTACCCCAATGGAGATGGCCTGGATCATATTAATTTGGAAGTCCGAAATGGGGAGTTTGTTTATTTAGTCGGTCCGACCGGAGCCGGCAAGAGTTCGGTTTTGAAAATTATCTACATGGAAGAATTTCCCACAGAGGGATATGTGGTTGTCGACAAATATAACTCGATGCACGTCCGCAACAAAGAGATTCCTCATTTACGGAGAAAAATCGGTATTATTTTTCAGGATTTCAAGCTCTTAGAAGATAGAGACGTGTTTGAGAACGTGGCGTTTGCTTTGCGGGTCACCGGAGCCCGACTCAAAGATATCAAGAGAAAAACGCTGCGAGCTTTGGCAGAAGTTGGCCTGAGCCACAAAAGCCGAAAAATGACGACGGAGCTTTCCGGCGGGGAGCAGCAAAGGGTAGCCATTGCTCGGGCGATTGTCAACGAGCCTTTTGTTCTCTTGGCCGACGAACCGACCGGGAACCTGGATCCAAAGACCGCGGTGGAAATCATGAACATACTGGATAAGCTCAATGCGCGAGGCACCGCTGTTTTAATGGCAACGCACAATTATGAGCTGGTGAACAGCACCTTCAAGCGAGTGGTTTCCATTAGGAACGGAAGGACACTGAGTTGAGTCAAAGTCTGCTGTTTTTTTTAAAAGAAGGATTTGGCGGGTTAACACGAGCTCGATTCTCGAGCTTTGTGGCCATGACCACAGTAGCCATTTCATTGATCCTGATTGGGATCTTTTTGATCGTCACGTTTAATCTCGGTCAATTATTTGAAAATTTAAGAAGCAGAGTGGAGCTGGAGGTATTCTTAGATGATTCACTGGATGGGGTCAAAATTAAAGAACTCGAGAAAAAAATCAAGCGCTTTGAAGGTGTGAAAGAAGTGGCGTTCATTTCCAAAGACATGGCAGCCTCCGAATTCAAGAAATTGTTTGAGGATCAGCAAGAGGATTATTTTGAAACCCTGGGGTATAATCCACTGCCGGCGTCATATCGAGTTAAGCTGGTAGAAAATTACCGAAACTCCTCGGGCGCTGAAAAAGTATTCCAATATTTACGGTCGCTTGCGGAAATCAGCGAGGAAGATATAGTTTATCGGCGAGAATTTTTGGTTCTGTTGGAGAAATACTTTAAGATTGCCATCGCCCTCGATTTATTGATAGGAGGCATCGTGTGTCTCAGCGCTCTCATGTTGGTATCCAATAATATTCGTTTGATAATTCTATCGAGACAGAGGATCATCGAGACCATGAAGTTAGTAGGCGCTACCCGACTTTTTATCAAAATGCCTCTATATATTCAGGGGATTACACAGGGTTTCGTTGGTGGCATTGTTTCTGCTGTGTTCTTATATGGAATCATAAAGCTGGCCGCATTCGAAATACCCGGGTACATTTCCGTCAATGTCGAAATCTATGCCGTGCTTTTGGGATTGGGTGTGGTACTGGGTCTGACGGGGAGTCTAATTGGGGTCAGACGCTATTTGTAAAGATAGAATTAACTCAAATTTACGTAGCACCTTTTTTCTTGACATATAGGGCAAAAATTGTTATCTTAACATGATCTATGCAAGAAAATGGTCGATATATTATCGAAATAATGAAGTTTGCAACAGTCGGTTTGATAGAGTATGATAGCATCGACCTTATCACAAAGAGAACGTTTGATTTTAAACTGCATTGTTGACAGTTATGTCTCCAATGCAAAGCCTGTGGGCTCCCGTTACTTGTCTAAGAAGTACAGGGTAGGGGTTAGCCCGGCGACAATCCGAAATGTCATGAATGATCTTGAGGATAGGGGCTACCTTAAGCAGCCTCACGTGTCAGCAGGCCGTGTTCCGACAGATCATGGGTATCGATTATACGTAGATAGCATCATGGGTATTCCAACGCTCTCAAAGAGAGAGCGCCAGGTTATCGCGGATAACCTCAGAGTCGCCTCGGAGGAAGAAGACGAAATTTTTGGCACATCTTCACGCGTGCTGAGTAAGATTTCCAGTCAATTGGCTATTGTTTTAGAACCGAGATTCGACCAGGGTGTGTTTCAAAAAATGGAACTGATTTCCATGGCAGACAGGAAAGTTCTGGTCGTAATCATGATAAAGTCTGGTTTTGTAAGGACAGTCATGCTGGAATTGGATTCGGATGTGAATAGTGATTCGCTGTCAAAATCGTGTTGGTTTGTTAACGAACGTTTATCCGGACTGTCCATTCGAGAGATATTGGATTCCGTTGAAGAGCGCTTGTCTGGGGATTCCATTGCCCATAACCAGGTTGTACAAACGATCGTAAACTCGTCCCGGAAGCTTTTTAATTTCAAAGACGAAAATTACCTGCATTTCGGTGGAATGAATTATTTGCTGTCCAATCCCGAGTTTTCTAATCGAGAATATGCATTAAAGATTTTGCAATTAATCGAAAGCAAGCAGGCGCTTCTCAATTATCTTGATGAAATTTCAGACGATAAGATTTCCATAAGAATAGGTAAAGAGAACGAGGATGACATGTTCCGAGACTACAGCATTGTTTCGGTAAGATATCATCGAGGTAATGTTTCTGGTACGTTGGGCGTGGTAGGGCCTACGCGGATGCGCTATGCAAGAATGATGTCTTTGGTCGATTACATGGGAAAATATTTAACTCAAATCTTGGATACACAATCAAGCTAACACAACTCAAGGGAGAATTTGAAGCACCATGACGGTTGACAGTAAAGAAAAGGAAACAAAACAGAAAGAAGCAGAAGAAGAAGTTCAAAACAAAGAAAAGGGCAATCACGGCTCTAACCATAAAAAAACTAAGGGCAAGTCGCAAAAAACGGCTTCAACTGCCAAGATAAGAGAGTTAGAGAAGAAACTGGAAGAAACCGAGAAAGAAAGAAACGAACTTAAAGACACGTTGCTGAGAAAGGCGGCAGAATTTGAGAACTATAAGAGGAGGCGTGAAAACGAGTTTATCCAGTTAATTGCGAGCTCGAATGCAGAGTTGATTGCTCAGCTTCTGCCGATTTTGGATGATTATGAACGCTCCATGAAGGCGGCAAAGGAGTCGAGAGACTTTGACAGTTTCTTCCAGGGAATCGAATTGATTTACAAGAACTTAACCAACGTTTTGGAAAAGCAGGGAGTCAAGCCGATTGAGGCTGTGGGACAACCTTTTGATCCCGACTTGCATGATGCACTCATGCAAGTTGAAAGGAACGATCATCCGCCAGGGACAGTTGTTGAGGAGCATCTGAAGGGGTACACGATGCACGACCGTGTGCTGCGACACGCTCAAGTAATCGTAAGCAAGGAAGAAAGTGGAGAATCATCATAGGGAATTTCAACCAAGTGACAGGAGTCTATGAATAAACGGGATTATTACGAAGTATTAGGTGTCTCAAGAGAGGCGAGTCAGGAGGAAATAAAGAAAGCCTATCGCAAGCTCGCCATGCAATACCATCCGGATCGCAATCCGGAGGAAGGGGAAGCCGAGCAGAAATTCAAGGAGGTTTCGGAAGCCTACGAGGTTCTAAAAGATCCTCAGAAGCGAGAGCGTTATGATCGATTTGGGCACAGTGGATTGAAGGGTGGCTTCGAAGGATTTGCGGGCTTCGATTTCGATTTGAGCGACGCGCTCCGGACCTTCATGTCCGAAAGTTTCGGTTTTGGCGATATTTTTGGAATGGGCGGACGCACGAGAAGGTCCGACCAGAGGCGTCGAGGCAGAGATCTGCAACTGCAACTAAAGATTACACTCGAGGAAGTTGCAACAGGCGTTCAGAAGAAAATCAAGCTAAAGAAATTGATGGTCTGCGATGCTTGCAAAGGCAGTGGCGCCGCATCAAGCGACGCTTACATGACATGCCTGCAATGTCAGGGCACAGGTGAGATGCGACAGGTTTCACAATCACTTTTTGGACAATTTGTGAACATTGCCACCTGTTCGCGTTGTAAAGGGGAGGGAAAAATCCTCAAAGATCCTTGCGAAAAATGTGATGGCGAGGGTCGTGTGCACGGAGACAGTGTTATCACAGTTGACTTGCCTGCAGGAGTTTCAACCGGTAACTATGTTACGGTTCGTGCAGAAGGCAATGTCGGTCCGAGGGCAGGGCCTGCTGGTGATGTTATTATGTTTATTGAGGTGGAAGAACACAAACATTTTGAACGACATGGGGATGACATCTTGTATGATTTGCCGCTAAGCTTTGATCAGGCGGCGTTGGGAGACGAAGTTGAAGTGCCCACGCTCAACGGCAAAGCCAAGCTTCAAATCCAGCCAGGTACCCAGTCACACAAGATCTTGAGAATGCGTGGCAAGGGAATTCCCCATCTTCATGGTCATGGAAGGGGCGACCAGTTGGTCCGGGCAATCGTGTGGACGCCGACAAAACTGTCCTCAGATGACAAGAAACTCATCAAAGAATTAGCTAAGAGCGAACATATGAAACCGCCGCAAAACGATCGCAGTATTTTCAAGAAAGTGAAAGAGGCAATTCTTTAAGATGCTGGGCTTTACGAAGCAAGAGCAAGGAATTGTACTTTTCCTGGTAGCAACGTTGTTGCTGGGCAGTGTGGTTACAGTTTATCATCGGTTTTTCAGCCAGGACAATCCTCTCGAGGGTGTCCCAAACTACATCCAGGAGTTTGAAAAGAAGGCCCATGAAATCAACACTTCTTTGGCTGATGATTCAGAGGCGGACGAAATTGAACAGGTGCAAGCCGGTTTTGTCGTTGATTCAAAGCCGGAAAGCGAAGGTGCTGAATCAGCCGCGTCCAACTCGTCAGCTGAAGATTCGACGGATAAGAAGCAAAAATTTTTAGTTGATGTCAATACAGCCAGTCATGAGCAACTTCAGAATATTCCCAGAATTGGTCCCGTACTCGCGCAAAGAATAATCGAACATAGAACGAGGAACGGATTCTTTAGAAGTATCGAAGAGTTGCTGGATGTCAAGGGAATTGGAAAAGCGACTCTCAGAAAAATTGCACCATATGTAAGGGTAAATTGACCTGACTGTATTAAATCTTAACTAATTATTGCGAGGGAGGAAAAATGGCTGAAGAAAGACCGAGAGGTTCAATCATTTACGAACTGCTCATTGTTATTTTGGCTGCTGTGCTGGTAGCTTCCATCGTTTATCCAAAGAAGTTGCGCAACCAGGAGCAAAAAAACACGCAAGTCTGTCGAGAACGGATGGGCACCATTTTCAATGCCGAGTTACAGTACCTAAAATATAAAGACCAATACACAGATACTCTGGACAAGGTTATTGATTTCATAAGGAATGATACCACATATTCAACCTATATTGATACCTTAATTAAGGAAGGGATTGACTCGGTTGTAACCAAACTGAATGAATTCGAAGCAATTGAGCAGCAGATAGTCGCGAATATCCCCCAAGCCGTAGATACTGTGATGATAGACTCATTAGGCAAAACTCAGCAAGAAATAAAAATGCAATCGCGCAGGCTTGCGGGACTTGTGGAATTCATTCACGACAAAACAAAGAACCTTCCCAATATGCCTGTGGCTCAGCTAAAAGAAGCCTTTTTGACTGTCGATTCCAAGAAATTTACGTTGGATATGGATATCCTTATTAATGCCATTGAAGATGGGCGACTTAGGGATGCTGAGGTTGCAGGACGACAGATCATCAAGACCATCTCTTCGGTGAGGGATCGGTTTCTGACCGTTTTGGAGCGTATTCCCGAGTACAAGGAAGCCGGTTTGGATTCATTGCGAAATTGTCCGACGATTTATGAACCGTATAAGTTAGTGCATGTTGATACTGCCGTAATTAAATATCTAAACATATATTGCCCAATTGACAGCTCCGATGTACAAACCGTTGAAAGTAACTTTCTAAAATCAACCGTAGGGGGGCTTAATATACAAAACCACGGAAAGATTGAAAAAGGGGAAAAAAGTTGGGAAACAGGCACGTAGCAGCGTGTTTATGCGGAGGTTCACATGACCCAGATGGAAAATGCTGGGGTACTTGGAATAAGTTTGATTTATGATCAACTTCGCATAGTCGAAGGGGAAAAACACTCAAACGAGTTTCAAATAACTCAGATTGCTAATGGACGTGTTCGACGACCGTTTACTTTCGAGGTTTTTTCCGGCAAGAATTTGGCGCGCAGATTTGCAGAAGATATCACCCGTCTTTGTGAAACCCAAGGATTTCAGGTCAAGGAGGCAGCTTTCTCTCTTGACTCAAGAATGGTATTGATCAAGAAGATACCGGTTGACCAGTATTTAAATGAAAGCAAAATAGAAGATCAGATTATTTGGGAAGTCCGGCAGTTTGCAATCTCACCGGTAAACGAGTACATCGTCGACTTCGAGCAGTTGAAGTCCAGTCAAGATGGCAGTGCCGTCAAGCACATGCTGGTCGTGATTGTGCGCAAACGAATCGTGGAATTCGTCAAGCAAATATTTAAACACACGGACCTGCAACTTAAAGTAGTTGATGTTGATATTTTTTCCGCACAACGAGCTTTGCAGCTAAACTACGATTACAACAAAGTGGGTCGAGTTGGTCTGATCGAAATTGAAGAAAAGAAAGTCAACTTTTCTATTTTGGAAGGCAGAAATTATTTTCTATCGCATGAGGTGCCGTTTCCGGCTAATAACACTCTTGATAATAGAGACGATACCACGACGCAACTTATTTCTAAGGAACTTAGGCGCATTATTTTGGACCACCAGATAGGCAGAACTGTCGAGGATTTGAGTGAAATTTATCTCTATGGAGAGGCCGTAGAGGATGGAGTTCTCGAAGGACTGCAGAATACGTACAATGTCCGCATAGATCGTGCGAATCCGTTTAAGAAAGTAAAACTCGTGACAAAATTGAGGGACCAAATTAATGAGACCAGATCCGAACGATTCATGATTTCTGTAGGAGCAGCCATAAGAGGTATTCAATAGTATTTAAGTATCCCAAACGTTTTGGAGTAAAACTATGGTTGACATAAACTTGATCGGCGATGACCAGTCGGGGGAAGAGAAAAATAGTGAAGAAGAGGAACGTGTTGATGATTTCACGCAAACCTCTAGTATGGACACGCAGGAGCTGGCCTTCGAGGAAAGGACCGAGACGTTCGACACCACGAAGACCTACACTCATCAAAGGAGCTATTCGTCCCTAATTTCTGCCGGCATCATTGTGGGGGTCATTGCGATATTGGGTGTCGCAATCTATTTCTTTATGTTCAAAGAGGACTCTTCCACTCAGCAAGCGGATTTGCCGCAGTTCATTCCCGAATCCGAATCCGTGGTTGAGACCGTTCCCGATGAAACGGAATCTCAACCGGCGACTCCGGAAACCGAACCCGAAACCCAACCGCAACCCCCACTCACTGTCGATGAGCCAGAAACTCCGTCTTCCGATGTTGCGGAGATCGAGGATGTTACGCCTTCTCCCGAACCGCCAAGAACCGAAACGAGGGAGTCATTTCAGCCAGTCACCGGACCATTCTCGTTTAATTCAGCCACGACACTGCAGACGGTAACCGACGTTTTGACCTCGACACCTTCCAATTTGAACGCGACCTTGCTGTCTTATGCAGGACAGAGGATTCGACTGGAAATTGTCGGGTCCTCGGCTTCGGACGCTCGAAATTTCGCCGCAAGCCTGAACCAGACTCTGGGCGGTGGGAATTTTTCGGTGGTATCTGAAAGTCAAGTTGCCACCAACGGGAGATCCATGGAAAAGGTCTTGATTTCGGGCAGTATTGTGAGAGGCGGCTCACAGAGTGGCAGCGCCCAGTTCCTGTCGCTTGGACAGATGAAAGACTGGTTTCAAAAAACTTCCAAACAGTTTGGTTTACAGGTTCGTCAAATCAAGTCCCAGGAAGGCTTGTTTACAGACGGCTATACCAAAGTGCCGATGTTGGTGCGGATTTATGGCGATAAGACGTCGCTGGTTGGTCTGTTGGAAGCGATGGCGAGGGACCAACTCAACGTTGAGGTCACAAAGGTCCTCATTGTTTCTCCGGATATGATCTCATACAGCGACGAAGAGTTGATGCTGGTCATGAATTTGTTTCTTTACCGGGCCTCTTAAACCAAATGCGGATCATAGCCGGGGAAAAGAAGGGACTCCGCCTTGCCGGCATTAAAAGCCGTCGAATCAGACCGACAACTGACCGCACAAAAGAGTTGATATTTGATGTTGTCAACAGGTATTTGAAAAAGAGTTCGGTTCTTGATATTTTCGCGGGTAGTGGGAGTTTGGGCATCGAGGCCTTGAGCCGCGGCGCGGCCAAGGCTATTTTTATTGAGAAAAATGCGCATGCCCGTAACGTTTTACAAAGTAATTTGCAAAGAAGTGGCTTTCAACACAGAGCAGAGATTTTAGCGCTTTCCGCGGCCAGAGCTCTGAGACAATTGGCCTCCTCCAGTTTAAAATTTGATTTGATTTTTGCGGATCCTCCGTATGATAAGAAGCTTGCTCAAGACACCGTGCTGTTAAATGACGAGCTCGAATTGCTTGCGAAGGAAGGTTGGTTGATCATCGAGCACCACTTCCAGACGGTTTTGTCAGAGCAAACCAAGCATTTTCAACTGAAAACTCGCAAACGTCAGGGCGACACCACCGTATCGTTCTATCAAAATGCCTAAAGAAAAAAAGCTTGCAATTTATCCCGGGACGTTTGACCCCATCACAAATGGACACTTGGATATCATCCAGAGGGCTGTGAGTTTATTCGAGTCTGTGATCGTGGCCGTAACCACAAATCCATCCAAAGCTCCGTTGTTCACGGTCTCGGAACGAGTGAACATGATCGAAGAAGCAACCTCGAAGTTGGAAAATGTTACGGTCGAAAATTTCAGTGGCCTGTTGATGCACTACGCCGAAAAAAGAAATGCCGACGTTATCGTTCGGGGGTTGCGAGCTATCACGGATTTCGAGTATGAGTTCCAAATGGCTCTGGTGAACCGTAAATTGGCCGGTGATATCGTGACCGTATTTCTCATGCCAAACGAAAAATATACCTATTTGAATTCCACTATCGTCAAGGAGGTGGCCAAGTTTGATGGCGATGTGAGTTCTTTTGTGCCCCAAAATGTACACGAGAATCTCATCGACAGGTTCAAGAACGAATGAATTTCACTGAAGAAATTCGCAGCAGGGCGAAATCCACGAATAAGCGGATCGTCTTTCCCGAAGCTCACGAGATCAGGGTTTTAAAGGCAGTAGAGTATTTAACCCAACATGAAATTCTGAGATGCGTTCTTTTGGGACAGGAAGAAGAAATCAACGCCTTAACCAGCGAGAATGAGATTCGTTTAGCTGAGGTTGAACTTGTCGAGACCCTCCGTTCACCAAATTATGAAGAATTCTGTCAAATATTTTATGAGCTGTACAAGCATAAAGACGTGACTCTCGAACAAAGTCGGGAGATCATGCAGAAACCTCTCTATTACGGAGCGATGATGGTGCGGACCGGAGTTTGCGACGGAGGGGTTGCTGGCAGTGTGCACACCACCGGCGAAGTGCTGAAAGCCGCCATCCAATCCATTGGCATGGCCAAGGATATATCTCTGGTGTCGAGTGCGTTTGAGATGGCATTCGAAGACTCGAAAGTTTTGACGTATGCGGACGGCGCCGTTGTTCCGGGCCCGGATGCCGAGCAGTTGGCGGACATCGCAATTGCTTCGGCGGAGACTCACCAAAAACTCACGGCTGAGGAACCTTTGGTCGCCTTGCTTTCCTTCTCGACAAAAGGCAGCGCAAAACACCCATCCGTTGAAAAAGTACAACACGCTGTCGAGATCGCAAAGCGGAAAAGACCCGAGCTCAAGATTGATGGCGAGTTGCAGGGAGATGCGGCCTTGATTGAAGAAGTCGCCCGCAGAAAAGCACCCCGGAGTGAGGTGGCTGGCCGCGCAAATGTGCTGATCTTTCCGGATCTGAACGCCGGAAATATTGCCTACAAGCTGACGGAAAGGCTGGCGGGTGCACAAGCCATCGGTCCCATCCTGCAGGGTTTGGCAAAACCGTTTAATGATCTATCGAGAGGATGCTCATGGCTGGATATCGTAGATGTCGCGTGTATCTGTTCCTTGATGAGTTGATGGAGTATGGATTTGTCTTTTGCAAAAAGGATTGAACAGATTCAACCTTCGCAAACATTGGCTATTACCGCTTTAGTCGATTCGTTGCGTCGCTCCGGAAAAGAGATTGTGGATCTGGGTGCCGGTGAACCAGATTTTGATACTCCAGAAGTCATAAAAGAAGTTGCGATCCAGGCCATCCACGACGGGTTCACTAAATACACGCCAGCCACGGGAATAGTGGAACTCAAAGAGGCGATTTGTAACAAGCTTAAGCAAGATAACGATTTGGATTATAGCCCTTCCCAGGTTGTCGTTACCTGTGGTGCCAAGCACGCGGTGATGAATACTTTACTAGCTCTCTGTCAACGAGGCGATGAAGTCATTCTACCATCTCCCTACTGGACTAGTTACGCTCAACAAGTTAATTTTGTAGATGCAAGACCGGTCATGCTGCACACCAACGATGAGACCGATTTTAAGATCACACCAGGGCAATTGCAGGAAGCGATCACTTCTCAAACAAAATTGCTCATACTTAATAGTCCCAGCAATCCGACCGGCTGCGTCTATTCAGAAACTGAACTTGCCGAAATTGCTAAAGTTCTTGAACGCACCGAAGTCATGATCTTGTCGGATGAAATCTACGAAAAGATCACTTATGATGACGAGGAACACGTCAGCATCGCCTCGTTCCCGTCCTTGCGACAGCGGGTTATTTTGATTAACGGCGTCTCCAAAGCTTATGCCATGACCGGATGGCGGATCGGATACATGGCTGCGAATCAAGCGATTATCGAAGCGGTTTCAAAAGTGCAGAGCCATTCCACCTCCAATGCATGTTCTATTTCACAAAAAGCCAGCCTCGCGGCTCTAAGAGCGGAGCCAGGTATCATAATCGAGATGGTCAAGAGTTTTTATGAAAGAAGAAACTTTCTCATAAGTCGACTGCAGAAGTTCCCGGGAATCACCTGTTCACTTCCGAAGGGTGCGTTTTATATGTTCCCCAATGTCTCGAAATATTTTGGTGCGGAATATCAGGGCAAAGCAATCCGGAACTCGACCGACTTTTGCTCCATTCTTTTGGAGGATGCTGGCGTGGCGGTTGTGCCCGGTGGGGCTTTCGGTTCGGAAAATCACGTGCGCATCTCGTATGCCACTGCCCTCGAGAATTTGAAAGAGGCGATGGAGCGCGTGGAACTCACACTCAGCAAACTGCGGCCTGTGAGTTAAAGAAGGAACAACAGCTTACGGATTATTGAGTAGAGGAAATTTATGTTATCCAAGGACAGGATTTCAGGCAATTCCAACCATGTAACGTTGAAGATGTCGTCTACGTTTCGTGCTCGGCTTTCCAAAAAAACGATCTCAATTTTTACAATTTTGATTTATTTGAAACCTAAATTTCACATATTATTAAAATAAGACAATTTTCTTCTGCGGCTGGGTGAGAAGTAAATATTCTATAAGGGTATAGGGTAAATCGTTTTTATATTCAAATAATCATCATCAAGAGAGAGCGCATATGGAGAACTTGGGATTAAACAACGATGTCTTGGTGGGCGGACGAAAATTTCATGTCCAAACTAATTACTCTGAGGCAAATAAGCGAGTGGTTTCGAATGTATTCAACGAAGGCCAGGTGATTGAATCAAATGAAGTCCCCATCAACGGTGATTTATCTACTGATAACATTCGAAATCGTATGAACGAAGTTCATCAGGAACTAATTACGGAATTAGAAGTTCTCTATTACATTTATGAGAAGGTCAAGACGGTCCGACATGCGCCCTCTTCAAACAAATTGGGGCTCCTGTTTCTGAAACGGAATCTCCTGGATGAATCGATTGACCAGTTCAAACTGGCCTTGGAAATTGACCCTAACTATCATGAAGTCTATGCGAATCTGGGAAAAGCCTTGATGATCGCAGATTCTTATGAGAAGGCCATCGACGTTTTGAAAGAAGGAGCGGAGAAAGTCCCCAATTTCGCGGACATACAAAATTATTTGGGGATAGCGTATCTGCATCAAAAGAATTTTAACGAAGCCACCAAACATCTGCAAAAAGCGATCAACTTGAATCCCAATTATATCGGTGCACATTATCATCTTGGCATCTCTTTTTTGGCGCTGATGACGAGTCAAAACGGTCAACCCGGTGAAGAGATTCATCAGAAAGCGATGGAGCATCTAAAGCTGGCAGCGGAGCGGATGGTTGATCGGCAACTCCCAAGCTTCAAAAGAATCATGGAATTGGTTTCTCAAGAGTCCTATCAAGAGGCTGTCGAGGAATTTTTGAAAACAAAACCCAGGGAAGCGTTGGCTCACTTCACGAACGTTGAAAACGAATTTTACCTGAAATTCATGTACGGAGGCAAGGGCAAGGATGACACCTTTATCGGTGAATATGTTCAAAAACTACGGGATATTATTGAGGAGCATCCGAACTATGCCGATGTCAGAAACAGCCTAGGAGTGGCCAACTTGATTCAATGTCGTAACTTATTCTTGAAATCGCTGGAAGAATTTAGAACCGCTTTAAAAATCAATCCTAATTTCAAGAAAGCCGAAAAGAATCTCAAATTGGCTGAAAATGATGGTAAAGGATTTTTGATCTTGTTACGAGCAATTTTGAAATAATGGTTTGTTTCTTTCTCCAGTAATTTAACTTTAGAAAAAATATGTGGTACAGACTTTGCAGAAATGAAGGATTGTTTTATTTCAATGGTAAAAAAAAGATCTTTGTCCCAAAGTGAAACAGTTGTAGCTTCTTTGATACAGGAAATGAGGGGAGGATGATGAGAACGTTCATTGGTGCGTGTTCAATTGCATTCGTATTGGCTGCAGCATTTCAATTGTTTGCACAAAACGCTGTGGCCATCAACCCGGCGAACTCGGAAACCAGCGCAGCCTCAATCTACACCCTGGAATTCAGCTTGCCCGACTCCTTGTCTTCAAATGGAGCCATTTCGATAGTCTTCCCCGACGGGTTCGATCTGTCGGGGGTTAGCATTGCCGCTTCCTCCCGGATCAAAGGAGGGTTCTCCACATTCGTTAAAGGCCAAACCGTGCTGGTTTTTAGAAACGGCGAAGGGGATGTGAAACAGACTGGCGAGAAAGTTGACCTGATGCTTTCGGCCGTGAAGAATCCCGAGTTAACCGCTGGTCGCTTTAATCTGAAATTGTTTATTCACGAAGATAGCCAAAAATTGCATGCGCTTGTCCAAAACGGTCAATATCAAATTACAAACAATGATAAGGGCATCCAGGGGGCATTTAGGTTATCTACAAGGCGTTAGCTGTAATGACACATGGAAGTTAAAACTTGGAAAGACATAGCAATCAGAAGCGTAGTGATACGTAGAGTCGTATTATTCGCTTTTTTGTTTCTAGCTTTTTTGTCGTTTCCCACCTTTGCCGTTGCATCCACAGCCACTCCAGATGATAACACCGTAGGGGCTACTACAAACTACTCGGTGACGTTCACCATCGGTCCAGGCGAGACCCTGTCCAAGAGCGGTGAGATTACGCTCACCTTTAGCAGTGTCGAATTTACCTTAGCCTCTACCATGATTGCGTCCTCTGCGGATATCGATGGCGGCTTTGAGCCGGCAACACCATCTGGTAGCTCCGTGACTTTTGTTCGCGACAGCACGGGGACGACGCTCGCCAGCGGCACTTATATGATCCGGTTCGGTACCGTCACTAATCCGACTACACCAGGCTCCCATTCAATAAATGTGACAACAAATGAAGGCACAAGCGATCCCGGCGATCCGTTTTCGATAGCCATTGGCTCAAAGGCTTCCATTCGAATCAACGATGCCGCGGGTTCCGGTGGCAGCGAAGTCGGTGACCTGTCGCGAACCACCGACCAATCCGTTACCCTGTTTGCGGCCAGCTACGATGCGTTCGGAAACTTCATCAGCGATGAACCCGTCGATTGGGCCATAAGCGGGGGCATCGGTACGCTCAGCAATACCACAAACGCCAGCAGCACTACCCTTGATCTGAATGCCGTCGGTTCGGGCAGCGTTACGGCNNCACACGGATGCAACTGGCACGATTACGGTTACGGTTGGTGCTTTGGATAACATTGTTGTAGTGGAGGGGGAGAGTGGGAATGGTGTTGAGATGGGGGGGCGTAGCATCACGACGGATCAGACGTTAACGGTCCATGCGGCTGGTTTTGATTCGGATGGTAATTATCGTGGTGATGAGAGTGTGAGTTGGAGTGTGACGGGTGGGATTGGTTCAGTGAGTTCTGGGATTGGCGTGAGTACGACGTTTGATGCGACCACAGTGGGCAGTGGGACGATTGATGCGAGTCATGCTACGGCTGGAACGGATGCGACGGGGACGATTGATGTGAGTGTTGGTGTATTGAATTTTGTACGTGTGAACAGTGGGGTGAGTGGTGAGACTTCGGAGGTGACGACGAATACGCTGACGACGGGCGAGGATTTCTCGGTACATGCATCGGGTTATGATGCGGATGGTAACTACCGGAATGATGAGAGTGTGAGTTGGAGTGTGACAGGTGGGATTGGGACGCTGAGTTCCAATAGTGGGGCGAGTACGACATTGACGGCGACGACGCCTGGGACGGGCGTGATAGAGGCGGATCATGCGAGTGCGCGTGATGATGCGACGGGAACGATTACGGTGAATTCGGGTAGTATTGCGAGCATTTTGATTCGGAATGCACCTGACAATGGTGGGATTGAGGTTGGATCCGTCGATATGACGGCGGATGAGACACTGACGTTGTTTGCTGCCAGTTATGATGCAGAGGGCAATTACCTTGGAGATGTGAGTGTGAGCTGGAGTGCGTCGAGTGGCAATTTAGATCCGGAGATTAATGGCACAGGCAGCAGTTTTACATTCAGTCCGACCACAGCCCCGGCGAACGGTGTGATTCGCGCCACCCATTCCACAGCGGGGAGTGATGATACGGGGACGATTGATGTGAGTGTTGGTGTATTGAATTTTGTACGTGTGAACAGTGGAGTGAGTGGTGAGACTTCGGAGGTGACGACGAATACGCTGACGACGGGCGAGGAGTTCTCGGTACATGCATCGGGTTATGATGCGGATGGTAACTACCGGAATGATGAGAGTGTGAGTTGGAGTGTGACGGGAGGAATAGGGACGCTGAGTCCTGGTAGTGGAACGACTACCACCTTAACGGCAACCACACCAGGTACCGGGGTGATTCAAGCCGATCATGCGAGCGCGTTGGATGACGCAACAGGTTCGATTACAGTCGTTTTGGGGAATGTGGATCACGTGATCATCCGTGATGCACCTAACAATGGCGGCAACGAGGTTGCAGATGTGAACTTAACAGCGGATGACAGCATCACCGTTTATGCAGCCGGTTACGATGGGCAGAACAACTTCTTAGGGGATGTGTCAGTTACGTGGCGGTCAACCGGCTCACTTGATCCGACGGGAGATGTCATCGGCAGCAGTTTTACTTTTGAACCGGAGACCGCACCTGCAAGCGGACAAATTGTTGCTGACCATTCATCTGCAACAGATGATAGCACAGGCACCGTCAACGTGTCACCCGGTCTGCCGGATGGCAATGTGACTCTAACTGCCGATCCCGACACATTGGCAGCAGATGGAATATCTACTTCGCAAATAACCTCCTCTCAGATTGTAGATGCTGATAGAAATCTCGTTGCTGCAAACCAATTATTTACTGTAACCTTATCTGATCCAAATTTGGGTACTATAACCACAGCAGATGCGGATGCCGGTAGACAGGGTCACCAAATTGCTACCAATGCAAGTAGTCAGTTGGATTTTGAATTTCAGGCTGGTACGCTAAGTGGAACCCTGACTGTGTTTGTGAGCAGCGTTGGCGGCAGCGCCACGGGTCAGACGAACATTGTCATCGGGAGCCTCAACATTTCTTCCATCTCTACGGCGCCCGATTTCGTGAGTCAGGGTCAGAGCGGAATTACCGTGAACATGGTTGCACAAAACGTGAGTGCTTCGCAAATCACGGATGTATCAGGCAGCTTGACTTTTACAGGCACTGTGGATCGCACCGGTGAATATACGGTTCAGCGAACCGATAATGTTACCTCCATTCCGGCGCAAGAGCAGCGAACACTGACTTTTAATGTGACAGTCAATGCCAATGCGTCGTTGGAGCTCATCGCCATCGACGGCCAAGTTAGCGGATTGATTGGGGCCACACCGGTTTCGAGTCAAGGTGCTGCAACTACCGATAGCTGGACCGTGCAAAGACGCGCACAACTCAGTGCAGTCGCGGTGACCAGCCAGTTAGACAGTGTCGTGGTAGGCCAGCTCGGTAATTCTGTAACAGTTAGTATTGCGAATCCCGCCCCTGCCGCAGCCGCTACGGCAATCGTCGATAATGTGGAACTCAGATTTTTACAGAATGGCGTTACCGATAGATCCACAGATTTCACAGTTAGTGCCGATGGGGGTAACCCGACTTCGATTCCGGCGGGCCAGCAGTCAGATTTTAATTTCACCGTTGGCATCGGTGGCTCGGCCATTCCGGGAGATTATGAGCTCGATGCGGCTGTAACCGGTCATGATACAAATTCAACCGCACTAACATTGCAAGACACCAATGCCGATACGCGTCATGATTGGTTTGTCAAAGGGGCTCCCAGTTTTCAAATCCTCTCCATCACGACTGCGCCAACGACCTCGTTCATCGCTGGCCAAAGCACTCCGTGGACCGTTCGTATGGAAGTCAAAAACAACGGCCCGGACCCCGTAAAGGTAGATTTTTCGGCCGCCAGAACCTTTATCCGGTTCATTAGAGGTGTTACAGATGTGACCGGAGAATACACCATCCAACAGCCTATACAGCTTGTGGTCTCCGGCAGCGACACACTTAAAAGTGGGGCAACGGACACGCTTGATTTTACCGTGACTCAAACCGGCGTGTCCACGGGAACGATCAGAATTGAAGGCCGAGTCGAAGGAACAGACCTCGGGACCGGGAATCCCATTGCTGATGATACCGACGATGGCGGCAGCGGCCAGGTGGATATCCTGAGCCAGAGTGCTACTCTGTTTATTGCCCAAACCACTCCCAGTACAATTAATGAGTCGCAAGGTGTGGGAATTGTCAATACCAGTCAGCCTTTCCAGATTTCCATCGATGTTAAGAATGATTTGCAGGAAGCAGTTGAAAATGTCTCGGTGCAATTAACCACAAACGGTTCTTCGGCTATCGCTCAATCTCCGTTGATCATTCCGTTAATTCCTGCTAATCAAGCGGGAAGCCTCTCATTCAACGTGACCGCGGCTCCGGATTCCGATCCATCCGGTGAGACGTTTACGGCGCAAATTTTGGGTGGCACAGGACAGCAGAGTCAGCAACCCGCACAAATTGGAACGCCCTTAGACGACGATGTAATTGTTCGTATTCAAACGCCGGCGTCTTTAAGTGTGGAGTTTACTGAGATCGAGCCATTTCAAACAGCCGGCGAAAGATTCTCCGTAGAAGCTACAGTTACAAATGCTGGCGAAGCAGAGGTTGACAATTCAGGCGAAATTCTTTTGACTATTCCAACCAGTTATTCTTTGGTGTCGGGTTCCCCTGCTTCGAGACCGTTTACGGTTGGCGATCCTGTTCAGTGGGAAATAGATGCGCCGGATATTACAACTGGCGTGGATACATTTATTGTTTCAATAGACGAGAGTCCGATCGAACTCAATACCAACTCTGCTGCGACGGTTACTGCTGCGGACTCGCAGGAGGTTCAAACCCTGGCTGTTGACTTAATTATAGATAACTTCAACATTGTTAATCCTGCAGGTGCCGAAGACAATGTGCTTTCTACGGAGCAAATTTTCGATGTTCAAGCCAGCATCGGTGTCTCCGAGAACATCGATTCGGTCCGCGCACAATTGACACCACCGCCAGGATTCAGCCTCGTGCCCGGCTTTGATAGCTCGCTATTGATAACCGGCACCGAAGGAGAAGCCCTCTGGCAATTGACTGCTCCAAATCAGGCACATGCATCACCACGAACGATTCAGGCACGTTTCCGTGGTTTCGATGGAAGTGTGGTCCGCGTCGATTCCATCGTCTCATTCAGTGTATTCACGGTTACAAATGCTTCAATCGTATTCGAACAATTTAGAGTTTCAAACCCAGCCGGTGCGGACAAAGTCTCGGTTGGTCAACCATTTGAACTTTCGGCTCTCGTAAAGAAGTTTGGCCAGGCCGGAATTTCCGGACCCGCGAAAGTCACGTTAAACTTGGGCGATTCAGGAATCACCACCGAGGATAGTCTGACGCAAACGTTTAGCCCGGACATGGCCGTGATTTGGAATGTTAAGGCGCCGGATACCACCACAGGACTTAAAAACATTTCTGCGTCTGTGACTTCGATTCCGAACGACGAGAATACCAACGACCTGGTGGAGCACAATCCTCAACAACTAAGTCGAACTCTGACCATCCAGACTGTGGACGTCGGTGGGATCAGGATCGATACCGTCTTTGTCGCTTCTCCGCAGGGAGCTGTGGACCAAACAGTTTCTACTCAGCAGCAGTTTACCATTGTGGCCAAAGTGAGTTGGGAGGATGTGATAAATCGCCTGGCGGAAATTGTTCTTCCAGCCGGCTTTGGCGCAGAGCCTCGAAGTAAAGATTTGGATTCACAATCTCAGGAACAGACGGTCCAATGGACGGTTACCGTTCCGGTAAATAAGACGCCACTGAGCTTCATTAATATTGAAGCGCGAGGGCGGGATGCCAGCAACCCGAATGTTGAGGTTGTGGCTGAACCGGATTCACTGGGATTTGTTGTTGTGGAGAGAGCGGAGCTCAACCTTGCTGCAGCCATCACGGACCCGGAATCTGCTACTGACAGAATCTTGACCATCGGCCAAAACTTCACTGTGACTGCAGATTTGCAGGTTGATGGTGAAGCGGCGGTGATCGGTGAAGATCTTCTGAGAATTACACTTCCGGAAGGATACGGAACTGCAGAACCCTTGGAAAAAACCACGACACCGGGTGTCCCTGCGAAATGGCTGATTAGGGCGCCAAATGATCCGACCCCCATTCAGGAGCTGACCGTAGAAGTTGTCGATAGAAACGCAAACGATGAGAATACAAATTTACCGCCGCCGTTAACTCCGAATCCGCCCCGAGTCTTTATCCCGGTTCAGACCCAGGCTATCGGACTGAACTTGGCCGTCTTGACTGACCGAAAGCCAACCACTGTTGCTCGCGGTGCAACCGAGGTACCCATGTTTGGTTTAAGATTCAATAACACAAGCGATGCCCAAATTGATGTTGAGAATGTTACGCTTCATTTGAGAGATAAGGACGGAAATGAACTGGCCCCCAATTCCGTGTTTTCTAAGTTGAGTGTGGTTGATTACCGTAATTCTAACACGGTTTTTGAACAAGTCAGTCCAATGCCCGCCAATAATCCAATTTCGATTGACTTTGATCCGGTGCTTTCCGTGGCATCGAGTCAACA
>JABAHQ010018159.1_pt1 | contig 21248 bp, 25 predicted proteins | sample 7062091 | NCBI WGS metagenome assembly JABAHQ01 (sample SAMN14534359, study PRJNA622989) | marine sediment metagenome | biome: marine biome [ENVO:00000428]; feature: marine pelagic biome [ENVO:01000023]; material: deep marine sediment [ENVO:00002113] | place: India: Gulf of Kutch | collected...
TCTTTATCTCCAGTAATCAATAGATCTGCTTCAGCTGCTGCACAGCATTCTAACAGCATGTCATCTTTGGGGTCCCTACATATCTTGATACGCTGCTTAGGTGAGATGCGCTTCGCGGTATCAAGAAACGAGGCAATACCGATAAGTAATAATTTTACTTGCTCCCGAGTGATGTCTCCCTCTCGTTCGAGTTCAAGGGGGACTTCTCGATATTCTTGTAGGAGCGGTGGAGAAACGTAGATCGTTGCCCGTTGATTGAACTCTCTTATGGCATGGGCAGGAGCTCCTCCAAAAGCGAAGGCAGAAATCAAAACACTCGTGTCAACCACGACCTTTAGAGGGAGTTCTTTCTTCTTTTTCTCTTTTTTCATAGATGTTCCTCCGTATCCGTTGCACTGCTTCTTCAATCTTCTTGAGGTCAAGTTTCGTGTCTTTGAATGCTTCCTTAGCGATCTTTAACGTAACATCCAACCGCTCTTCAGGGGACAATACGGACAAAATAAATTCAGACGGAGACACCTTCCTCTTTGCCTTCATCTTTTTCATCTCTAGAGTTTAAAGGAGGTACTGCAATTCCATTGTTCTTTTTATTTGTACCGCTTGTTTACTTTTAAGTTCTATCTTGGATGGTTTAAAAGACACAAGAGAGCTTTCTTCGATGCTTTAGGGTAGCTTTATCATGTCAAAGTTTACAAATGTAAACCCAACTTGGAAAAAACGGTTTCATTCACAATTGCTACGGAACCACCAAATGAGGTGATAACTAATCCAATGGTGAACGAACTTTTTTTGACAGTCAGATTGCTAAGCCTGAAACGCTACATAGTTTCCTTCCAAATTCCAAGTATTGGTAAAAACTATCTGGGAAACATCCCAGTTTCTCTCCTAGGTAACTTTTCCCCTGCCTAAAGGCGGGGGCTTCTTGCGAAGGCTGGATTAGGCACATTGCCCTATACTAGCTCCTCCCAGAGGGGAGGGCTCCCTTATTCGCAACGGCACAGCCACAATGCCACTAGACGCTCCTCCCCAAAGAGTTTCGAGCGTACCTTCCTCCTCTTTGTACCTAAGACCTCTCGATCTTGGTCTGTGATATGCTCACATGGGCGTGTGGGATCGCGTTTTGGTAAGGCAGCCTCCCAACCAACTGCCGTTCATTCGTATTGCATGTTCCTTTTTTAAGGATTGTCGGCTGTCTCCCCGCCCTGAAGGGAGGGGTCTTCGCCTCCAAAAAAGAAGATAAGAAGCAACTTCCTCATGTTCTGGTGCTTCTGCATCAAAGTAAAATAACACCAAATATTGGTATCCATGAAGAGATCGCCCATCTCTTTTTCACCCCTAATGGGGTCAATTGCCCTATTGCCTGCCCTAACTGATAAGTACTGTCAACAAATGAAAAAGTGAATCAATCAATCTCTTTCTGTCACTATTAGTGCTCGACTGTGTTGCCAATTCTCCTTGCCTATGGTATCTTGACCGGTGGCAAGTGGGTGCGAAAGCTGGATATGGATCCCATGCTCTCTCTTTTTCTACTTTCCCTGCTGTTTAGCATGCTTTCACTAACGTACGGCTTAGACCTTGTTGGCTGGGTGAACCACCATGAATCAGAACGTATCCCCCTTCCATTCCTCCTGTTTCTCCCTTCTGCCTCCTAGAAAAAGAAGCGTTGGGTCTTGAGCGTCTAATGTTCATGGCGATGATGGAGGTCTGGCCAGTGAGTGTGACTATGTTTTTGAGTTTGATGGACATGTTCGTGACTATGCTTACCCTCAATATGTTCAGGATGGTCATGCGGATGATGGAGGTCATCGTGGGTATGTACATGACTATGGGTAACTGCGTTATGGACATGGAGGTGCTGATGTTGCTCCGTCGCGATGAACCAGACTCCAAACACCATGCACGCAGTGGCGGGGAACATCACCCATCCAATCCACTCTCTCAACACGATAATGGATGTGAGGGCACCAATGAATGGAGCGAGACTAAAGAATTCACCCGTTCGAAATGACCCCAGACCTTTTAGCGCCTTGATGTAAAGTACCAAGCTAACACCATAGCTGAAGGATCCGAGTGCGAGGGCGTATAAAAGTGACAATGTTAATGGCACCTGCCTTCCAAGGAATAAAGCAAGAGAAAGGGAAATTGTCCCTGCGACTCCTCCCTTAATCCATGCGATTTGCACAGGGTTTTTTCCAGAGATCTGATTGGTAAGATTGTTATCCAGCCCCCAAGCAACCATGGCAAGGAAAATGAGTAGTGGACCAGTAAGGTTGAATGTCTCTCGTTGAGGATCCCAGCTGAGAAACACGCCACCAATCGTCATAGAGGACAACGCCAACCAGATGTTTCGTCCAGCATTTTCCTTGAAAAAGAAGTAAGCAATAAGACCTGTAGCAAGACCTTCTAAATTTAAGAGTAATGAGGCAGTAAAGCCTGAAATGAAACGAAGTCCCATCATAAGACTTATTGGTCCTACAACTCCTCCCGATAGTACCGCCCCAGAGAGCCAAGGAAGATCTTTCATTTCGATGGGAGCGGCCATCTGGGTCAATCCTCCTTTCATTAATACCCTTCCAAAAGAATAAAGAGAAAGAGCAACGAAAGCTCCCAAATACAGGAGACCAGCTAAAGTAATTGGAGGAACGTTGGTCACAAGTACTTTTGCGAGAGGTGTACTGATTCCAAATAACGTAGCAGAAAAAATGACGTATATCAACGGTTGCTTATCCATCTTGCCTCCACTCGATACATTCGATTTACAAGCTCCACATCTTCACTACTATGACTCAAACAGGCCTTCATTATCTCTTAACCTCTGTATTATGAAACGTTATTTAACTTTCCCACTCACACCCACTAAATTATAACGACGATCCAAGCGAAGTATTTTAAGTTTTAGATCAGGAGCTGGAAGGCATGGGAAAAAGTGGTAACGCTAACGTTGGGGCCAGATGAACTACAACACGAGAAGGGCATGTTTCACCTGTTAATCCTCATTTTCATTCCAGTATACCGCAATTCTGTCCAGTATGGTCCTGTCTCCCTCAGTGTCTCTAACATTTACTGTACCTCACGGTCAATAACTAGGAAGTTCAACTTCAACCTTTGCTGGTCTGTGGCCAGTGACCAAACTTTGTTCCATCTCCTGTAGTATGATCTATCTCTTGATTTCTTCAAGAATACTTATCTACCACTGGAATACAAGAAAAGAGGCCGAAGCACGTATAACCTCCAGCGAAAAAAGTGAGGAACAGAGAAACCAGCGAACGTCTTAATCTTTATAAGGTAAGGGGGTTGTTTATAAAATATAAGGTGATGATAATGAAGAAAACGCATGAAAAACAAGACTTATTTGGGAATATCTCTTCGCTGGGGGAACTTGAAGCGTTTAAACAATCAATTTCAAGGATTAAAAGAGAGGCAAAACTTGAACAATATCGGGAAGAACTTGAGGGCACCGGACCAAGCAGACTATTCTTACTCTAAAAGTAGGGGGATTATTCGAGGTAAAATTACCCGTACCAAGCGAAAAGTAGAAAAATTAACAGAACACTGATGATAATCTCTCAAGAGAGGCTCACATTTATAGGCTTGCTGCACCGACAAGCTGGATGCAACCAGAAAAGAGCACAATAGAAAAGATTAGGAAGCTTACCATGCATTTTCAGACGGGATACCAGAGATAAATGGGAACACGAAAAGAGGACCGAGTTCGAACTGCGCAATAAATAGTAATCGTAGACTTTCTGAAAGAATGGCGAGCACACCAGGATAAAACAGGTGATTTTTCCGTGGCTTCTCCCTTGATACGATAAAAAATAACGAACCCTTTACTTTCTTGAGGTGAGAATTCTCTGTAAACATAATGAGGATCTACACGGTTTAAGGAAAAAAGAAGGACTTATAAATCGTTTAATCTACTGAACAATATGTTAGAAAAATTGTACAATCTATTGAACAATAGGGAAGCAGATGCAGAAGGCGGTGTTAAAGCGGCTATTGGTTGAGCAAAAGGAGGAAGGGTGCCCAAATGATTTGATAGCACGTGAACTCGCTGTGCATCCAAGAAGAAAGAAGGCGAATACATTAGTGGGTATTCGAAGGGCTGGAAAGACGTATAGTATGTTTCAAATCATGGATGACCTAAACACAGGGAATGTTTTTTACATTAACTTGGAGGACGAACGTCTCATTCACCCGAATCTTCAGCATTTGACCCGACTCATTCCCACTATACGGGAAACGTTTGAATTGGAAGAGGGGCCAATTTACCTCTTCGTTGATGAGATTCAAAACGTGCCAGAATGGGAGCAATGGGCTCGGCGTATTGCTGAGAAACCCGATGTCTATCTTTTCATTTCTGGCTCTTCTTCAAAAGTCACGAGCGAAGAAGTCGCCACGGAACTACGGGGGAGAACTTTAACCACCTATATTTTCCCACTGAGTTTTCAAGCATTCCTTCGTTTCAAAGGATTTAAGTACGACATGAAACGGATCAGCTACAGTCAGCAACGCTATGAGCTTAAAAGACTCTTTGGCGAATATTTACGCTTCGGGAGCTTCCCTGAGATCGTGTTGGAAGAAAACGAAATGGTGAAGCTACAAATACTTCGGGAATACTTTTCCACGATCGTCGCACGGGATATTATTGAAAGACACAATGTGAACAAAATCCGAGCACTGAAATCGTTTATGAAGCTACTACTCAACAATTTTTCTCGTCTAATAAGTTTTACAAGAGCAAAGAACTGGCTCCAATCCCTGGGCCTCTCGATAAGCAAAACGACTCTGACGACATACTTTGAATACCTCCGATCCAGCTTCTTCCTGTTCGATAACACCATTTTTTCCCGAAGTATCAAGGATCGATTACAGTACCCTCGAAAAATCTACGTGATTGATAACGGGTTTGCTTCCGCTCTCACAGATCGTTTCAGCACTGACCATGGATGGTTCTTTGAAAACTTAGTGGCAAGAGAACTCTATAGAACGACGGTTGTATACCCAAGGAAGGAAATCTTCTACTGGAAATCGGGTGATCGAGAAGTAGACTTCATCGTCAAAGATAACGTTAAGGTAAAGAAGCTAATACAGGTTTGTAGTGACCTCACTCCTCAAAAGAAATCCCGAGAGGTTACGAATCTTCTTAAAGCAAGTGAAGATGTAAACTGTGACACGCTTTATGTCATTACTGATGAATATGCAGCAACAGAAGAACGTCAGGGCAAAAACATTACCTATATTCCCCTCTGGAAGTGGTTATTACAACGATCCTCAAACATGAAAGACGAACAAACGAGAAGAAAAAAGTGACGAACCTCTTCATCTGCCTTTCAGAGGGAGGCCGAGAGTGATATCTTTGATACTCTCGAGGGTAGCGAAAAAGCGGGAGAAAGAGAAAAACAAGATTAGAAATAGATCTCACATCAATCCGTCCTGGCCTAGGAGCAAAAATAAAAAGAAAAAGAAAAATTACGGTTTTCGCACTTTCAGGAAGTACACGGTCACAGCAAGCGCAACCACGACACCCACCCCACCGACTATACCGTAGAACAGTATCGGACGCATGCCCGCTATCGGTGTGCTTCCTGCATCAGTAGGATCGGTTCCAATATCCACTTCTTCCCCATCCGATGTCCCATCGCCATCCGTGTCAGCCTCGTGTGGATCTGTCCCATGCTCGTACTCTTTCACATTGGTTAGCCCATCGTCATCGGGGTCGTCGTCCGCATCGTCCGCTGTTGGGTCAAAATCCTGCTCCACTTCCCAGCCGTCAGGCATCCCATCGTCGTCTGTGTCCTCCTTCGTGGGATTAGTACCGAGATTGTATTCTTCGAGATTGGTTAACCCGTCATCATCGGGATCTTCGCCAGCATTTGCCGTCTCTGGGTCGAGGCCGTATTGTTCCTCCCATGGATCTGGCATCCCGTCCTGGTCGGTATCCCGTAGCACCGAAATGGTCACGGAGGAAGTATCCGTGTTGCCTGCTAAATCGCTAGCTTCTATCATGATCGTGTGCGTCCCGTTTGCCACATTGGTGAAGGTATACATATGAGTGGTCTTCGTCACATTGCTTATCTGTACTCCATCGAAATACACGAGGTAATACGCAATCTCCGTTTCATTGTCGTATCCTGTCCATTCGACTGTGAGATCCCCTGTGGTGTTGATAACGGTTCCCGCGGTAGGGGTATCAATACGCACGAAGGGGCTCGTCTCGTCACCTACAAGGTTTGTCTCTATGGCCTTGATATGAACAAATGAACTTGTTGAGTTAGACTGAAGTTCCATGAGGAACCCTGAAGACTGATGCCAGTAATAGAGGCTCGGCTGAGAATCAATGGAGACATTCAGTTTGTTGACCGTGTAAACCGACTCCGCATAACGTTTAAATACCGTGTCGTTGATTGACACGGGATCCTCTGGATAGACTGGATCTCCCTTTGTCAAGTTTCCCGCTATTATGAAAGGAGGCAGATCACCGCTTGAATTACCGCTATGTACATCCGTCCATCCCCGCTGTGTCTGCATGTACGATTCATCACTCGTTGTATTTAGAGCATGCTGTGTCATATTAAGGGTGACATTCGTACCTACAATACTTACCACCCTGATAGTCATGTTCCCCTCCATCTCTTCCGGCATGTCCGAAGTAGACAGAGTATACTTCACGTACTGCCCTATTTCACAACCAGGCTCATAAGTAGTCGATGTAGGGTGAGTTCTTCCATCTTTGAGCGCAGAAACATGGGTGGCACTTGCTGCAAGTGGCTGAACAAACAGGAGAATGAGTAAGCTCAATGAAAGTATACATTGCTTTTTCATTTTAGCTACCTGACGAATGTTACAAAAATTTAATATACTTAAGCTTTACGGTTATTCAATCGGAAGATAAGATGCTCCTTCACTCTGGTAGGAGAAATCCTTTGATAGAACATCTTGATTTTCAAGAAGTGAATCCCCATACTTGGTTTAATTACTACGAAATGAATAGAAAATAAAAAAGCTCGTTAAAAATCAGTAATTACCAAATTTCTCGAACAAATAAATTCCGAGAAGCATGATTAAAACACTAACTGTTGAGATGAAAGCAAAATCTCTTAGTATATTGATGCTTAGTAGAGAAGCACCGCTAAATATTGAAGACATTGCGTCAGTGGCATAGTAACTTGGGAGAATCATAGCAATAGGCCTAGTGGTATCAGTAATTGGGATAAAGGTACCAAAGAACATTTGTGGTAAAATAAATATAAACGATATGCCAGTCGCAGTTCCAGAGCTTTTTGAAATCGTTGCGGTGATTAATCCTAATCCTACTGAGCTAAGTGAGAATACCGCCATTATTAGCAAGGCAAATAATAACCCTCCTACATTAGTAGTAGGATGAAATCCAAAGGGTAACGCTAAAAGATAGACAATTATTACTTGGAGCATGGCGATGAACATATTTGAAAGAAATTCACTTGTCATAAAATCTGTAGAAGTCATAGGTGTTGTGTTCAATCTTCTCAATAATCCTTGTTCCCTCATTTCACTAAAAGATTGAGCAACGGTCATAATTATGAAAATAATAGCATAAGCGAATAATCCAGGGGCCATAGCATTGAAATCCATCCCAAGTTCGGGATCACCAAAGGTAAATCCAAACGTGATTGTGAGTACTGCTGGAAATAGAAGCATTATAAAGAGGAATGCTGGTTCCCGAATCGTTTTTTTCATTTCCATTTTTACCAACGCTAAAATTCGTTGGGTATTCATTTACATCCCCTCCATGATCCTTCTGCCAGTTATTTCCATAAAGACACCCTCTAAGTCATTTGATTGATATTTCTCCATCAATTCTTTAGGAGGACCAATATCCAATAGTTCTCCAAAGTCTATGATCGCAACTCTGTCACATAATGCTTCTGCTTCTTCAATGTAATGGGTAGTTAAGAAAATGGTCTTGTTAACTTGCTTTAGATCTCCAAGGAATTCCCACGCGTTTCTTCTAACCCTTGGATCCATGCCAAGCGTGGGTTCATCGAGAAATAAGATCATGGGATCATGGATCAATGCTATAATTAAATTCAGTTGGCGAACCATGCCTCCGCTATATCCTTTAACTTTTCTTTTACTAGCTTTAGCAAGATTAAAGGTGTGTAGTAGCATTTCAGCTCTTTTCTTTATTGCACCTTTTGGCATTAAATGAAGATTGCCAAATAGTTCGATGTTTTCTTTGCCTGTAAGTTGCTTAAAGACTGCAGGCTCTTGAGGACTAACTCCGATTAATTTCTTTATTTTGGGGAGATCCTCGTGAATAGCATACCCGTTCACCAATGCTGTTCCTTCAGTGGGTGTAAGTAAGCCGATAAGCATTCGAATTGTCGTGGTTTTACCTGCCCCATTGGGCCCTAAAAAGCCAAAAAACCCTCCAGAGTTAACCTTAAAAGAGATACCATCTACCGCTTTCACTGTACCATAGCTAGTTTCAAAATATTTCTTAAGATTCTTTACTTCAATTGAAATTTCACTATTAGGATAGATCATATTCTCAGGTTTGTCATACGGTTGGGTATTAGATTTCATTTCTGCATCGTAAAGTTAAGCTTACCTCGGTTTTTAAGATTAAAAAAAAGAGTAATAAAAGTTACGTTTCTAGAATTTGTCTTGAAGCTTTCATGTATATGTCTGGTTGTTCAGAGCATACAACTATCATATGGGATTTGACTACTTTCAAAGCGGAGTACATAGGAGTAACATCGTTTCAAAGGTTGGGACGTTCGCAAAACGTTTCTTCGATCGCCGTTCTTCGGATACATCTTCCCTTGGTGTGTCAAAAAGAAACGCATACGACTACGTAAAGAACGCGCAGATCATGAACTATAAAAAGGAAGAAGGCGCTTCTACAATTGAAACGATTCTGGAACAGTTGTCCTATCCCCTAGGAACAACTGTGGACACGAGAAATATAATTGACAAAATATCTGAGACTTTACCGCTATTTTTCTCATTATGGTGCTTCATGTAGGAATCCTTCGCTAGAGGAATATCCATGAGTCAGAAATCAAAGAGTGAAAGGAGATTGCAGGTAACGCACTCGGATACTAGTAAAAAACTCCAAAGTTTATATAGAATTAATCTGTTCGGTGAACGAGGTCGTTGGTATGAGCGAAACGGAAGATGAAGAAATAACCCATGAATCTTCGCATAAAGAAACGTTTTATGGTGTAGCCTTAGGAGGAGTGTCCGGAGCTGTGATAGGAGGACTTATTGGCGGGCCTATTGGTGCTGTTGTAAGCTGTATAATTGGTGCTACGATAGGCGGTGCTGCAGGTGGTGAAATTGGTGCTACTAGAGAAAACGCTTCGAGAGAAAAGAAGAGTAGAGAAGTTTGATGGAGCCAGGCACCTAAGATTTTAGCGATAGTCGTTGACCCGTGCGTCAACGTGGGAGAGACAGAGAGAGTCTGTGGTTTGTTTGATGGATGCCCTTACACTATACTGAATGTTTACCATTCTTGTACGGAGGATATGCTGGAGGGCGTTAGCTCTTAATAGCATTCGTTTATTTGTTGAGCGAAGGCCTCAAAAATGTCTAGCTGTTGCAGGTGTCGATACACTTCTCTATCAATGATGTCTGCATATTCGTGAGCTAACACGTTTCGAAATCCCGCTTCTTCTTCCATTCGTTTACTGATTGCAGAATCTATGACGCCCATCTCACTAAGCACAACGAACACATCACTATAACTTTCGGGTTTTCTAGGACCGTTCTCAGAAACAATGTGCATAGCAATATCTATCGAGACTTGGATGGCAATATACAATCTCCGTTCTACGATGGCTTGGAGGTCTCTGTTTCGTTTGTATTCCTCTAGACTAACGGTTTGTTTTTCCCGAAGACTTTTCAACTGGCTTTCAAGTTTTGCTAAGGCATCTCGTATTCGGGTTTTATTTACCATATTCTCCACGTTGCAACCGCTCCTCCATCTTTTCAAAAAAACGTTCCTCATATGGTTTAAAATCAAAATACTCCTCCAAGGCTTTCACTTCAAACGTGCTTGCACATTTTTTCCCGTACAACACGATTCCTTCGCGTACCACCTGATATTTAAGCAGCGGAGGGGCGTGGTTTAAAGGAATGAGGTCAAGTGCCTCGGCCTTAAGCAGGTTCATGAGTTCTATTCTAAGCCTATCAATTTCCCGTTTTTCTCGCTTTTTCTCGAATAAAACAGCGATATCCACGTCAGAAAATTGTGATACAGTTCTGCGAGCATGAGATCCAAAAAGATAGGCTAATTTCACATGATGTTTAGCAAAAATAGCTTTTAATTCCTTCCTTTTCCTTACTTCTCCCTCCCGATTCCTTAACGACCAATTAGACTTCATGTCATAGGATAATTAGGAAACCTATTTAATAAATACCTTACCTACTTGGTTCTTCATCAGCTCTTTCTCTCTCTTTACGTGCTTCAAAGACCACCCTAGGTTACAAAGTTAACATCAGTGGGAAACGTACATATGGAGATAAAAATAGTTTTAATCAAGCGAGCATCCTCCGTTCATCCAACACTGAGAAAATTACGAAGGTAAAAACGAGAGAGGGAGGTTACTACTCTGTCGTATGAATGCCTACTGTCTCTGGAACTATAATGTGACTGCTATTTGGAGGAAAGGAGATTTGAGGGAAACTGTTACCCTTGCAGTACAACCATATTGGGATAAGGAACGTGTTTTCTCTGTTATCAGTATTTCCACAGTAAACGACTGACTTTTACCTCTACAAGCAAAGAGTTAAGCTTGAAGGTTGAAGTCCCTCGGGTACTACAGGAGTCGTGAACGTCACGATCCATAAGGAACTTGTAGAAGATGCAACTAAGATAAAGATATATCTGGATGGGGAGGAAATCACCTATGAATGATCTCAACTGTTGGAGCTTGGGTACTCCACTTCACCTACGAGCATAGCACGCACTCGGTAAACATAGCACTCGGTGCACCCCAGAAGAAGGAACACCTAGTTTTGCTGGTTTACCACTTACCCTTTTTGCTGGTATCGGCGTTGGCGTGGCGATTATTGCAATAGTGGTTGTGCTGTACTTCAAGGAATGGAAAAAGGGATAGTTAACTACTGAGGGATGAAGGCATGGCTGACCAATCCTATTATCCACTTTTCCTCTAACTTCAGAAAAAATTCAGTACAGTCCAGAAGAGGCAAGATCCTAAGATTGATTTAGTTTTTTTGAATATAGCACCAACAAGTACGGCGGGAATGATGTTCCCTATGATGTAACCTGTCAGAAGTATTGTCAAGTTGGGGTGTAGGAGGTAGTTTGCTGTGTGCATGAAACCAAAGAGGATTGCGGTTAAGACCAGCCCTTTGGAGAAGAATCGGCTGGAGGAGAACGCTCTGTCGAGTTTGTGGACTGAAAAGACGATGAAGAATGCTTCTAAGGACCCGTAAATAGGCAGGTAGACTAAGAATATGAAGGGGGTTAGGTCCCAGGACCATCCGATATACCTTAAGTGAAAGTAAGCGTAGATTTTGAACAGGAGGATGGGGGTAAGAAGAGCTAATCCATACCCTGTGGATTTTTTCCAGTTTGCTAGGGTGAACCCGTAATGTTTCCAGGGTTCTCTTCTAAGTATCACGATCAGTAACGGTACCATCCCTACGAAAACAAACTCTAAAACGAGTTTGATGCAATCATTGTTGACCAATTCTGACCCATAATGTTGAAGCAAGAGAAAAAGCGTTATGGGCAAAAATAGTAGGGTAAAGGTCCAGCTTAAAGAGGCATCTTTCAAGTTTTTATGCTTGTTCAAGGTTCAATTACCTCCCGTTTTCATTTTTCAACAATAAACCGATCTGTCCTACCAGCCTTAAAAACGGAAAAAAATGACAAAAAAAGGAAGAAGTACATTCGTAAGAGATCCTCATGACCGAGTGGAAACCTCGAAAACCGTTCCAACCTCAAGCTATACTTGAATTGCGCATTCCCCCAAACCCCCCTCTAACAAGTCCAAGACCAGAAACAAAACCACGGAAATCCCTTGAGAAGGTAGGTTCAGGGATCGGCAGGCGCTACTAATCAAATAGGCTCAACATACCTCATACAGCCTTTAAAGTCTAGTTTCTATTTGGATACGGATATAGTGAGTAAGCATGGAGAGAATAAACAAGAAAAGAATATTCCAACTAGGAAATCTCGTGGTCCCCCTCCTCATAAGCGTAATTTCGACTCTTTTTAGCGTGAATGGGGGTAGTGATTGGCAGGAAACGTTTTCTCCTGCGGAATATGAGAAACTACTGGGGCCCGCTGGTTTTACGTTTGCCATGTGGGGGCCCATCTTCATCTTTTTAGGGGTGTTCGTACTCTATCAGGCTCGAGATCTGTTTAAATCAGCATCTGAGCAACTAGAGATGCCGTATGTCTTTCACGTTAATGGTTTCTTTATGCTTTCGGTTGTAGCACAAACGTTTGATGCCTACTATGTTATAACGGTTGTAAAAAGCAATGAAACTGTTTGTACTCTTTCACTTCCCCTGGCAGAGGATCATAGTATTCATAAATTTTACTTAATCTTCGATAATACAAAGTATTGGGATGGCGGAGGGGGGGCAAATGTTACCCTCCATGTGCTAGTAGATATAATTCCTCCAAGCGTGGGTATCCTTTCCCCAGAAGATGGCGCTCTACTTAATGAGAGCAGGGTACCTATCGATTGGTGGGGTAGTGATCCCGAAAGTTCAATTGATCATTACGAAGTTAGGGTGGATGGGGGAGTGTGGATAGATGTAGGAGCGAATACATCCTATGTCATCGAAAGTTTAAGCGATGGCGAACACACGGTAGAGGTAAAAGGGTAGACTATTTTGGGCACACCCGTGTTTCTACCGTTACCTTTACAGTGGATACCACACCTCCAACCATCTCCATTACACACCCAGAGCCGGGATTTACTGCGGAGGTGAGTGATGTACTCGTTGAATGGACTGGAAGCGATGAAACATCTTGGATTGACCACTATGAGATTAGAATCGATTACCGGACGTGGGAAGACGTTGGTACCGAGACGTCGTACACCCTTACGTTGCACGATGGAGAGCACACCATAACGGTAAAAGCATTTGACTTTGTCGGTCATGAGAATACTGCACGGGTAAGTTTTACGGTAAACACCAGTCCGATCGGTGGCCCTGGCATGATGGAGGAGATACTCATCGGTGTGGGGGTCGGTGTGGCGATTGCTATAGCCGCTGTTGCCGTCTACAATTTCAAGATAAAAAAGGAGTAGCCTCCTGGGAAGCTCTGCCACGAAAGGTAGTTCTTCTGGTATTCCTATGGGGAACCTCTTTCTTCTCTCGAAGTGGAAGTGCTAATACTCCACGGATCTTTATAAAGTGAGAAAGTATACCATCCACTAACATGAAAGAACAACGGTTTAAACGATATGTAGAGAAGATTGAACGAATCCAGCATCGGCAGAAATCCATTCGTGCATGGTCCGATCAATTCATGGCAGAGGAAAAAGATCGACTAGCTACATACAAGGCTTTTCAAGAAATAGCTGAGGCATCAATGGACATTATTGCGATGATGGTGACCGATGAGGGGCTTGTGCCAGAAGACGACTATCGAAATATTCAAAAACTTTCGCAGGAACGGATTCTTAGTGACGAGTTAAAAGCGTCGTTAAATGAGGTAAATGGTCTCCGTAATCGGATCGTCCATGAATATAATGGGTTAAATCACAAGATCGCGTTAAAATCTATGAAACAGCTCCGATCGTCTTTATCCGAGTTTATGAGAGTAGTACAACGATGGTTAGAAGAGAAACACTGAGAAAAAACTTTGCGTTCTTAGAAGACAGGGTTTTGGGGATCTTATTATACGGTTCGCGGGTGCACGAGTCCATAACATCCCGTTCCGATAATGATATCTGTATCGTGATTGGAAGGCGCGATCCTTCGTTGATGCAGGAGATTTATGAGGCAGTCTGGAGAACCATAGATGTCCGCGGTTTAAATCTTGACGTAAAAGTCTTCGAGGAACTGCCGTTACATATCCAAGTAAGTATCATTCACCATCACGAACTCTTACTTTCTAAGAATACATCTGACTTATATGAATATTTTTACATGTATCGGAAACGCTGGAAAGATCAGAAACATAGGCAAAAATTATCAAAAGAAGAAAAGCAACGCCTCTTACGGAAATAAGTGTGAACTCGGATCAAAATTACATAAGAAGTTCGGCTTTTAATAGTCTCATATCGCACAGTAATAGGGTTTAAGCTATGCCAGGCAAGAAAACCTTTTATTTCGAACGACCAGGTCCTGTTAATACGAAAAAGACGCTACAGCTTGGTATTCAAAGAGCGTTAGATCTTGGTATCGAACACCTCATTGTCCCTTCCCTTACAGGACGAACTGCCCTATACGTTGCTGGACGGGTGCGGAACAATAACTTTGAACTTCCACTTGAGGTTGTATGCGTTACTTTTCGAGCTGGTGGAGCCTTGAGCATTGATGGGGATCCGCCCGGAAGGCATTGGAAGGAAATCCCAGAGTTGAAGGATAGATGGAAGATGTGGCGAAAAATGGGCGTAAAACAACTTACCTTCGACGAACGCATCGAAGATCGACTGCGAAAGTGGGAAGTTCCCATTGTACGGGCGACTGATCTTGGAGCGGATGTAGAGACCTCGATGAAAAGTGATTTAGGTATGAGCACTCTGAAAGATATCTTGAAGGAAACCCTTTACTTGTTATGTCCAGGCGTGAAAGTTTCCGTGTTCAGCACGCTCATGGCGGCCGATGCTGGAGAGATTCCCGTTGGTCGAGAGGTGATAGCGTTCGGGGGAACAGAACAGGGGATCGATACAGCCGTCGTGATAAAACCGAGTTACTCGGATAGCATGTTCAATAAAAAGGGGGGTCTCGAGGTACGAGAACTAATCTGCAAGCCAAGATCCATGATGGGGTCCTCGGGCTTCTACTATGGTCGGGCTTGGAAGTAGAATGAATCTCTTAATATGTCCTGTATGCTCTCTCTGGTTTCGTGGTGAGGTGGGGCTGTTCCTTTCTAATCTTTGGCTACTTGTTCTAGAATCTGAGCAAACGTAATTTTATGTGCATGGGAAACGAGATCTCGTCTAAAGCCGAGGATGATGACGCTCAGGATCATCCCTTTTATGAGGAGGAGGAGCCAAATCTACACGGGAAAGTTCAATGCTAGCGAAGCATTCGTCGTAGCGTGCAGGAGTATGGCAGTTAGGATGCATCCCTCCCCCTTGTTATACAGAAACGTATACACAAACGAACTGAACACAGTAATGACGACAAACATCCAAAGGGAACCATAAAGCGCTAGCATTGGGCTATCGTTTAACAAGAAATGCGGCCAGTGCCATGCAGCCCAAAAAAGCCTTAACACTATGGAGGCGACCCATGGGGGATTCCGTTCCTGAAGATGCGGCAAGGCAAAGGATCGTCATCCAAACTCCTCGCCCATTGCGATAAAAAAATTGCCGATGAGGGCGGGAAGGAAGGCAAACCACGTTATTGAGGCTAGCTTGAGAGGGGCAATGAAAAGTGAGTAAGAAAGGATCAACAGGAACGCTTCAAGCAACGGGAGTGCGAATGCAACTACGACCCAAAGTACGGACGTCTTAGTGCATAATGTGACTTGTCGGAAATTGTAATATGCTCCTCGTTTCCCATAACATTTTAGAGCGGCAAGGGTGGCTCCGAATACGGGGGATAGCCCTCCGATTAATACGAAAAGTGGGAGGGAGGGGAGGAGTCCATACGAGGATAGGACCCACGGGGTATACCCAATAGCCCCAATAATGAAAGTAAAGAGCGTAAACCAATCGAAGGGATCCTTTGTCCCTACTTGCTTCTTCGTACGTCTCTCTTGTGTCATGACTATCCTCAAAACAACGGTAATGACTAAAACGATTCCGTGATCAATATACGATATTTAAAAGAAAAGAAAGAGTCATGGCTTACGGATCTCCTCATGCATAGTATCATTCTTTCGGGAAATCATGGTGAAGATGAAAGAAAAAAAGACCAGGCAGAGACGAAAAACTTCGGAAAAAGTGGTAAGTAGGAGAGAGGGTTGATCTCTACAGACGGAAGTAAGCGGACACTTAAATGTGAAGAAAGTACTTCTGAGGGAGTGTGATCACTATGGGTGCCGTTACATATGCCTTTCTATCGGTCTTGTTTATTAGCAGCTTGAGTCTAGTTGGAGTACTTATGATATCCATGAAGGAAAAAACAGTAGATAATGTCTTGTTTATTCTGGTTGCATTTGCCACGGGAACTATTCTTGCCACATCCTTGTTTGATTTAATCCCGGAATCGCTCCACCATCTTGAGGTCTTAAACGCTGAAGGTGCTTCTCTTCCTGAGTTACTGGCCTTTGGCTTGATTGGGTTAGGATACGTTGCTTTTTTCATCATTGAACGCTTCATCTACTGGTTTCATGGGCATGCCCATGTACGTGAGAATCAGATAGTGTGTTATGATACTAGAACTGGACAACGTACCCAACTGGTAGAGAAAGGAACGAATATAAAGAATGTTGCGCTTCTTAATTTAATGGGGGATGGCTTACATAACTTCTTAGATGGCGTAATAATACTGGTGGCATTTTCCACGGGACTTGCCAATGGAATCGTGATTACCCTTGCGGTCTTATTTCATGAGTTGCCTCAGGAGCTTGGAGATTTTGGAATTCTCCTTTATGGCGGGTTCACTAAAAGAACTGCACTGTTATTTAATTTCGGGAGTGCATTAGTCGCTGTACTTGGTGGAATCTTTGCTCTGTTCTTCTCTGAACTAATTCAGGGCTTTAACTTTTTCTTCTTAGCTTTTTCGGGAGGCGGTTTCTTATACCTAGCGACGACAGAATTAATGCCAGAGCTAACAAAACAGAAACCGCTTAAAAAGTCCATCATTCAAGCCATCATATTCCTAATTGGGGTACTCTTCGTCCTGTCCTTAGTGCTATTTTTACCCCACGGATGAAGTATTACGGTCGTTCGCCTGGTGCGAACGGTATTTTTTAAATTCATGAGTTCCAGTACCCCGAGAACCTCCCCGCAGTGTTTAGATCCCAACCCATTCTCTCGTTGAACCCCAAGTTACCCCGTTAACTCCAGAATTTGGCGGTGATGAACATACTAGCACTAGTATTTTCCCATTGGATACTGTGATGAACGATGCGTCCTTTTACGGTATAGGTTTGTCCTAACATGCCTTTTTCAGAGAGCTGTCCCTCTATAGGTATGGTATATCGAAGGATCCTTCTTCTGTGGGGTAAAGGTCAAGTAGAAGCTCAAGCGTGACGGTGCCAACTCCGTGGATTCTTAGGTCAGGGAAGCTAACGTAGCTTTCTTCCCGGTTTTCAATTGTTCGTTGTCCCTTTGCCTAACACCTGTTACCCTGAGTTCCTTTAGCTTTTTTAAAATTTTCCTCCCAACCTGTTTCGGTCACTAACAACACAATCCAGTAATCCTGCGGGAGACACGCACAAAGGCTCCACCGTCCCCTACCGTGGTCCACAGGCTCAAAGAAACGCGATGGGAAATACTAGCCCCACGACACCAAGTACAAACAACCCATGTTTATAAGGGAACAACTCTCTACTTCACAAAAGGGGGAATTTCCTTTATCGGCTCAGTGTCAAAAATGAGCGCATCAATGAAAAAATCGATAGTCTCGTTTCTGCTGATAGGCCTTCTTCTTTGTTCAGTCACTACCCTTTCCGTCAGCGCAAGCCCTGACAGTGGATTAGAAACATTGAGCGAGGGAGATAAGTTCGATTATAAGTCTATATCAAGCTCACAAGGTACGATAAAAGACTACAAAACTGGAGAGACATACAAACACGAGGCTAGATCGGAAGGAACTTTGACGATGGAAATTGAAGAGATAAATGAGAGCGAGGGATACCTTACCGTTGTAATCACAGGAGCTATCACATGGCTACCCTTTCTATTAGGCGTACGAGACAAGATATCCGAAGATGAAACGATGAGATATGATATTTCCGTGTACAATGACGATGGCGATGATACCCCCGAGGACCTTAATACCGACCTTTATTTTCAGTTCGTTATTGCTGGCACCTGGGACACGTACACGGAACGTCTTACCGACTTCAAGGATACGTTAGACGATCTCGCTGATCAATTAGCTACCTTTGAGTATTCCCTTACGGAGGATCGTGGTGATCAACACATAGAGCTTATACTTGGCTATAAAATAGAGAACGAATTGCCCGATCGCTACAGAGAATACCCCTACAGGATAGTCAGAGAATACCATGAGGAGTACACCATCGACTATGACGATTTCGTGATCAAAGGGTACACCAACAAGCAAACCATGGAAGTCGTTGAACTTGTGGGGAACGACTACTTAAAGGAGAAGGAGCGCATTCTTACCACAGAAAGTAACAGAGAAGTGTCTATTAGACGCCTCGGCTTTTTCCGAAAAGAAACCGCGGGAATACCTCACTGGGTATGGATCGGTACTGCGGTTGCCGTGGTTGCGCTTGGTGTTAACGTCTACTTCTTGAAAGTGTGGAAATCGTAGGTTTTTTCTCTATTCTTTTTTTTGCTCTCATTTTTCAACTACGGCAAAAACAAATCTTACATCGATACGACACGACTGGGAGATGAAAGGAAAAAGTTTCTTGCCAGATATTTCGTGAGTTTCCTGGTTCTCTTCAAACCAAGACAAACTTTGAAGGTGTTGCAAGTTAATAGCTAGAAGGGGGACTTGGTCCCACCGCCTTTTAATATCCTATCCTCTACTATTATATTCCCCGAGTGCATCCAACGTATCCTTTGACTCTCCGAGGAGGATCCATGATGAGAGACGCGAAGAAAAAAAGGATCCTCATTTGGATGTGCTTCAGCCTTTTTGTTTGCTATTTGCCATGGTATAATTTCAGCGCCATGATTGAACAAATTACACAGGAATTAGCGCTGAGTTCGAGAGAGATCGGACAAATCCTTGCCGGATTTCAGTTCGGCTATGTTATTATCGTCATTTTTTCAGGATGGCTCGGCGATAAACTCGGGACGAAACGCGTGATCCTCAGTGCAAGCCTGTTAACGGGCGTTTTCGCTGTGTTAACCCCCCTCTTTTCGGTGAATCTCTTTACGCTTATGCTGTTTCGCATCGCTACTGGATGTGCATCTGGCGCAATTTACGCACCAGGTATGGCGTTGCTCTCCAATTGGTACCTACCTGAGGAACGAGGATTTGCGGTCGGCGCGTATACTGCCTCCTTAGTGTCTTCCTATGCGGTGTCCTACCTCACTGGTGGGTACCTAGTGACCTACGTTGGATGGCGGATAGGAATGCTGCTTTCTGCGTTTCCTTCCTTTGCTGGTGTCGTTGCCGTGCACTTTTTTGTTGATGCCAAAACGCCTCAAAAAGGTATCAGGGGCCTTGTTTCTGCTACGACCCTGCACTTGTCCTTGGCCGCGGTGCAATCCCAGCTTCGACGGATAAAAGAGGCACTGCAAAAAATAAAACGGGGGTACCTCCCAATTCTTTCCTATCTCGGTCACATGTGGGAACTGTATTCCTTCTGGGGCTGAATAGGGGTCTTCCTTACCACTCATTTTTATACACAGGGATGGGGCGAAGAAGCAGCTGCAACAACGGCTGGAATCGTGACTGCAGCTGTGTTATTCCTTGGCGCCTTCTCTTCCTACTACCTTTCCAAATGGTCAGATACGGTGGGACGGGGCAATACCATTTTGCTATGCTCCGTCGCGAGTTTAGCTGGGGAACTTTCGCTTGCTCTATTGTTTGAAGCGTCCATGTGGCCCCTCCTTATCGTAGCATGTTGGACAGGGTTCTGGATCGTGGCGGATTCAGCCATCTATAAAACAGCATTAACCGAATTCGTGCCAAACGAAATCAAAACGACAGCATTAGGTATACAATCAGCAATTGGCTTTTCGTTAACGGTGCCTTCGAACTATTTCTTTGGATATCTGTTGGAACTGGTGAACCCAACGAGTTCCCCTATCGAAGCAACGATCTGGTTTCTTCCCTTTTTCATCCTCTTCGTAGGTGGGTTATGTGCCCCACTGTTTTCCTTAATCTTACGTAAATATGAAAATGTGCCCCGTCGCTCTCCTAATACCTGATCTCCTCTCGTTACAGTGTGCTCTCGGGCATTGGAAAGTGGAGGGAGTTTGATTGTAGCAGGAGTGTATCTCATAATTCCTCAAACACAGTAAGTCTCGTAGGCAATTGACGCGTTATCGTGAATGTTTTTGGATGAAGCCCTCTTCTTCCTACAATCTAATATCCACGTCTCAACATCATCTTTCTTGCGTTTGTTGTACTTGCATATCCCTCTATCCTCCTCCGTTCTAGTTCCTGTCGTACCATCCTCAACCAGAGTCTCCTTACTTGCATATTGTCCAGAAGTATCACTTCAGCAGCATTCTTTTATGTCCTTTAAATTATGAATTCTCTAACGAAGGTGGGGGAAAGAGTGATAAGTATCTTTAGATTAGTCATGATCGTAATGATTATCATTGCCATTGTGAATATTCTTCGCATATTGCGTAAAAGTGAAGGACTGTCTAGCATTATAAACATTATTTTCCTGATTCTGTTCATGATCATTACGTTTTATGTGTTTATGAACTTTCCATAGTGCTAGTGATGTGAAAACGTTGCTTAGTTTCTGCATGAAGCACGAGCGTTCTGATGAACAAGAACGTCTAACGGATTGTTTTTCCTGTTCGTTTCTTTCCCCAAGGAGTGATGGACAACCGTTCAATAATTGCAATCAATTCCGCAGATTTTCAACATTCCAAGTCTATATAGATCTTGAATGATTCTACTTCCGATATAGTACCCCGTTCTTTCGGGAGTTCCGTTTTCTTCCGCCGATTTCGTGTCCTGGAAGTACGTTCTCAGTAACGTTTGGTCAACCAGAATATCCTACTCTTTTCTAATGGAAGTGAATAATGCTTCTTCATGTTTCCTACAGTATCTAGCCATGATTTCAGTCATCATTCCACCCGTAACTACCGTGTACGAAGTTACCTATTGAGACTTCATGATTAATGTTCTTTTGCTTGCTAATCCACATACCTAAGGGGGAGAATGCTCTCTCTACTTTTTTCTTGTCCATTTTTATAGTAAATTTCTGTTAAGTTGTGAATCCAGAAAGATAAGGAAACGGGATCTGGATGGAGATTGAAGAGGTG